>Ga0193718_1000086_pt1 | contig 19123 bp, 16 predicted proteins | sample U2a1metaG_FD_144918 | JGI IMG/M metagenome (GOLD analysis project Ga0193718, IMG submission 144918) | Soil microbial communities from a riparian zone of the East river system, Colorado, United States - U2a1 | ecosystem: Environmental > Terrestrial > Soil > Riparian zone | place: USA: East River... | reverse complement strand
TGCCTGGCCTTCTCAATGGCAATCTCCATCGCCCTTGGAGCAATCACCAGACCTAGTCCGGAGTCGCCATCCACAACGGCCGTACTCGGAGACTCATGAACGATGCGAATGTTGGGTTTGGCGTTGATGCGTTTCGCTTCCCATAGCCGGACGTAACCGCTCAATCGGGCTACCCCGTGGGAGTCGATCCCGCGAAGGTCCGCACTGAGCAGGGCGTCCGTGGCTTGCCGGGCCTGGTCTTCCGGGCAACCGATTTTCTGAAAGATTTCAAAGGCAAATTGCCAGAGTGATGGATAAGAGAAAAGAGGATCGTTCATGAAGGCAAAAATCTCGTTTTGAGGGCAATTTTCAAGCTTTTCAGAAAATTATCATTCTAAATATGGAAATTGCCCCGGTGGGACATCTTAAGATCGAAACGCCAGAAACTTTTTCAATATTATGAAACATCAAATCCTCTCCGCCGCTTTATCGCTTGGTATGCTCACTACGTTGGCCCAGGTTGAGAAAGTCACGGATTCCAAAATCACGAATGTCACCGTATTTCTCAATAAGGCCCAGGTGATGCGGGAGGCATCCGCCAGGATCGAAGCAGGCAAAACCAACCTGGTTATCGCCGGGTTGACATCCCAACTCGATCCTCAGAGTATCCAGGTAACGGGGAAAGGAAGTATCGTTATTCTGGGGATCAGCCATCGTCAGAATTTTCTCAATGAATTCAATGTGCCGAAAGGATTGAAAGTGCTGAGAGATTCTGTCGAATCCCTTCAGAAGCAGGCAGCCCTGGAGCAAAGTCAAAAAGAGATTCTTAACAAAGAAGAACAGATGTTGCTCGCGAACCAGAAGATCGGGGGGACCACGCAAAACCTTACTGTCACGGAGTTGAAAAGCATGGCGGACTTCTATCGCAGCCGGCTCGGGGAGATCGTTACGGCGCGCATGAAACAGGATGAAAAAATAAAAAAGATCAATGAGAGAATAGCCAAACTGCAACAGCAGATCAACAGTCAAAATGAATTGTATTCGCGCAATACAAGTGAAATCATTGTGAGCGTTTCTGCGGAGGCACCTACACCCATTGAACTTGAGGTAAACTACATTGTAGCCAACGCAGGCTGGTACCCGGTATATGATCTGCGTGCTATTAATACAAGGAAACCCCTTCAACTCAGCTACAAGGCCAACGTGCAGCAGGCAACGGGTGAAGATTGGAAAAATGTGAAGCTGAAATTGTCAACAGCCAATCCCAACCTGAGTGGATTGAAACCCGAATTGAGCGCATGGTTTTTGAATTTTGATGTACCCGTCCAGATTGGCTACAGGAGCAATGGAAGAGGAATGATGAAAAAAGCGGAAGGTCCAGCCCCGGTCATGGCCGATGAAATGGAGAGTAAAACCATGGCCGTGGCTGAAACATCGGCGCAGTATGTTAGCACCATCCAAACCACACTGAACACGGAGTTTGACATTTCACTTCCGTATACGGTAGCATCTGCTTCGAAGCCAACGCTGGTGGATATCAGAAACTACGAAGTAAAGGCCGACTATCTCTATTCCGTTGCTCCTAAGCTGGATCAGGATGCTTTCCTGCTCGCTCGCGCAACAGGTTGGGAAGAATACAGTTTGCTGCCCGGGGAAGCGAATATTTTTTTTGAGGGAACATTTGTTGGCAAAACATTCATTGACCCCAACACCATCAAAGACACCCTCTCCGTGTCCCTGGGCCGCGATAAGCGCATCGTGGTAAAACGCGAAAAACTGAAAGAGCTAACCTCCCGCAAATTAATCGGCGCCAATCAACGCGAAAGCTATGCCTGGGAGATTTCTGTGAGGAATACAAAAGCCGAGGCCATCAAAGTCATTGTAGAAGATCAGGTACCCATTTCTCAAAACAGCCAGATTGAAGTCAGCGTATTGGATGTGGCGGGCGCGAAATACAATAAGGATACGGGGAAGCTAAGCTGGGAACTAAATCTTCAACCGAACGAGACGAAGAAGATGGTTTTCAAATATGAGGTGAAGTATCCGAAGGATAAGCCGGTTAATGGGCTTTGATGCGGATTTGTTTCCCGCAGATCGCGCAGATTTTCGCAGAAGTGAGATTTGCGGGAAGAAGACCTACGTCTAATTTAAAACAGCATAGCATCGGGGAGATCCGCCTTCGCCAAGGCTACGGCGGACAGGTCTGCGGGAAAAAAAATTACTGAGTCTGTAATGAAGCAAGTACTCCCTCTTTTAATGAATAAGAAGAAACGCGAATAGAGCTGAACGTGTGATGATCCAGGAGAAACTTGATTAGACAGCATGCCACCACAATCATATCCACCCGCATTACGATCATGCCGGGGATGAGGAGGCGCGCGGCGCGATCCTTCACCAACAGCAAAGCAAACGTCTCATAGAAACTCGGAAGGGTGAGCGGAGTTTCCGGGGCATCCGGCTGTTGCAGAAGTCCGTAGCGGGCGCAATGGATGTCGCTGAGGGTATCAAACGTGCCGGAGGAACCGATGAGAACGGAGGGCTTCCATTTTCCGATTTGTTCCAGGAGCGGCTTTAGCGCGTCGCTTAGATAATCATTCAGTTTTTTGACTTCTTCCGGTGGAATCGGATCCCGTTGATGGAACCGTTCCAGCAACCGCTGGCCGCCGATCTCAAAACTGTGCTTCCAGAAAACCTCATGGCTGTTGCCTATGATGAATTCTACACTTCCTCCTCCGATATCAATAATAAGAGAAGTTTCCTCGCCCAGCGGTATGGCTTCCCGGATTCCCTTATAAATATAGTCTGCCTCCTGGTCGCCTGAAATGATGTTGACTTCAATACCGGTTTGCTGTCGAATCTGTGCCGCCACCGCTTTTCCGTTTTGTGCATTGCGAAAGGCGCTTGTACCAAAAGCGAGTATACGCCCGATTGATTCTTCTTCGATAATAGCCTTAAAGATCTTCAAGGCTTCGAGCGCCCTGCTTATGCCTTCTTCCACAATGATCCCCCGGGTGATTCCACCAACACCAATTTTCGCCGCCACGCTTTCCCGCCGGATGATCCGGTAGCGGCGGCCATCCCATTCCGCTAACAACAAGTGAAACGTGTTAGTACCTAAATCTATAACCGCTACTTTCTTGTCCATATTAATCTTTTATCGCGGCATTTTTTTCCCGCAGATCACGCAGATTTTCGCAGAACATCCTCTGCGTTGATCTGCGTGATCTGCGGGAAAAAATTCCAGAGCAAAAGGCAAATTACTATTTCCCCGGCAACTATACCTATATTTGGTCACACATTGACTTCGATGGCAAAACGAAAAATTTCTTCTGAGGTACTACAGCAAAAGTTTGCTGAACTCGAACGCAAAAATCAGGAAGCGTTGTTGGGGGGAGGAGAGAAAAGGATTGAGCAGCAGCATGTCAAAGGGAAACTCACGGCCCGGGAACGGATCTTGCTTTTGCTCGATGAAGGTTCTTTTGAAGAACTTGGCAAGTTTGTGATGCACCGCAGCAAAGATTTCGGTCTTGACAAGGAATATTACCTGGGGGATGGCGTGGTGACAGGCTATGGAACAGTCAACGGCAGGCTGGTCTACATATTCTCACAGGACTTTACTGTATTTGGCGGTTCCCTTTCAGAGACCCATGCCGAGAAGATTGTCAAAATAATGGACCTGGCAATGAAAAATGGTGCGCCCCTGATTGGATTGAATGACTCCGGTGGGGCACGCATCCAGGAAGGTGTGGTGTCGTTAGCCGGTTATGCGGATATTTTTTATCGCAACGTGATGGCTTCGGGAGTGATCCCCCAGATCTCCGCTATCCTGGGTCCGTGCGCCGGCGGTGCAGTGTACTCGCCAGCGATGACGGATTTTGTATTTATGGTGGAGGGAACATCGTTTATGTTTGTGACCGGACCGAACGTGGTGAAAACGGTGACGCACGAAAATGTGACAGCCGAAGAGTTGGGCGGCGCGTTGACACACAGTACGAAAAGCGGTGTCACCCATTTCGCTTGCGCCAACGAAGCCGAATGTCTTGCCCAGATCAAAATACTTATCAGCTACCTTCCACAAAATTGCGAAGACGATGCACCGCGCAATTCCTATACCGAAGGAGATGAGTTGCGCCCTGTCTTGAATGAAATTATTCCTACCAACCCTAATCAGCCTTATGATATGCGTGAGGTGATCAACGGTGTGGTCGATGAGGGCAGTTTTTTTGAAGCCCATAAGAATTTTGCAGAGAACATCGTCGTCGGGTTTGCCCGGCTTGCCGGGAGGAGCATTGGAATTGTCGGTAATCAACCGGCATCGTTGGCTGGTGTTTTGGATATCCATTCGAGTATAAAAGGCGCGAGGTTTGTCCGGTTTTGCGACTGCTTCAACATTTTTTGCCGGGCACCGACCAGGAGTGGAATGCCATCATCACCAATGGAGCCAAGTTGTTGTATGCTTTTTCAGAGGCGACGGTTCCCCGGGTGACGGTCATTACCCGGAAAGCGTACGGGGGTGCATACGATGTGATGAATTCCAAGCACATCGGGGCCGACTTGAATTATGCATGGCCGACAGCGGAGATTGCCGTGATGGGCGCGAAGGGTGCTGCGGAAATTATTTTCAAAAAGGAAATTTCGGAAGCGCCGAATCCCGAAACCAAGCTGGCTGAAAAAGTGGAAGACTACACCCGCAAATTTGCGAATCCCTACAAGGCCGCTCATCGGGGATATGTCGATGAGGTGATCTATCCCGACCAGACCCGGGAGAAGTTGATCCGGGCGTTCAAGATGTTGGAGAATAAGGTCGCGGTGTTGCCGAAGAAGAAGCATGGGAATATTCCCTTGTAGTAGTCTTGAGTCTTGAGTTACATTTCAACAAGGCCAGGGACTCAAGACTATAGAATTTCCCCTATATTTGTTCAATGAATCTGACAAGTCTGATACACGATAAATATGGTGAATTTGTTAACCTTTGCAGACACCATAAGGTTGACAAGATTTATGCGTTTGGATCTTCCATAACAGATCATTTTGACCCTGAAAAGAGCGATATTGACCTGGTTGTAAAACTGAGCATCGAGGACCCGATAGACTACGGAGAGTCGCTTTTGTCATTTTGGGATGAGCTTGAATTGCTATTCAAAAGAAAGATTGATTTGCTTACCGATGAATCGATTAACAATCCGTACTTAAGGAAAAGCATTGAATCAACTAAGAAATTGATTTATGACGGACAACGAAAATTAGTTTCTAAAGAATAGAAAACATCATGGATAAGAAAAGCAAGCAATTCCTCTTTGATTATCTCAACAACGCATCTCCTACCGGCTTTGAATCCTCGGGACAGCAAATTTGGCTTGACTACATCCGGCCCTACATCAACAGCCACATTGTGGATGTGTATGGATCCGTGGTGGGTATCGTGAACCCCAAGGCGACGTACAAGGTGGTAATTGAGGCGCACGCAGATGAGATATCCTGGTTCGTCAATTATATTACCGATGAAGGATACATCTATGTCAGACGGAACGGCGGCTCGGATCACCAGATCGCGCCTTCTATGCGGGTGAACATCCACGGTGAAAAGGGGATTGTCAAGGGGGTATTTGGCTGGCCTGCTATCCATGTCCGCGATGCAAGCAAGGAAGAAGCGCCGTCGCTGAAGAACATTTTTATTGACGTTGGCGCAGAATCAAAAAAAGAAGTGGATGCGTTGGGAATTCATGTCGGTACCGTGATCACATTTGAAGCGGATTTGATGGAGTTAAACAAGAACTACCTGACGGGCAGGGCGCTGGACAATCGCATGGGGGGCTATATGATTGCGGAGGTGGCCCGACGGCTAAACGAAAAAAAGAAAAAACTTCCTTTCGGTCTTTACATTGTCAATGCTGTTCAGGAGGAGATCGGACTGCGCGGGGCAGAGATGATCTCCCGGAGGCTCAAGCCCGACCTGGCCATCTGTACCGACGTAACACACGATACCCAGTCACCGATGTACAGCAAGAAGGAGAGCGGTAATCTTAAATGCGGGTTAGGTCCAGTGTTGTGCTACGGCCCTGCTGTGCAGAACAACGTGCTGAAGATGATCATTCAAACTGCGCAAAAGAAAAAAATTCCCTTTCAGCGCCAGGCTGTTTCCCGTTCAACGGGTACCGATACCGATTCCTTCGCCTACTCCTCCGACGGGGTTGCCTCCGGACTTATCTCACTGCCCTTAAAATACATGCATACCACCGTGGAGACCGTCCATAAGGAGGACGTTGAAAGCGTGATTGATCTCATCTATGAGGTCTTGCTTCAGGTGAAACCCGGGCATGACTTTCGGTATATTAGATGATGGTCCAGCATCGTCTCTCGAGGACGATGCGCGAGCCTTGGACCGGGAACGTATCGTCCCCGTTGGGAGACGATACTTGACGTTAGGTTCAGCGTCGTCTCTTGAAGGGGACGGTGCGCGAGCTTAGACCGGATCGTATCGTCCCCTCAAAAGGGCCCAAACAGAGCCTAGGGCCACCTTTTTTTAGTAATCCGCCCATACTTCCTCGATTTTTCGGGGAAACCTTACATCAGAAAGGATAACTGCTTTACGGCCTCCTCCGCTCACCGGAGGCAGCCTATTTTTGTATCACAAAACAAAAAACAGAATCAAAAACATGAAAGCAGTAAAAGCACTAGTTGTTGCAGGCCTAATAGTAGTAAGTGGCTCCACCTTCGCCCAGGATCGACCCCTTCACGAAGTATACTCGATGATGGTATTCAACTTCATCAAATATGTACAGTGGCCGGATCACGAAAAAACGGGTGAGTTTGTCATTGGTGTCGTTGGCAACAATGAGGTATACAACACGTTAACGACCTGGTACGGCGGTAAAGCAAAAGGCAACAAGACGTATGTGATTAAGAAATTCGCCAATGCATCGGAAGTAACCGATTGTCATTTGGTTTATATCGATCGATCGAAGAGCGGAGAATTTGAAGCAATTAACAATAAAGTAAAAGGGAAAGGCACCTTGGTCGTTACCGACCGGCCCGGATTAGGACAAAAAGGGAGTTGTATCAATTTCAAAACGGTAGAAGACAAACTTCGTTTTGAATTGAATCAACAGGCAGTGGAAGCTTCCAACCTCAAGGTATCCGGCGCTCTCTCTTCTATGGCAATTTTGATTTGATGGTTTGTTTTGTGATGGAAAGCTCCCCGCCTCTACGGGGAGTTTTTTTTTGTTGAAACCACTAAAATCATCGCTAACTTTCAAGGGCGATGGGAACTGATTTTGTCGACCAATTGGGTCAATCGATCCACCTGCATGGCCCACCCGGGAGAATCATTTCCCTGGTGCCCTCTCAAACCGAATTGCTGTTCGACCTGGGGCTGGATAAGGAAGTGGTGGGAATCACGAAATTTTGTGTTCATCCCGCTGCCTGGTTTCAAACGAAGACCAACGTCGGTGGAACCAAGAATTTTTCTCTTGACCGCATCGACGCACTGCTTCCTGACCTGATCATCGGCAACAAAGAGGAGAATGATAAAGCGGGGATAGAGACGCTACAGCCCAGGTACCCCGTGTGGATGAGTGATATCGTTACGCTGGAGCACGCGCTGAACATGATTCAGGCCCTCGGTGCCATTACGCAGACAGAATCGCGTGCTCAGAAAATTAACGAACGAATCCGGGAAGCATTTGACCACCTCACGATCAAAGCTCCAAAACGGGTACTTTACCTTATATGGAAAGAGCCCTGGATGGGGGCAGGCAAAAATACCTTCATCCATTCGATGCTGGAACAAATAGGCCTCGTGAATTGCCTGCAAGAGGATCGCTACCCGGAACTAACCGACCTGGCCATCCGGGAACTTTCTCCTGACCTCGTTCTTTTGTCCTCCGAACCATACCCTTTCAAGCAAAAGCACATTGGCCTCCTTGAACAATTAATCCCCAAAGCCAAAGTTGCGTTAGTCGATGGCGAGATGTTTTCCTGGTATGGAAGCAGGTTGATGAAGGTGCCGGCTTATTTTAATAGTCTTTCTTTTTTATAGAATGGTAGTATAAAAGGTAATCGGTGATCGGTGGTGTGTGAACAATGACGACTAGATTATACCACGGAATGGTGATCGGTTATCGGTAATCGGTGGTACAAACAATGGCGACTAGATTATGCGCCGAATGGGATTTTCGCATACGTTAGGCATGCATAGTTTAAGTCAGGACAATTCACCGATTACTGATTACCTTCCTGTACATCAAACCCTACCGCCCGCATATCCTCCCAAAACCCCGGATAGGACTTATCGACGACATCAGGTTCTTCTACTCTTAACTTCGTCAAGGTTGCCCACGGGGCAAACCCCATGGCCATACGGTGATCGTGGTAGGTGGCGATGGAAACGAATTCCATCCTTTTGGCGGGTGTCAGTTTCCATTGACCTGTTTTTTCTTCTGTCAGTTCAGCGCCTATTTTGCTCAACTCTGTTTGCAAAGCAGCTATCCTGTCGGTCTCCTTGATCCGTAAACTTTCCATGCCAGTGAACAACCCCCGGACTCCCTTGGCGGCACAGACCGGCAAAACAGTTTGCGCCAGATCCGGGCAATCCTTGAAATCCCATTCGATGAACATTTCGCTTGCACCCTTACTAAGAATAACTGCGTCGTCCTGAAAAACCGCCTTTACTCCAAGGCGTTCCATTACATCAACTGTGACGCGGTCGCCTTGCAAGGATTGCCTCGAAACATGCGGCAGCCTGAGTTCGGCGTCCTCCGCGAGCGCCGCAAAGGCAAACCAATAGCTGGCGGCCGACCAATCCGCTTCCACGGTGAGATTCGACGAATGGTAGGGGGTGGGGGGGATATGAATGAAATGACCACTAAAATCGCAGGCCACCCCAAAGGTTTTCATCAGGGCCAACGTCATTTCAATGTAGGGCAGGCTGCCGATTGGGCCTTCGATCCGGATCGTGAGTCCTTGCGGCAGGAGGGGGGCTGTCATCATCAAGGCAGAAATATATTGACTGCTGACGTTCCCCGGCAGGGAGACCGAAATGGCTTTTTGACCGGCAAACCCCTTGGTTTCAATAGGAGCAAACCCCTCTTTGTCCAGATAGGCAATAGTAGCACCCAATGATCGAAGGGCATTTACCAGGAGGGCAATAGGCCGCTGCTTCATTCGGTCTGTGCCCGTCAGAATTTTGTTCTTGCCCGTGAGTGCAAAATAAGCGGTCAGGAAACGCATGGTCGTGCCCGCATCCATCACGTCGATGAGCTTGTCGGGACTGTTGATGAGGGACTGCATCAGCCGGGTGTCGCGCGCAGCAGACAGATTGCTAACGACTGATTGGTTGCCAGACAAAGCAGTAAGTAACAAAGCCCGATTGCTTATGCTTTTGGAAGATGGCAAGTTATTGACGGTTCCCCGGACCCTGGTGTTTCTTTGAATGGTGATGAACAAAGCGATGAAGTTTTACGGTTGAGAAATAATTTTTTAATTATCCGGATTTTTTCCTTCGCGATGAAACAATTTGGTTTTAATTTGGGTTGAAGTAGTAATCATGGGTACAACACGAAAAATTGCAATTGGGTTAGGGCTCGCCGGTGGTGCGCTCCTGGCCGCCTGGCTTCTGACCGGCGACCGGAAGAAGAAGACGAAAGACTTCCTTGTTAAGAAGGCGCAAGGTATTAAGGAAACGCTGAAGACAAGGGAAGATTCCATGGAAGATGCGGATGTTCACTATCTCTAAAGTGACCGAAAGAAATCCAAGGACTCTACAATCTGAACTTCGCTAACCTCGACGTCCCAGACTGCCTTGCCAATCCCTTCCGGCAAGGCCATCAGAATTCGTTTTCCCTGATTTTTCTTATCCTGCGCCATCCTCTCTAAAAGGGCATGGGTCGCTCCCAGCGGTCTGAAAGGGCCGAAAACAGACATCAAATAAGAAATGATTTCGTCTGACTCGCCTTTCGTCAGCAACCCTTTTTTGAACGCAATGAAGGCTTCTGTCATCATTCCGATCGCCACAGCCTCGCCGTGGAATATCCGGTTACCGGTGGCGAGATAGTCGCCTTCCACAGCATGGCCAATCGTATGACCAAAGTTTAGGATTTTGCGCAACCCGCTTTCTTTTGGATCGCGTTGGACGACGGAGTATTTGAATTCTACCGAATGGCGGATAAGCTCTTCCCACGGCTGATCGGCCAGCGGCCTCGAACGGACCTTTTCCCACATTGCCCGGTCGGAGATCAGGCAATGTTTCACTACCTCTGCAAAGCCGGAACGCAGCTCCCTCTGGGGTAGCGACTGTAGAAAGGGGGTAGAAATAAAGGTGCCAACAGGCTCCTGAAACAAGCCGATGTGATTTTTAAGGTTCTGGAAATCAATACCCAATTTGCCGCCGATACTGGCGTCAACCTGTGCCAGCAGCGTGGTGGGCATCAACAGAAAATCAATTCCCCGTTTGAAGGTAGCCGCACAAAATCCACCCAAATCACCAAGAACTCCTCCGCCCAAAATGATCAGGAGGCTATGCCGGTCAAAGCCAAAATCAGTGAGTTGCTGCCATACACTGGTACACGTTTCAATGTTTTTATGTTCTTCCCCGGATTTTACCAGGATAAGGCGGTGGTGGGGAAGTTGCGTCTGGAGAAATGGATAACAGAATCGCTTTGTTTGCTCATCCACGAGTACGCCCACCTGGGAATAGGTTTTATCCGAAAGGAATTCCTTTACGAGGACACCGGGATCCGCACGAAAAGAGATGGTTTTTGGGAACATGGCCTGTATTTTGGCTGTTGCGGCAAATTAACGCAATTCTATTGTGTATTATATTTGCGCTGCAACTGATTTCTATGGAGGTTCAATCCAAGGTACATTTTGACGACACGGCTGTCGCATTCTCCTACAAATCCGACCGTGAGCTCAAAAAAGCCAATTTTATTTTTACCGTAGTTAATCATCCTTTCATTTCCAGCCTGGCTACCGGCGCCGTAAGGGTGGCCTTAGGGCTGCACCTGCCGGTGAAAAGGCTAATCAAGCAAACTGTCTTTGAGCATTTTTGTGGCGGCGAAACCATCAATGAAAGCGAAGAAATGATTCAAAAACTGGCCGGATTTCATGTGGGAACAATCCTGGATTACGCGGTAGAAGGAGCCAAGACCGAAGCAGGTTTCGATATGACGGCCCGGGAAATCATGACGACGTTCGATAAAGCCAAAGGCAATCGCAGAGTGCCTTTTTGTGTTTTCAAGGTTACCGGGATGGCGGATATGACCTTATTGGAAAAGGCTCAGTCAAACGAAGGATTAACCCTCGACGAACTGGCTGCCTTTACCCGGGTAAAGAAACGAGTGGACCGGATCTGCGCAAAGGCTTATGCGACCAACGTTCCCGTGCTCATCGATGCCGAAGACAGTTGGATTCAGGATACGATCGACTCCCTTGCCTATGAAATGATGGCCCGGTACAACCAAAAAAAGGCCATCATCTTCAATACATTTCAAATGTATCGGGCCGATATGTCCCGCAATCTGCAAGAAGCCTACCGGCAGGCAAGCGGGAACGGTTATTATTTGGGAGTTAAGCTTGTCCGCGGGGCCTATATGGAGAAGGAGCGAAAGCGCGCTGAAAAATTGGGGTACCCGGATCCCATCAACCCCACCAGGGCCATCACCGATGAAATGTTCAATCATGGCCTTTCTTTTTGTATCGACAAACCGCAAATCAGTTTGGTTTGCGGATCCCATAACGAATACAGCAATCAATACCTTACTGAATTGATCGAAAAGCAAGGAATGAATCCGAACGATTCCCGCGTTTGGTTTGCCCAATTGTTAGGCATGAGCGACCATATTTCATTCAACCTGGCCAAGGCAGGATACAATGTTGCCAAGTATGTTCCCTACGGGCCGGTGCATGCCGTGATGCCCTATTTATTGCGGCGCGCGAGCGAAAACACTTCCGTCGCGGGGCAAAGCAGCCGGGAGCTTGCTTTGATTCGGAGGGAGTTGAAGAGAAGAAGATAGTTTCAGGTTACTGGTTTCAGGTTCCAGGTTTTAAGGATAAACCAGTGACCAGTAACCGGTCATCCGAAACCAGCACCCAGTGACCTGAAACCAGTAACCTGAAACTATAATGCAGGTTTAGCCTAAATCATTAATTTTGCCTTTTCATCAAAAGGAATTAACCCGCCATCATGCAATTGAGTGAACAAGAGATCATCCGCAGGCAAAGTCTGGAAGAATTACTAAAGCTGGGGATCAACCCTTATCCGGCCGAGCTCTTTGAAATAACAGGGTCAGCTGCGGAGATTCTTGAGAATTTTCCCATCAAAGAATATAAAGACGTGACGCTGGCGGGACGAATCATGGGCCGGAGGATCATGGGCAATGCTTCTTTCGTTGAATTACAGGATGAATCGGGACGGATCCAACTTTATTTTCGCAGAGACGATCTTTGTCCCGGTGAAGACAAGACACTCTACAATACGGTGTTTAAAAAACTCCTGGACATAGGAGATATCATTGGGGTGAAGGGATTTGTATTTGCCACGCAAACCGGGGAAACCTCCGTTCACGTCACCGGTTTTACGATCTTATCGAAGGCATTGCGACCGCTGCCGGTGGTAAAAGAAACGAAAGACGAGCTTGGCAAGAGTACACTCCACGATGCCTTCACCGATCCCGAACAGCGTTACCGCATGCGGTATGTCGATCTGGTGGTCAATCCCAACGTTCGCGATGCTTTCGTAAAACGGACCAGGCTGATCAACTCTATGCGGGACTACCTGAATAAAAAAGGGTACCTCGAAGTAGAGACCCCCATTCTTCAACCCTTGTATGGAGGAGCCGCTGCCAGGCCTTTTACGACACACCACAACACCCTGGACATGACCTTGTATTTGAGAATTGCCAATGAGCTCTATCTCAAACGCCTGATCGTCGGTGGCTTCGGTGGGGTCTATGAATTTTCCAAAGACTTTCGCAACGAGGGGATGTCGCGCTTTCACAATCCCGAATTTACTCAGGTCGAATTGTATGTCGCCTATAAAGACTATTACTGGATGATGGATCTCGTGGAAGAGATGATTGAAAAAGTTGCCATCGACTTGCATGGGACAACCCGGGTAAAGGTGGGTGACACACTGATTGACTTCAAGCGTCCCTGGACCCGCTTTACCCTGTACGATGCGATTCGCCACTTCACCCAAATTGATATTTCAGAAATGGACGAGGCAGCCCTTCGCGACACGTGCCGGACATTGCACGTTCCCATGGATGATACCATGGGGAAAGCGAAACTGATCGACCAGATCTTTGGTGAGAAATGTGAACCGAATTTGATTCAACCCACCTTCATCACCGACTACCCTATTGAAATGTCGCCCCTGGCTAAGAAACATCGAAGTAAACCGGGATTGGTGGAGCGTTTTGAGGCGATTTGTAACCGGAAGGAAATCTGCAATTCCTTTTCGGAACTCAATGACCCGATCGACCAACGCCAACGCTTTGAAGATCAACTGGAATTGGGTAAGAAGGGCGATGAAGAAGCCATGACCCTGGATGACGATTTTCTTCGCGCCCTGGAATACGGGATGCCACCAACGGCAGGGCTCGGCATCGGGATCGATCGGCTGACCATGGTGATGACCAACTCGCCCTCTATCCAGGATGTGATCTTCTTTCCGCAAATGAAACCTGAAAAACCTATTTCGGTAACGACAGACAAGGATTTTGAAGAATCCGGAGTGAGAAAGGAATTGATCCCGATTATTCAGAAATTAGGAATTACCTCGATGGCCCAATTGAAAGAAATCAAGCCATCGAAATTATTTAATGATTTGGCCGGGATGCGTAAAAAGTTGAAGTTGGAAACCGTGCAGAATCCAACCCTTCAGGAGATTGAGGGATGGATGAAATAGTCTTTAAGTCCATCATTACCAAACCTGATAAAGTCGGACTAAGGACTATAAAATATCCTGGAATGACCGTGTCCGGTCGATTTTAAGATCGCGCAACATCGAGGACTTTATACCAATGGTAAAGCTGTACGATTGGAATTTTCCGAAGGGTACCCAATTCAGGCTCATTTGCCAGCAATGGAGATCGCGACGGAGCGAGAAGTTACTTTGGGTAATTTGCTGGCTTTGGAAATCATAGCCTGAACTGAAATCGATTTTCCATTTCTTACTCAGAGAGATATCCCCCGAAAAGCGCATGGCCTGTGTGATCTTGGAGGCCAGGTGGCCGGTTTTGGTATAATTCGCATTGTAACTGAACCGCAGATTCCAGGGTATGGAAAAATCGACATAGGCATCCGGGTTATCCATGAAGAACTTCTTTTCCGATTCCGAGGCGTTTGACTTGCCGATCTTGTCCCGGGTCTGGTTGTCTTTACTCTGGCCTTTGGGATTCAGATTGGTACTAAAGGCAATGTTGGCGCTGGAAAGTCCATTTCGCAATGTGTAATGGCCATCCCGTTTCGTTTGATAAATCTGCCCTTTCTCCGTTACGCTGTCGATAATATATTGATACGGATCAATGATGCCGCTGAAGTTTACATTGACTTTGCTGTTCAGAATATTGGTATTGGCGGCCAGATTGACGGGGGAAAGCTTAAAACTTAAAGCGGCAAAGTTGTACCCGCTCGAAAACGAGAGTGTGTTAAAGAGCGGTATTTTCTTTGCTACGGTATCTTTTTTGTTTTTTACTTTCATCTCGATATTGTTGTTGATACCAAAACTCAGGGAACTGCTCTTTCCCTGCCGTGAAGATCCATAGATAAAACCGTCGTGCCGCGACTTGTATACCGTTTGCCTTGATCCATTGGTCACGATGTCGAAGCGTTGATAATAGTCGTAGTTGGAACTGGCAAAATCCGGTTGAAAACTCAGCCCGATACTGGGGTTGATCACGTGACGGATGGCCTGGATCCGGTGGGTCTTCCCAAAAATCTTGGTTCCGTATATCCTGGTTGTAAGGCCTACACTTCCGGAATAGTTTGTCACAGCGTTAAATCCCTGGAGAGTGTCTTTTACTACGAGCGTTTTGCCCGTAGGATCAACACCCCAGCTCAATCTTGTAAAATACCAAAGTTCATCGAGGTTGAGGCTGGGACTGATGGTGAAAAATTTCAGGGCCTTTACTGACGTTTGAAACGGGATGTTGATCCGCACTCCTTTTTTGGCATTCTGATAGAAGCGCGGCAGATTTTCAAGATTAAAAGGCGCGATGCTGTCTTTGGTAATGTCCTTCCCAATCCTTCCCAGGTTATTCGTGAGTTGGTTGGTAGCCGTCAGGGTCATGCGGGTGGATATATTCTGCAAGAACATGTTCCCCTTTACTTTTTTGAACGGATATATATTGTTGACGTTGAAATTCATATCCGGAAAGGGCACGTCCACTTGCTTGGTTGTTATGTCCTCGTTAATTCTAAGGTTGACACCAAGGCTGAACGGAGTCCCGGCAAAAGTCTTGGAATACGAAATGTTAGAACTGAGTTTTGCTGAGCTATTGTTAAAACTGGAAGTCGTCGAATTCGTCGGGATCCCACCGGGAATATAATTGTTGACGCTGTAGCTAGCCGTTGCCGCATTGACCGAAGCGGAAAACCGGCCCGTACCCTTGGTTTGGGGTGAGTGGCTCCAGGCCAGACGAAAATCCTTTGACTTTTGCTGACTTTCAATTTGTGCGCCGGTGACGTTGTTGGTATAACTGAAATTAAGCAGACCGTTATAGGCGTAGCGTTTCTTATAACTGGAATTAATATAGAGCGCGTTGGATCCCTTGGAATAAAAATCCGTTTTGAGTTCTAATTTTATATAATCACTGATATCAAAAAAATATCCACCACCCCGGAGGAAAAACCCCCGGTTGCGCTCTTCGCCATAGGCCGGAATGATGATGCCGGAAGAACTTTTTTTCTGGGAAGGAAATATTCCAAAGAGAAATCCGATAGGCGTCGGCACATCGTTGAACTCCATATAAAAGGGCCCGCTCACCATTTTATCGCCGGGAATAGCTTTCGCTTTCGTTGAAATGATCCGGAAGTGGGGATGAGCCAGATCGCACGTTGTGTAGCCGTTGTTAATACTGAACAACTCATTTTTCTCATTCTTAAAGACAGCCTTACCATGGAGAAAACCCTCTCCTTGCTTCGTCACGACTTCTGAAATTTTGGCTTTTTTGGTTTTGAAGTTGTAAACGATGTCTTTCGTTTCATACTTTTCACTCCCATTCATGAAAATGGGATACCCCTGGTCCTTTCCGGTGGAATCGACACCACCGTGAGCCGTAATGGTTGACGTTTCATAATCAATGACGATGGCATCTGCCTCTAACTGGATTGCTCCATACGTGATCTTAGCATCCCCGAATAGCATCACAATCTTTCGATCGAGCCGGGAATTGATCGAATCCCGCGCAGAATACAAGATGGTTGTCTCGATTGCTCCTTTTTTTTTAACGTTCTTTAGGGTGTCGGATTTGACGTGTACCGTGTCTTTTTTAGAACGAATGAGGGTATCCGGGCGAATCGAGTCGCCTTTGACCGGAAGTTTGCCGGGAAGGGATTTGATGGGAGTCTCGACCTGGGCAGTAGCGGAGTTTCCTATGATCATCAAAAAAACAAAAAGGAAGGTAAAGCAAAAAAGGCCCCATTTCTGCCCAGCTTCTGATTTGAATTTCAGGAGTTTAGCTTTTAGTGAAAAATTCACAACTTTGCATAAAGGTATTGCAAATAGTTCAGACATAGCCACACCGTGAGGAAAATAGGATTTAAGACCCTGCTTATAGCAATAACCTTGCTAAACTCTTCCGCTACTCCAATTTCGCCCGACTTCAAAGTGGATATCGTGGTCATCGATCCCGGACATGGAGGCCGTGATCCGGGGACCCACGGCGAGTTCATGAACGAAAAAGATGTGACGCTGAAAATTTCTTTGAAAGTGGGAAGTTATATTGAAAAGAATTGTCCCGGAGTCAAAGTGATTTACACACGGACGGACGACCGCTATATGGCGCTGGACGAACGAGCCATTATGGCCATCAAGAACAAGGCCGATGTGTTTATATGCATTCATGCAAATGCCAGTCCGCACCCCACTACGTATGGGACCGAGACGTATGTGATGGGACCGCATAAAACCGACAGCAACATCGATGTGGCAAAACGCGAAAACGCCGTGATCCTGCTCGACGAAAACCATGAAGAACGCTATGAAGGATTTGACCCAAAGACTCCGGAGTCGTATATTCTCTTTTCATTAGCCCAAAATGCCTTTCAGGAGAGCAGCCTGGCCCTGGCGGAACGAATTGAAACACAATTTAAATCCAAGACCGGACGATACAGTCATGGCGTGAAACAAGCAGGCTTTTGGGTTTTGTGGCGTACGGCGATGCCCAGCGTGTTGGTGGAAGTAGGTTTTCTGACCAATAAAAAAGAAGAAAAATTCCTGAGTGAGGTGCCAGGGCAGGATCAGATTGCAGCCGGCATATACAGGGCTTTCAAAGAGTATAAAACCCAGATCGAGTCGGTTAACTAAACTCAGGACAAGTGAAAAACATTAGTAAGGAAGTAATCGTTGGCTTATTCGCTACCATTGGCCTGGTCTTGCTGTACCTCGGATTCAATTATCTGAAAGGCATTGATTTTTTTTCCTCCACCAGTAAGTATTTTGCTGTGTACGACAACGTCGATCAGTTGGCTGTATCCAATCCGGTGTTGGTGAATGGGTATGCGGTCGGGAGGGTGAGCCACATCCGGATTCTCCGCAACAAACACAATAAAGTGTTGGTGGAATTTGACATCGCTTCAGACGTCAAACTGGGGGACTCTACCAAGGCGATATTAACCAGCGAAGTATTGGCTGGCAAGTACATTATCCTTTCCATCGGCGAGGTGAAGGAACCCTTGAAATCCGGCGACACGATTCATGCCGAAGTAGCCAAAGGATTACTTGATGTCTTTACGAAAAATGCCGAACCGGTAGCCGACAATTTACAGACGACGCTCCGGAATTTCAATGCCGTGATCGATAACCTGGTTCGTAACACCAAGCATCTCGACACCATTTTTATGAAATTACAATCGACGCCGGGATATTTGAACCGTACCATCCTCAACGCAAATGGGAAGGTGGATGAATTAACATTGAGCTTCAAGGCCGTATCCGAGAACCTCAATGGTACACTCGATGAATTGAAGCCTACCCTCAGTAATTTCAAGGTATTGTCCGATTCCTTGAAACAACTTCGCCTGAATCAGACGATGGTGAAGGTGCAACTGACGATGGCCAGTTTGAATGAAACCCTCGCTAAACTAAAAAAAGGAGACAACACCGCGAGCAAGCTGCTGACGGAAGATACGTTGTATATCAACCTCAATAAGCTTCTGGCCAACATGGATTCGCTGGTCAAACACTTTGATAACAACCCGAAGCAATTTTTAGGCCCGCTCGGCCAAAGCCAACGAAAGATTGAACGGCAGCGAAAAAAAGCGGAACGTAAAAATTCAGTGGTCCAAAAGAAATGACCGGTATGGACAAGGACCTCGGGTTTAATAAAAATGAAGACCAGCTTAAGCAGCTCCTCGGCCGGCTAAAGGACAAGACAAGAAAAGTCAAACTCGGTGGTGGGGAAAAAAAAATTGAAGAACAGCACCAAAAAGGAAAACTTACCGCCCGTGAACGGATCGAATACCGCATCGATAAAGACAGCGAGTTTTTGGAGACCGGTCTTTTCGCGGGGGAGGGTATGTACCTGGAAGTAGGAGGCTGTCCTTCGGCCGGGGTGATCACCGGCATGGGCTATGTGAAGGGGAGACAATGTATGATTGTCGCCAATGATGCTACAGTGAAAGCGGGAGCCTGGTTTCCCATGACGGCAAAGAAAAATCTTCGCGCCCAGGAAATGGCTATGGAAAACCGCTTGCCGATCATTTACCTGGTCGACAGTGCGGGAGTTTTTCTTCCGATGCAGGATGAGATTTTTCCGGACAAGGAACATTTTGGCCGCCAATTCAGGAACAATGCGGTCATGTCTTCCATGGGGATCATCCAGATTGCGGCCATTATGGGAAGTTGTGTTGCCGGAGGAGCCTACCTGCCCATTATGTCCGATGAAGCGATGATCGTCGATAAGACCGGGTCTATCTTTTTGGC
>Ga0193718_1000085_pt1 | contig 19137 bp, 14 predicted proteins | sample U2a1metaG_FD_144918 | JGI IMG/M metagenome (GOLD analysis project Ga0193718, IMG submission 144918) | Soil microbial communities from a riparian zone of the East river system, Colorado, United States - U2a1 | ecosystem: Environmental > Terrestrial > Soil > Riparian zone | place: USA: East River... | reverse complement strand
TTGCAGCATCGTATCCTGTAAAGCAAGATACGTTTCCGTGAGGGAGTCTATCTTCGTAAAATCGCCCCCCGGTCCATTGGAGGGTGCTCCCCCGCAGCCAACCAAACCGGCGATACAACAAGTCACAACAAGGTAAATTCCTGAATGTTTCATACGATAACCAACTATGGACTAAATACGGGGCGCAAGTATAAAAGTTTAAGCTGGTTTCAGGCGTCCATGTAATATTTTCGGCAAGAACGACGGATTTAGAGCGGCTTGAACTGCTCAAAAGCATCTTTGCAATCGTGGCAATAGTAGATGGCACGGCATAACGTAGCCCCGAATGGAGTTTTGAGTTCGGTGTTGGTGCCGTCGCACCGCGGGCATTGGGCGCTTTCCAGGACTTCCAGTTGAGTGAAGATCATGCTAGGTGGCGGAGGTGCAAGTCCAAATTCTTTCAAGGCGGCTTTCCCTTTCTCTGAGATCCGGTCCGACGTCCAGGCCTTGCGGAAGGTGACGTCGATGTGTACTTCGCCAATACCGTGCTTTTCTAACACAGTAATGATCTCAGCCTTCATGATATCAAGCGCCGGACAACCGACAAACGTCGGCGTCATTTCAATCTTTACCCTACTCCCGTCAATGGTCACTTCCGTGATCACCCCCAAATCCACCAGGGATAAAACCGGTATTTCCGGATCTTTTACCTCCTCGAGGTAGTTGTATATTTGATCGACAGATATTTTCATTTTTAGCTCTCGATATTTATTTGCCCAGGAACTGAGAAGTAGGCAGTAGGCAAAGGGCAGTAGGCAATAATTTCATCCTGTTTTCAAGTTTAAGGGTTGAGTGTCCTTGTTCCCCTATTCTATTGCTTGGGCTTACTCCGCACCACCAATGACCAATAACTAATGAATAATTAAGGTGAATGAATGATCTTGGCACTGGACTCCAAGTATCAAGATCTAACCACCACTCACCGATTACCACTCCGCCGTCGGGTCAATCCTGAAGACTTCGCTCATTTCGTCCAGTAACGGCTGGAGATGTTCACTATGCTTTCCAACTCTTCCCCCTGGGACTGGCTCAACGGTATTCAAATCGGGAAGGTGGAGATCGGTTTGATGGATGATTTCCTCCACTTTCGCAAGCCACCGTTGTTTCAGTGCTTTTTCTCCTGCAAAAACACCGGATTCAATCAATTCGTTTTCGTGAGGCGACGCTTCGAAGATCCCCATTGCGAACGGCAGGGAAAAATTCAATGAAGCCTGAATCCTGGCTATACTTTCTTCCGTAGAGGAACCCAACTGCCGGATCCAGGTGTTGGCGTGCAGGGTATGATAGCGCAGTTCTCCCCTGATCTTTTTCGCCAGCTGAGCGAGCGGTTCGTAGGACGAATTGCTGAGGAGTTCAAAGCGGATGGCCTCTGCGGTGTCGAACAGGAAATGCCGGACAAGACTGAAATCATATTCTCCATTGGGCAGTTCCACCAATACGCAGTTGTGAAACTGATTCCCCCTGCGGGTGAAGGCAACCGTATCGGGGTCCCCCTCGCCCAATGAGTGAAGGAGGGTGTACATCGCAAGACTTTGTCCCACCTTGTCCTGGGCCATAGAGGAGAAGGCAATGTCTTCTTCCAGCAAAGGTCCCATCCCGGTCCATTCGGAATTGCGGTGGCCCAGGATAAGCTGGTCGTCGGCTATTTTATAAAGGAGTTCTTTAAGGGCGATGTTGTTCATTGATCAGCATTATCAGAATGGCCCGAATGATCAGAAGACTTCTGCTTACTCTGCAAGAATACACTGAGCTTATCACCGCCCTTGTACGCTGAGGCGTCGCGAAATTTCTTTTCGGGCAATGTATTCCATAAATCTCTTTCCTCAGGCAATGTGAACCGGATATCTTTTGTCCGGACAGCCCACACGCTGCAAATCCCTTTTCCTGAATTGAATTGATGCTTGGCCTTGACCATCGCGTCCTGTGCATTGACAGCCTGCACCGTTCCCGCGTGCACGTGTTGCTTCCCACGCCTGGTGAGGTGATAGATCTCGTAACTCAACTTTTCCCCCGGTTGATCGGACCGATCTTCAATTCGTTGATAAATGTTCACATCCCCTTCTGTTATCGGTGAGGCTGCTACGTTCGCTGTGTCGACTACGTACAAGGAAACACAAACAAATCGTCGTGTGAAGGCTTCTTTGGCAAGTACATAGGCCATTTCAAGATTGGGAGCGTGAACAATCCCTTCGTGTTGAAAAGGTTTATCCCCTTTTGGCTGAACAAATACCTCAAACGTTCCAAACTGATCCAGCGGGGCGGTTGGCTCGTTCGGGACCGGGTAGGTATTGGTCGATAAGCGATTTACGCGGGGATCCAGCGAATTCATGTCCATTGCGATTTACGCCAGGGGAGGTACATAAGCCGCCTGCGGAGATTTTAGCGCCTTGCGGACCCATCGCCCTCTTTCTTCAGCGATCCTTCGAACTTCCAGTCTTTCTTTGTTGCACGGCCCATCTCCGCTGATGACGCGTTTGAATTCTTCCCAATCGGGTTCGGTGTAATCCCATCGGCCGGTTTTACTGTTCTTGGCCAGGTTCGGGTCGGGGAGCGTAAAGCCAAGTTCCCATATTTTCGGCACATACATATCAAGGAATTGATTGCGCATGTCATCATTGGTGCCCATTTTCACTTTCCATTTCATCAGGACAGGAGTATGGGTGGAAATCATATCGGCAGGTCCGAAGAAATGCATCATGGGGGGCCACCAACGGTTGATTGCGTCCTGAAACATTTCTCTCTGTATGGAGGAGCCCGTCGCCAGGTAAATCACACAATGATGACCGTATTTTAGATGAAAGGATTCTTCGGCGCAAATTCTTTCCAATGCCCTGCAGTACGGCCCGTAACTTCCCTTTGCGTTTGCCAGTTGATTGACAATCGCACCGGCATCCACCAGCCATGAAATAAAACAGCAATCTCCCCACGTGAAGGTGGGGTAGTTGAATACGTTTGAATATTTGGATTTGCCGGTGATCAGGTCATCGATCATTTGCTCCCGTGGCTTGCCGAGGGTTTCCGCAGCACTGTACAAAAGTTGAGCATGCCCAACCTCGTCTTGCACTTTTGCCATCAATGCCATTTTGCGCTTGAACCCCGGTGCCCGCGTGATCCAGGTTCCTTCCGGCAGGGCTCCTATGATCTCGCTGTGAGCATGTTGCTCGATCATCCGGATCAACTGCTTGCGATAAAGTTGCGGCATCCAGTCCGAAGGCTCTATTTTTTCGCCCCTGGCTATTCTGCCTTCAAACTCACCCAATTTGACCTGGTCTTCTTGAGCTACACTATCCGTCTTGACGCCTTCAAATGTATTTCCTCCTCCGTACATACGTACCTAACGATTGTTTGGTAAATTTAGCAAAGAAGAAAGAGGAAAATGATGCTTTGGGCAGAAATAAGACAACGCCCGATTTGATTCGTTAAGACTGTTTTTTCAGTCCGTTGACCAACATATCGGCAAGCTGCTGGCCCAGTTCGCCCGGTACGATATTGCTCGTTGGGTCATACCATTGAGGCATCCAATTGAGGGAAGAGAAGAGGGTCATGACGGCAAGTTTCTTGTCGATATTATTCTTAAATTCGCCCGATTTGACTCCTTGCTCGATGATATTCTTAAAGCGGTTGATATAATTGATTCGCAATAAAAGAAAATCCCGGAGATAGGGCTGACTCAGGTGCCGGTGCTCGTTCATGAATACAGCGGAGGCTGTTAAATCCTTTGCCATGACTGAAATATGACCAATGATTCCTTTTTTCAGTTTTTCGCTGGCAGATCCGCCTTGTTTTTCTACTTCCTCAAGCGATTTTCTAAACTCGGCGGCCATATCAAAACAAAGGCTTCTTAGGATCTCCTCCTTGGATTTGATGTGCGAATACAAACTTGCCGCCTCAATGCCCAGCTTCTGAGCCAGGTCTCGCATTGACGAGGCCGCATAACCCTTTTCTCTGAAAAGTTCTGCCGCCTTGCGAATAACTTGTTCTTTGCGCGATAAATTCACTACTGCCTCCATATGCCCCCGTATCAATGAGCTAATTTAATTAATTAAATTTGATAAAGCACATCCCTTAGAATGAATTTCAGTTCCCTCCAAGAATACTTCTACAAACTCAGCAACCGGTGCTACCTCCTGGTACTCCTACCCCTTGGCCTTTTCATCTATCTCTTTCAACAATTGATGACCAGACAAATTGAACCTATTGTTCAGGATGAACCCCTGGTCAATATTATTATTGTAACGCTGTGTGTGTTCGGATTGGTAAACCTAACGACTGTTCACGGAGTGTCGGTACAAAGGTTGAAAAAGTATGCTGCCGAGTTGGGCCTGGGACGTAAGCTGGACCGCTACCATGAGATTGTGCTATTTCGGATCGCGGCAAGCTCCGCTTCGTCTCTGATGATGGCAGCGGGATTTCTACTTACCGGCAGTGAAGTTTTTGGGATCTTTTTTATTGGGATCCTCCTGTGGACCCTGCTTCAATGGCCTACGTCGAAGAGGGCATGCCAGGACTTGCAATTGAAAGGGGATGAGTACGATATGGTGCTGTATAAGAAAGACAAGTTTTAGATGCGGCATTTTTTCCCGCGGATCGCGCAGATTTACGCAGATGATGCGGAATTGTTCTCCCGCAGATCTCGCAGATTTTCGCAGAGCATGCGGCATTTGTTTTCCTGCCTGCAAGGCACTTTTGCTTGAAGGCGCAGACTTACGCTGAAGGATTTTCTGCGTAAATCTGCGCGATCTGCGGGAAACAAAATCTCGATCTGCGGGAGACAATTCCGCATTAAAAGGTCACTCCAAAACTAAACGCATTCAACTTAGGCCCTTTGTTGTCCACGAAAAGATTGTTCATGTCATAGTTGAAGAACAGGTCCACATCCCTGAACCCCATCTGAAGGCGTGCGCCATAGCGAATCGTGTTCAAATAGAATGTGTCGTGGTCGTGGTCCCTATGCTTGTCACCCTGGTCGCGGTAAGATTGCTTGGCGTAACTGTCAATCCTGTATCCGGCATAAGGCCCAACCCCGATGCGGAAGGCAGAGGAGTGATTGCCCCGGGACGAAAAGTCGACTCGCGAACCGTCAAATAGTGTTGTTTTCTTTCCTCCTTTTCCGAAATCGATCATGGGTACAAAAGTGGCGTTCAAATAGGTTGCCGTCAATTTGCTTTTAATAAAATCAAAGCTGCGATTATCTTGCAGAAAGCTGACGCCATTATCATTTTTTGAGAGCACGGTCATATCGTTCTGGAATTTGAAATTATACCAACTCACGCCCATGCCCCATTCCAGGAAAAATTTGCCAGCTACATGAGTGCGTTGGACAGAGTTGAGTGCTACGTACCAGGAGCCCCAGGGTCGAACGGCATAAGGTTGATTGGTCTGATCAGGGAATTTTCCATTGGAAAGGTAATTGTTGGTTCCCAAATCCATGTTGAATGCGTGATAGGTCCGTCTGTTCCAATGGTTCATGGTCCGCTTGGTCCAATTCCTGGAACTGTCCGGGGAGGATACGGTTTGAGTCTGCCGGGTACGGCTTTCTTTCACTGAATCTTTGAGGTAGCTCCCTGCGTGCCTGGTCAATTGGGTCGAATCTTTCTTTTCAAGCTTGGTGATCATATCGTCCATCAGGGCCTGAAAGTCGTAGTGCTTCAGGGTTTCCAGGTCCTTCTTGTCGTGAATGGCAAAAATCACTTTGCTCGCTTCGCCTACGCGGATCACCACCGAGTCGGCTGGCTTGTTCTGGGCAAAGCCCATGCCCATGACCGGAAAAAAGAGTATCAAAAACATCGTCCGTCGCTTATTCATACTATTTCATTTATGATTGTTTTGTTTGTCCTTTTTAAAATTGAAGGCAAAGAGTTCGTCTTTCGCCTGACGCAAGTCGCCCAGCCTGCCGTCACCATTTTTTGCATCGCGGGCAAAATTGATCACTTTCAATAGTCCCGAATTTCCTTTCGGCTCTGACGCCGAATGAGATTCCTCAACCGCCTGAGGTTCGATTGTCTCCAATCGATAGACTAAAACGATTGGCTTTTCTGCGTTTTGGTTGCTGGTCACGGTTGTGACTTCGACGGAGCCGGGGCTGGCTGACCCGGTAGGGATAAGGGAAGGCGGTGGTTCTTCCGTCTTTGTAACGGATTTGTTTTGATTTTCAATAACCTGAATTTTTTCGTGGTTCGTTTCTACGGTCTGTTTTTTCTTCCCGGGAACCTGCTGCGCGGTTGTCTGCTGCTTCCCGTCGCGAAGGGCCTGGGGTGATGGGTTCATCGGTTTTGACGCATTCGTTTTTGGTTCAGCCTTGTAGCCAACGGAAGAGGTAGAAGATGCATTGGATATCGGATCGTGGGAGGATAACCAGAGGAGAGTTGTTGTCAGCACGCCGGCCAGCAATACCGCTGCGGCCATCCGCATCAGGAACAGTTTGTCATTTTTTTTTGTAAGGCCACCCCTGACCCGGTCCCACGCCTGGGCCGAAGGGACAACGGCATGGTCGGATAGTTTATTCCTGAATAAGTGGTCCAATGGGTTACGCATGTTCGTTGTTGTTTGCAATTCGTCCTTTATTCACCTGATTCCTATTTCTTATTTTTTACTTTCCGGATATCGTTTTCCAGTTCCAGGCAATTTCGTTGAAGCAAGGCACGCGCCCTGCTTAATTGCGACTTGGACGTATTTTCACTAATGCTGAGATGGGTCGCAATTTCCTTATGGGAGTATCCGTCAATCGCATACATGTTAAATACGATGCGGTAGCCCGTTGGCAGTGAGTCAATCATTTTCAGCAAATCTTCTGCCTCCAACTGACTTTCCAGTTGTGCATAGTCCGGTTCACGATCGGCAGCTTCGATATCGGTTTCGAGATACATGTTTTTGTTCTTTCTCAGGTAGCTCAAGGATTCATTCACGATCACTTTCCGGATCCAGCCTTCAAAACTTCCTTCGCCTTTGTATTGATCTATCCGTTCGAAGATTTTAGAGAAGGCCATCACCAGCACATCTTCCGCTTCCATTTTGCTTTTCACATACCGGCAGCAGAGCGCGTACATTTTGCCCGAAAATTGCTTAAAAAGGGCCTCCTGAGCATGGCTATCCTGCTTTTTACACCCTTCGATCAGCTCGTTTTCCTTGGCCCGGTAAATCTGGAATCTCATTTAAATGAATTCACTGGCAAGATGCATAAGGGGGCCCCGAGGTTGCATGGGCTTCCCAGTTTATTGTTCTTCCCGAAAGAAATTTAAACCGCCATGGGACACATAGATACATAGACACATAGGCACGTAGAGAAATGTCGCTGACGTACATTTATGTGTTTAACGCTCAGCAATACGAGGATAGCAAGAATACATAAATAATGTTCAATTCAACCCTATGTACCTATGTACCTATGTGTTTTAGGCCACGTCAACCACCCCATCCTTATCGGATCTCAAATACCCTTGAACAACTCAAAAGATTGGAGGTAACTGGGAACGATGGGATCCCAGCCCCGCTTTTGCCTGATGGTGGCGGCAAAGTTCATGGCAACGGTTTCTTCGCCGTGTGTGATAAATATTTTCTTTGGGGCCACGTTCAGGCCGTCGAGCCATCGGAGAAGTTCGCTTTGGTCGGCATGGGCGGAAAGACCATGGATTTCACGAACATGACAATTTACGGGGACTTGTTCCCCGAATAATTTGACGAATTTTCCTCCTTGCAGGATAGTTCTGCCTCGTGTTCCTTCAGCCTGGAAGCCGGCAAACAGGAAGGTATCCTGTTCATTTCTGAGCCGGTGATATAAGTGGTGTAAGATGCGACCTCCCGTAAGCATGCCGCTTGCCGAAATGATAATACAAGGGCTCTTTATGTCGTTGAGCGCTTTGGAGCTTTCCGCCGTATTGCAAAAGTGAATATTCGATGAGTCGAAAATACTCATAAACTCCTCGTGTACTTTTTTCACCTCAATTTTATGGTACGCGCTGTTGCGTTCATAAATATCAGTGGCACGGATGGCCATCGGACTATCGATGTAAACCGGCAGGATGGGAATGGCCTTGGCCTCCATGAGCTGATGGAAATAGTAAATCAGCGTTTGTGTACGCCCCACAGCGAAGGCAGGGATAACAATCACACCATCATGATCAACGGCCTCATGAATGATCTTCGCCAGATCTACGGCAACCTTGTTCATGGGGTTTAGCCGGTCGCCGTAGGTGGATTCCACTAAGACTACATCGGCCTGCGGGATGGCTTTGGGATTGTACAAAATGGGGTCGTCGTATCGACCTACGTCGCCTGAAAAAACAATTTTCTTTTTCTGCGTTGTGCCCCGGAGATCCATTTCAACAAAAGCGGCACCCAGTATGTGACCGACATTGTGAAACGTGATGGTGACGGAATTTTCTATGTCAATTTGCTTTTCCATCGGGTAACTCTCTACCAGTGTTAGGACCCTTTCGGCATCGTCGATGGTAAACAGGGGCTCCGGCTTGGCGTGCTTGGAGTAACCTCGCTTGAGAGCAAAACGCGCTTCTTCCTCCTGCAGTTTAGCCGCATCCAACAACATGATTTTCATCAAATCTTCCGTTGCCTGGGTACAGATGATTCTGCCATGGAAGCCGCCGTTCACCATCCTTGGTAAATAACCAATGTGGTCGATATGGGCATGGGTGATGATGATTACTTCAACCTCTTTCGGAGGGATAGGGAAATCGTTCCAGTTGCGAAGCCGTAATTGTTTTAAGCCCTGGAAGAGGCCGCAGTCGACCATTATTTTCTTACCGCTGATATCAAGCAGGTATTTTGAGCCGGTGACACTCTTGGCAGCTCCCAGAAATTGGATGTTCACGTCCATGACAGAATTTTTATTTGTTTAATTTTAAATGTACCAGGAATGGATTGAAAACAAAAAAGGGGCGAACGCCCCTTTCTACTTGTTAGCGGTAGATCAATCCCGTTTGATTACCTCCGGGTTTCCTGTATACCGTACAGTACTCGTAAAATCCTTATCGATTTCCAGCGTACCCTTTACATTAACCCTTGCCTGGCCCAACCCCCGCGCCTCAATGATAGCGTGATTAACGGGATAATTACTGGCCTTAAATTGCGAAGGCCCTGAAATCGAAGCCTCCAGAAAGTCACCCTCACCCGAAAGTTCAAAAACAACCGGTCCGGTTGTTTCAACCGATAGTTGGTTGACATTTATGCGGGCATCGCCGATCATGGCGCCGACCAGGGAAATCTGAGCCTCGTGTTCATCAAACCCCCTGATCTTTATTTTACCGGCCCCGGTCACTTTTAGTTTACGCAAACTCGGCAGGGTGATCGATAGGTTCGTCATTTCATCATTCTTAAAATCGCCCTTCCAGAAGTTTTTGTTTCGCGTGCGATAGGCTACCTCCAGGGTTTCACTGTGGACGTCCAGGGTGTACAGCCGTTTCTGTTCGGCGTTTCCATCCAATTGGATGGCATACTCATCGCCTTTCTGAATGACCACGTTAAAGGCCCCGGTCATTTCGATTTCGTTAAAATCTTTTAGTCCAAACTGATCATTGGCGCTCAAGCCGGACATGTCTTTTGCCGGGGGAGGGCAGGTGACACATTCCATTTTTCCGTTCTTCTTGATTTTATAGGTTTGTGCGCGATCGTGTTCGGAGTAATCATTCCGCCATTGATTTTCAATCAAGTCCCACAGATCTTCATCGACCACAAATGGCTTTTCGTAGGGGATGTATAAATCCAGGTCAAGTCGTTGGAAACTGAACTTAGCATCTTTCTTAAACGATATATTGGAGTCAAAGGTGATCACGCTGTCGGTCTGCTCTACCCGGTAGTCGACCTGGCCGGCGTTTTCCCGGGCATTCATTTTAGTTATCCCCTGTGCCCCGAAGCGCTCCACGAGTTTCAGATCAGCACCATCGTATCCCCGCAGGGAGAGGTCCGTTTTTTTATAGTCGTCCAATCCGACTTCACGCAATTTCAGCACCGGTGTTTTTCCCCTGACGGTAAATATTTTTTCAACCTTGTATTCGCCATCTTCCTTAAAGGCATATACCAATTGCGGGATGCTAAAGCTCAAAAAGGCGATGCTTATAAAAAACAATACGAACATCGTCCAACCAAAGAGAGGGCGGAATACCATCTTTTTTGCTATGATCGAATTGCCGATAAGCATAATAAACAAAGCAGGGATAAACGCTGCCAGGAAGGCAAATACCGCTGTCCAGGTCGGAAACGATTGGCGAATCGTTTCCTGGGGAAGGCTCATGGTAGAGACGTGTGTGTCCCACCATGCCGGTAAGGAGGAAGTAGAGAACAGGCCCACCAGTATACCGAAGGTCAAGATGAGTGATAAGATAAAACCAAACCCGATCAGGCTGATAATGACCCCGATGCCGACCCGAAGAACTTCGACCATGACGGTGAGTAACGGGCCCAGCACCCTGCCGATGCCATTGAGTACAGCGGCAATCACCCGAAACGGAAAGAGTATGATTTTTGCCAGCGTACTTTCTTCCGGCTGGTCTTTTTCATTCAATCCTTTTTTTACGGAAGATTCAATATTGGAAAGGGTCACCGGTTCGCCTTGCATCTTCATTTTCTCGGTGATGGTCTTCGCTTCTGGCAGGGCAATCCACAATATGATATAAACAACCAGCCCGCTTCCAAAAAAGATGGTAAAAATGACAAACAGGAATCGGATCAAAACGACGTCGGCACCAAAGAACGCCGCCACGCCGCCCGCTACTCCGCCCACCACTTTGGCGTCCGGATTGCGGTACATTTTCTTGACATTCGGTTCATCTTCCAGTTCTTCCGACACCGGAAGGACGATCCATAAGACGATATAGACCAGCAATAGAATGCCGGATGTGCCAAAGAACAGTAAGGCAAAGAGCAGGCGCGGCCAGACCGGATCAATATTGAAATAATGTCCGAAACCGGCACACACTCCTCCCATGATCTTACGTTTGCTATCCCGGAATAATTTCCTGGAAGCGGCATCGCTGCCGGACGAAGAGGATCCCGACCCGCCCCCAGGCTGCTGGCGTTGTCCTTGCTTGGGTCCTGCCCCGGTGACGACTTCCTGCTCCTCGGCGGCCTTGAAATCATTGACGTTACCCATGGTAGTGATCAGGGACTGGACGTCTTCGGCGGTAATGACCTGCTTGCCTTCATTGAGGCGGGAGAGAAAAATCTCAGCGATCCGACTCTCTATATCGGCCAGGATTTCGCTGCTATCTTCAAACGAGCCAAAATACTGGTTGATCGAGTCAAGGTACTTTCGCAGGGCCTCATAGCCGTCTTCCTCAATGTGAAAGATGATGCCGCTGATGTTGATACTGATATTCTTTTTCATACGTCGGTAGCTGTGAGATGGGATGATGGGTTCATGGTTATATTAAATGGTTGCCTTCGAGCGGTTGGTGATCATCTCGGTGGAGTGGATCAGGTCGTTCCAGGTTTCCGTGAGGCCGTTGAGAAACCCGGCGCCCTCGGCAGTTAGTTTGTAGTACTTTCGCGGCGGCCCCGATTTGGATTCCACCCATTTGTATTCCAATAATCCCGCATTCTTAAGGCGGGTCAGGAGGGGGTAGAGCGTGCCTTCCACAACGATCATCCTGGCAGAAGTAAGTTCGTCCAGCATGTCGGACGCATATACTTCGCCGCGTGAAATAATGTGCAGGATGCAGTACTCCAGGAGACCCTTCCTCATTTGTACTTGCGTGTTTTCAAGATTCATACATCCTCGTTTAAGTAGATTCCCAGGCAAGTATACGTACAAAGTACTATGTATGGCCAAGTACTTTAGGCAAAAAGTTTATAAACCTCGTTTTTGATTGAATTTGGACCCTTTTTTCATTCAAGATTTAAAACTCAAGTAAAGGAGAGACCAATTGGACGAACGGCACCTGCCCTATTCAGACTTCGTTATTACCTCCCCCGACATGCACTAATCTCAGATCTTAATCTTAAATCATTCCTAATGATGTCGTTGTTACCTGGGATTTGGAATGGGTATGTACCTTTGTGCAAAACTGTCCGGGCCGGGTTGTGTTAAAGAAATTCATTCTTATCACGTTCATTTCTATTCTTTTCCCGCTTTTTGGAATCGCTCAATACGCCAACGACTGGATCAACTTCAATCAGTTCTATTACCGGATACCGGTGGCCAAAGATGGAATTTACCGCCTTACCTACAACGATTTACAGACTGCCGGTTTTCCTGTTTCCTCGGTCGATCCGAGATTTATTCGACTTTTTCACCGGGGTCTGGAGCAAGGGATTACCGTCCTGGGCCAGGCCGATGCCCAATTCGATCCCGGCGACTACCTCGAATTCTACGGACAAAGGAACGATGGTACCCGCGATGCCCTATTGTATCAGCCGACGGTGCTTCAACCTCACTCTTATTACAACCTATTCAGTGATACCACTTCCTATTTCCTGACCTGGAGTTCTGTACCGCCTGCCGGCAAGAGAATGAATTCTTTTAGTGAGAATAACATCGGAATGATGAAAGAGGCGGCCCACAACGATCAGGAATTAAGTGTCTATGTCAGTGAATATTCCGGAGGCAATACGATTTCCAATGGGGAGATTCAAAGCACCATCTTCGACGAGGGAGAAGGCTGGACCGACTCCTACATTTGTACACTGAATTCGGGATGCCTTGGCCTGAAAGATTATGGACTGGACAACATTGCAAACGGAGTTCCCACAGCAGGCAACCCCAGGCTTGAATTGCTGATCGTGGGTCGGGATGAACTCAATCATCAAACCCAGGTTTACGCAGGTCCCAATTCCGGTTCACTGCGCTTTATTTCAACTCAACACTTTGTCAACTTTCAGACCCAACTGGTGACGGCTGACCTGAACTGGACGGATATTGGAGCCGACGGCAAAATGACAGTGCAAGTGAAGGCTTTAGGTGAAGCCGGAATCCGTGATAAAGTCAGCGTATCGTATATCAAAGTAACATTTCCGCAGGATTTCAATCTGGCCGGCCAAACAAAGAAATGGCTTAGACTCAATCCCAATCCATCGGGCAAGTCCTATATAGAAATTAATAATCCGGGTGCTGCGGTGAGGGTATGGGATATCACCGATGTCAATACTGTATCCGCGATTGGAACGAATTCATCTTCCGGTATTTTGAGCGCCGTTGTTGACAATACCTTTTCTTCGAGAACACTGTACGTGAGTAATGAAATCAATACCCCCGCCGTTCACCCGGTTTCTTTTCAACAAATGGATCCGTCGTCGGTTGATTATCTGATCGTCACACATGGATCTTTATTCGCGGCGGCTCAGACTTACGCTTCCTATCGGGCTTCCGTCACAGGAGGTGGATTCCGGCCTCTCACGGTCACCATGGACCAGTTGTATAACCAATTCAATTACGGCGAGACTTCTCCACTGGCAATTTATCAATTTGTAAAATGGATGGTGGAAAAGGGATCTCCCAAGTACCTATTTCTTATTGGCAAAGGCCGGGATGTTTCAGCAGCGTATGAGCGCCATCCAACGGGGTTCAAAGACTTGGTCCCGTCGGCAGGTTTGCCGGCGTCCGATATGGTATTCAGCGCAGGATTGCTGGGCTCGGGATTTGCACCCGCCCTGCCCACCGGCCGTGTAAGTGTCAGTACACCGGCACAGGTAATTGCCTATTTGAATAAGGTCCAAGAGACAGAGGCAGCACCCCTTAACGATCTTTGGCGCAAGAAAGGTCTGCACTTGAGCGGAGGAATTCAGGTAACGCCATTCAATGAATTGGTTGAATTCCGGAAATACATGGATGGCTTCAAAACCATCGCCGAAGGACCGTACTGGGGCGGAACGATCGCTACGATTGCCAAGCACGATGCGAGCGCCGTGCAACTAATCAACATTGCGGATGAAGTGAATGCCGGCGTTAATTTGATTACTTTTTTTGGACATTCTTCACCGGGTACAATTGATATTGATATTGGAAAAGTGACCGACCCCACCCTGGGGTACAATAATCCGGGAAAGTATCCGGTGTTTCTGATCAATGGCTGCAACGCCGGCAATTTTTTTTCTAATGGCGAAAGCTTTGGAGAGGATTGGATGCTGGCGGCTGGCCGTGGCGCCCGCGGATTTATTGCTCACAGTTCCTTCGGCTTTCCAAGTACACTGAATGCCTATTCCGATCTCTTTTACCGGGTAGGATTTGGTGATTCAACCTTTATCACTCGTGGAATTGGCGACGTACAAAAAGAAGTAGCACGGCAATATCTCCTGCAGTACGGATCTGATATGGTCAACCTTACCCAGGCTCAACAAATGATGCTCCTCGGTGACCCTGCCATCAAATTATTCGGAACGGCAACACCGGATTATGCAACAGATGACGCCTCCGTTACGCTTCATTCGCTGGATGGAAAACCGGTCACGGCGCGCTCTGATTCCTTTGCCATTGATGTGATTGTAAAAAATCCTGGGGCGGCAAAAATCGGGAGTTTGCTAGTAAGAATTACACGAACGTTTAATGATAATTCTACCGTGTCCTACGATTCTGTTTTCAGCGCTCCGCTGTATCAGGACACGCTTGTTTTTAAACTACGAAAGGGGAAGGTGAATGGTTATGGGAACAACAAATTCGCGGTTGTGTTGGATCCTGACAATACGATCAAAGAGCTGGACGAATCCAATAATACCGGAACGCTAAACAAATTGATTCCGCTGGGAGGGACCATGAACCTGCTTCCTTTTCCCTATGCGATTGTTAATAAACCATCGGTTGATTTGATTTTACAGAGCACTGATTTGCTTTCCGGCCAACGGGGTTTTCAAATTGAAATAGACACCATCGGTACATTCACCAGTCCGTACCGGACTCACGCGTTTGTTTCAGGAAAAGTATTGGCTCACCTCGGGGTAAATTTATTGCCAACGGATTCTATAGTCTATTATTGGCGGACCAAATTGGACCAGCCCAAGCCGGAAGAGAGCACGGATTGGGTAGTTTCTTCATTCACCTTTATCAATAACAGCCCGGAAGGGTGGGGGCAAAAGCAATTCGCACAACTTTTCGAAAATGATTTCTCCGGGTTGGTCAGCGACGTCGGTTCACAGCGCTTGAAATTTATTGAAACTTCCACTTCACTTTACGTAAAAACGTTCGGCGTGAACAATCCGGCACTCAACACGGATGTCTCTGTGAAAATCAACAATGCGGAGTACAATCTAGCAACCCAGGGACAGCCTTGCCGGACGAATACCATTAATATCGTTGCCTTCAACAAGACTTCTTTGGTACCGTATGCCGGACTCCCATTTAGTTTTCAGGATGTTCGCACGTGTGGTCGTGAGCCACAGGTGATTAACAGTTTTACCCTGGCCGAAATGGAAACCGGTTCGGGGGGCGACCTCCCTGCCCTGGTCGATGCCATTCACGCCAGTGATTCCGTGCTCGTGTTTTCAATCGGCGATGCGGGCTACACTTCCTGGTCATCCGGCCTGAAAGCCAAACTCCGCGAACTCGGAATCCTGGAAGCCCAGATCGCTGGCTTGCAAAACGGAGATCCGGTAGTGATGCTGGGCCGCAAAGGCGCCGCCGCAGGAACGGCTAAAATCTTTACTGCAACGAATGCGCCAGCCAATACGCAGGTGCTTCAGGTGGCAGAAAACATCACGGGGCACTACACTTCCGGAAACATGACTTCCGTGTTGATTGGCCCCGCGCTGCGATGGAAGAAAATTATACCGCAAGCGACTATGGTGCAAACCAGCGATCAATATCGCTTTGCATATTACGGTGTTAAAGGGAACGGGTCGCAAGACCTCTTGCAGGATACTATTTCCGGCCCGGTGGACCTGACTGCATTGGATCCACAGCTATATCCATATCTGAAACTGGAATTATATTCTAAGGACACGATCAACCTTGACCCGGTCCAGTTAAACAAATGGCTTGTACTCTACGATCCGGCGCCGGAGGGAGTCCTGCTCTTCAAGGGATCTCCTGTACAAGAGTCCGTGGCGGAAGGACAATCATGGAGTAGCCCATATCAATTTGTTAACATCTCGGATAAGACATTTACGGATTCCCTGACAGTCAATTTGGAAGTCCTGAATAATGCCAAACTTTCCAGGGATATAAAAAATTTCAAAATCGTCGCTCCCTTACCGGGCGACACGACCCAATTCTCCATCATGACCGATACGCGGGGTAAATCCGGACCAAATAATATCACTGTATTTGTCAACCCGCGGATTCTTCCCGAGCAGTTTTATGAAAACAATGTTGCCGATTTTGAGAACTATCTCCTGGTTAAAGCCGACAGCCTTGGACCGGTTCTGGACGTGACCATCGATGGTCGCTATCTTGCGAACGGTGATTTCGTTTCACCGAATCCCATCATCTTGATCAAAGTCAAAGATGAGAATCCGTTCTTCTTCAAGACCGACACAACGGGGATGAGTGTGATTCTTACTTATCCTTGCCCGATTCCGGATTGTCTGCCTCAGCAAATTTATTTCAGAAGAAACGATATTCAATGGTTTCCGGCAACAGCAACGTCCGACTTCCGGATTGAATTCAAGCCTCAGAATTTAGCAGAAGGAGAATACGCCTTATTTGTCCAGGCGGCCGACGCCAGCGGCAACAAGAGCGGTCAGGAATCGTACAGGGTCACGTTCCAGGTAAAGAACGAGACATCCTTAACCTTTCAATCGGTATTTCCCAACCCCTCCTCTCATGAATTCTTCTTCCGCTTTGACCTTACGGGCAATGTACTACCCGACGAGTTCAGTTTGAAGTTTTATGCAGCCGATGGAAGACCGTTGCAACAGTTTGATCTGGATGCCATTAATGACTTTCACATTGGCAGCAATCAATTGATCTGGGAACCCAAAGATACCAATGGAAATTTATTGCCCGGGGCAATGTATTTGTACCAGGTACGATTCGGGGTCGGTGGAAAAGCCTACACACAAACCGGTAAGCTTATAGTAATGAGATAATTTACGTTGGAGAGAGTCCTTACGTTATTGTGCCGCACCTTGGGTCCAGCATCGTCTCTCGGAGAGGACGATGAGAAATCCTGGTACGATTCCTCGTCCCTCCGTATCGTCCCCTCGGGAGACGATACTTGACTATTCCGTTGTCCAGCATCGTCTCTCGAAGAGGACGATGCGGAATTCGGGTAAGATTCCTCGTCCCTCCGTATCGTCCCCTCGGGAGACGATACTTGACTAATGATGATGTCCCCCCGGTCCATGTACATGTCCGTTGGCTAGTTCATCTTTGGGTCCAGCATCGTCTCTCGGAGAGGACGATGCGGAATTCGGGGTACTATTCCTCACCTTTCGTATCGTCCCCTTCGGGAGATGATACGTGACTAATGATGATGTCCTCCAGGACCATGTACATGTCCGTGGGCTAGTTCATCTTCTGTTGCATTGCGGACGTCGACTACTTCAACGGCGAAGTTGAGTTCAATGCCTGCCAGGGGATGGTTACCATCGACGGTAATCTGATCCAGACCAACATGTGTAACGGTCACTACTTGCCCTCTGTCCGTTTGAAACTGCTGGCCTACTTCGACCGGCTGTCCGCCGAAAGCATCGCGGGGTACTTTCTGGATCATCCTGTCGTCTTTGATGCCGTAGCCCTTTTCAGGGGCTACTTTTAGATTGACTTTATCTCCTTTTTCTTTGCCCTCCAGTCCATCTTCCATGCCCGGAATCAGGTTACCGATGCCATGGATGTAATTCAGCGGGTCGCGGTCGCCGCTCGAGTCCAGGATGTGGCCGTCGTTGTCTTTCAGGGTGTAATGGATTGAGGCTACTTTGTGTTTTTCGATTTGCATAAGGTAAAGGTGTTTCTTGAAGGCTTTGATTTCTAAAAATGGCTTTGGTTCGGAAAAGGTTCGGCAGAAATGTCTTTCGGCGGCAAATATAATAGTTTTCCTGTTTTTTGAAACAGGAGGAAGTAGTGAGAGTTCCCTGTTGACAGGGTGAAATTTATGCTGGAATTCCGGTATTGGTAAAAATTCAAACTTTGTCCATATTTGCAGCCCTATTAAGCCAAAGTGGCGGAACTGGTAGACGCGCACGACTCAAAATCGTGTATCTTCGGATGTGCGGGTTCGATTCCCGCCTTTGGTACGAAATCACAAGTTGTAATGACTTGTGATTTTTTTTGCCGTTAAGCGAGTTATTTACATCGCCGGAAAGCAACTGGTGACAGAAACATTTTTCTACTCTGTTCTTAGACTGTTCACCGGATTAGCCAGCGCTGCTTTGACTGCCTGAAAGCTTACTGTAGCCAGTGTTATCACCAGCGCTCCACCGGAAGCGGCAGCGAAGATCCACCATGCAATCTCCGTGCGGTAGTCATATCTGCTTATTCCATTGGAAAGAAAATAGTATGATGCAGGTACTGCGATGACACAAGCCACGATAATCAATACCACGAATTCACCCGAGAGCATTCTCCACAGATTGGGAACGGATGCGCCCAGCACTTTCCTTATTCCAATTTCCTTTGTGCGTTGTTCAGCTACAAATGACGACAGCCCGAATAATCCCAGGCAACTGATAATGATCGCAAGCGTGGTGAACACGACGGCAAGTCTCCCGATATTGTCTTCGGTTGAGAACTTAGTGGCATACTCCTGAGATGCAAATTTATAATCAAAGGGGGCGCCCGGGATCACTTTTTTAAATGTTGCTTCTATTTTCGGTAACGCTTCGGCAGTGCTCATTGCGGGATTGATCCGCAGGTACATCCAGTCCGCGCCTCCCATATTAAGATAAATAGCGGCTTCCACGGGTTCGAAAGGAGAGTTCATCACCATGTCGTGAATGACGCCGACAACGTGAAAATCTTTGTCCATATTCCACGCCAGGTTTGTCCAATGCACTGTTTCGCCCACGGGGTTTTCAAGCTTCATTTGCTTGGTAGCCGACTCGTTGATGATGATTGCCGAAGAATCGCTGGCGATGTCCCGGGAAAATGTCCTGCCCTCGATCAGCGTCCATCCAACGGTCGTTCCGAAATCTGCTGAAACGTTCAACGTGGCGAAATTATTATTATCCAGCGGATCAAATCCTTTCCAGCTGAAACCGCCGTTGCCTGACCAGGTTGAGGTG
>Ga0193718_1000084_pt1 | contig 19313 bp, 18 predicted proteins | sample U2a1metaG_FD_144918 | JGI IMG/M metagenome (GOLD analysis project Ga0193718, IMG submission 144918) | Soil microbial communities from a riparian zone of the East river system, Colorado, United States - U2a1 | ecosystem: Environmental > Terrestrial > Soil > Riparian zone | place: USA: East River... | reverse complement strand
AGACCATTAAGAAAGCCATGGGGCTGCTTGGAATTAGAGTTCCGGACCGGATGTAGTTAGCGGTTGGCACTTGGCCGTTGGCGCCTGGTGGCTTTTGACCACGTTACAGGAGTTGGCCCAAACGCCAGGCGCCAAGCGCTACCCGCCAAATCAACCGTTCGCGTAATCCAAGGGCACCAGAACTTCTTTTTGTTTTACTTTGAAAAAGAGGAACCTTATTTTCGAAGTCTTGTTTACTTACTAAATCAAAACGAGCTTTTATGAAAACCGTAATCCTTTCTATCCTGTTTATTGCAACCAACCCTATGGCAGCTTCCCTTTATGATTTTAAGATGAATTCCATTGAAGGAAAAAAAATTGATTTTGCACAATTCAAAGGAAAAAACGTGCTGATTGTCAATGTTGCTTCTCAATGCGGCTTTACTCCACAGTATGCTGATTTTCAAAAACTGCATGAACAATATGGAAATAAAGTGACCATTCTGGGCTTTCCAGCCAATAACTTCGGAGAGCAGGAGCCGGGAAGCAATGCAGAAATCCAGGGCTTTTGTAAGAAAAACTATGGCGTTACGTTCCAGCTATTTGAAAAAATTTCTGTGAAGGGCGCAGACACGCACCCTCTTTACACCTGGCTCAAGGAGAAGACAGGGCAGGAACCTACCTGGAATTTTTGCAAATACCTGGTGAAGGCAGACGGATCAGTAAAATTCTTTAATTCAAAAGTCCTGCCATTCGATCCGCAAATCATCGGTGAGTTGAATTAATGCTGAACCCGTGAACCGGAACATCATCCCTGCAGACGTGTTACTTGTTTTAATGGCCTTTATGTTTTCATCTTTTTTTGATTCTGGTGCTTCCCCGCAGGATGCCCAGGGCTCCATTTATGATTTCAAGCCCAACGCCCTGAATGGCAAGCCTGTTGATTTTTCACAATACAAGGGGAAGTATGTGTTGATCGTCAACACAGCCTCCAAATGCAAATACACCCCCCAGTATGCAGACCTCGAAAAACTGCACGAGCAATTTGGCGACAAAATTGCCGTGCTCGGTTTTCCGGCCAATAATTTTCTATGGCAAGAGCCAGGGTCAAGCGAACAAATTACGGAGTTCTGTCAGAAAAATTACGGCGTGAAATTTCAGATGTTTGAAAAAGTATCCGTGAAAGGAAAAGACAAAGCCCCCCTGTACAAATGGCTGGAAGCAAAAACCGGTGAAACACCTTCCTGGAATTTCTGCAAGTACCTTGTGGATCCAACTGGAAAAGTGGTTAGTTTTTACAGTTCGAAGGTGAGCCCGCTTGACAATCGGATTATTGGTATATTGAAGTGAGTTGCTGATTACCGTAACTTCTTACTTCTTACCCACCCCGCATGAACGCCTGGCTCTCCGCTTTCCGCCTCCGCACCCTTCCCTTAGCACTATCCTGCATCGGTATGGGGGGATTTCTTGCTGCCGAAGCTGGAAAATTTAACGTCCTCATTTTTCTTCTCTGTTGCCTCACCACGGTTTTCCTTCAGGTCCTTTCCAATCTCGCCAACGATTATGGCGACTCGGTGAATGGCGCCGATCACGCAGAGCGGTCCGGACCGAAACGGTCGGTACAGTCCGGCGCGATCTCCCTTCAACAGATGAAAATGGCGGTGATTTTCTTCGTGCTCCTCTGCCTGGTCAGTGGCGTTTCGTTGTTATGGGTGTCGTTTGGCTGGGATGCAAAAGCCTTTTTTTTCTTTTTCGGATTGGGCGTGCTCAGTATTCTGGCGGCAATCGCTTATACGGTGGGCAAGAAGCCTTATGGCTATGCAGGCTTGGGCGATGTTTCGGTCTTGATCTTTTTTGGGTTGGTAGGAGTAATGGGTTCCCTCTATTTGTTTACCCGGCACCTATCGTGGACTGCAATTTTCCCTGCGCTCACCTGCGGTCTGTTTTCCATAGCGGTTCTCAATATCAACAACATCCGCGATATAGAATCGGATCGCAAAGCTGGAAAATTCTCCATCCCGGTCCGGATTGGAAAGAAAAATGCCGTGATGTATCATTGGCTGCTTCTGGCCGGCGGACTCACCGCGGCGATCGTGTATGCGGTGTTGATGTACCGTTCGCCCGTTCAATTTCTTTTCCTGTTTACGGTTCCTTTGTTTGTTAGCAACGGATTGGCCGTGAGCAGAAAGGCTTCCGTGGAATTAGACCCCTACCTTAAGAAAATGGCGCTTTCGACCATGTTGTTTGTGATTCTTTTTGGAACTGGATTTTTGTTGGCCTAACTACAATTCCCCTATCTTCTTTTTCAATAGTTCTTTCTCAGCAGGCGAATCGGTGAGCGTCAGCGCTTTTTCAAGGTTCTGTTTGGCTTTGCTTTTTTCGCCGGTTCTGGCAAGAAAGTCCGCACGGATAGCCGGAAGGAGGTAGTAATTTTCCAATGCCTGGATGTCCGGAATAAGATCCAGGGCAGCAAGCCCGGCGCCGGCGCCCTCCAGTTCGGCTACAACAATCGCCCGGTTCAGCGCAACCATGGGATTGGGTTTGATCTGATGCAGCCAGTCATAAAGTTCAAGAATTCGTTTCCAGTTCGTAGAAGCAAAATCAACAGCTATACAATGCTCATAGGCAATCCCTGCTTCAATATGGTAGGGCGAAACGGAATCACCCTGCGAAGCCTGTTGTAAAAAAAGGCTTCCTTGTCCAATTAATTCCTTGTTCCATATTGAACGGTCCTGATGCCGGAGTGTCAAAAGATGGTTCTCATTGTCGATACGGCCGTAAAGCCTGCCTGCCTGGAAACATAGTAAGGCAAGCAAGGCAAAGGTGTTGGGGCTCTTCGTAACAGGATGATTGGATAAAAGATAGGCGAGCCGCAGCGACTCCTCGACGAGGTCCTCCCGAATGACCATGTCATAGCTGGAAGAATTGTAACCCTCATTGAAAAGCAGGTAAATGGCTGTCAGTACACTTTCGCGCCGCTGTGGCAGATCACCGGGTAGTGGAAATTCGAAGCGGATATTTTGCTGGCGGAACTGTTCCCGTGCCCGGTAGAGCCGTTTGGCAATCGTTTCTTCATTGGTCAGGAAAGCTTTGGCAATTTCTGCCACACTAAATCCGCAAAGCGTTTTGAGGATAAGGGCCACTTGTCCTTCTTCCGCAACAACGGGATGACAACAAACGAACATCATACGCAACTGTTCATCCTGGATTTCATTTTCGTTGATGAGGAAATTCAATGTCGTTCCTGCCGAGTATTCGGATTTGAGCAAGGCACTCAACTCCCCGGCAAATTCTTTTTTGTACCGTTCCCGGCGGATGACATCGAGGGCTTTGTTGCGTGCCGCCGTAAATAGCCACGCGGAAGGATTGTCGGGGATCCCATGAAATTTCCAGTGATCGAGCGCCTTTAGCAGCGTATCCTGAACAACATCCTCTGCCAATTCAAGATTCACCGGCCCGAATATTTTCGTGAGGATGGCAATGAGCTTTCCCGATTCATGCCGGAAGAGATGATCAATAAGCGGTTTGACGGAATCAGGATGCTGTGCCGGCATACCGGAACTAAATTATTTTAAGGGTGTACGGGCATGATTTCACGTACTTCAACGGAACCTTCAGGTGAGTTAAGGGAAGGGCACCCCTTCGAAATTTCAACCGCATCGTTGATGTCGGTCGCTTTGATTAGCAAATATCCCCCTACCATATCCTTCCCTTCAATAAAAGGTCCGTCCGTTAATTTTTTGGATGTGCCCTTGAGCACTTTTCCTTGTGGATACAAGGGCTGGCCTCCGATCAATTTTCCCTGTTGAGCAATGCCGGCCATCCAGGTATTCCATTTTGCCAATTCCGCCTGCAGTTGTTCAGGGGATTGCTTTGCAAAAACTTCTTCATTTTGTACGCTGCTGCGAAAAACAAGCATAAATTCCTTCATAATAGTTGGTTTAAGGTCGATCAAATGGTCTCATCAATGGTAAGACGAATAACAATATCAAATAGGGACGCCCACGCACCATTTTTTTGACACCCAGTACCTGCTTTCAAGATAACCCAAAAAAAAGTGCTTACCCTTATAAATAGGATTTCAGAAATTTCATGGGAAGAGTTTCGGAATTTAATCAGCGAAATCTTTTGGACAAGAATTCCGACATTAATCTGCGAAAATCAGCGGGATCTGCGGGAGAAGACATTTCCAGATCTGTGGGAAAAAGATGCTGACCCGCAATCGGGTTTAATCGTCAATCAACGCTGAATTCCGCGTTTTATCGACATTTAAGGGTCTTTTCAAAGGTGTTAAGTGTAACTTTAGTCTAAATTTTTGGCAAACTGTGGGGAAATGATGACGCGGAGAAAGATTTTGTATACGGACGGACACGAGGTGACTGTCACGGATTCCTTTTTTCAGGTGAGACAAACGTTGTACATGCTGGGCAATATAACCAGGCATGGATTTCTGGTCATCCATCCCGACCGGCTTCCTGCATTCCTGACGCTCATTGTGGGCGCCATGATGATTATCGTGGGGGCCTTGCACCTGATTCCGCCAAGTTCAATACCCAACGTTGAATTTTACGGTGTCGAACTGAGTGCCGATACCCTGGCCGTGGGGATCGGCCTGGGATTCCTCGTGGTTGCATCCTTGATAATGGGATTGATGAAAGTCCGCTATGCCGTGCGCATCGCTACGGCAGATGGGGAGAAAAATGTATTGGTCAGTGGAAGAAAAGAGTACATTGAGCAAATTGTTGAAGCGCTCAATCGCGCTTTCTTTCACTTTAAACTTTATCGAATTCGACGGTAAATAGAAATGATTTGTGATAAACGAAAAAGCGCAGTGGATTTCTGGAAAGAAACTTATGAATTGCCGATGACTTGTTCCACTAATTCGAGTCGTTTGACAATGCTCTGCCGGGGGAGAACCGTGCCCGGGGAAAGCACGGCATTCGCCCCGATCCTGGATTGATCGCCCACCAACGCGCCGAACTTCTCCAGGCCGGTCTTGATCCGTTTCGCCTGGAATAGTACGTCCACTTCCCTGGATGTCCGCTCATTAAAACAATTGGCAATGACAGCGCCGGCTTCCAGGTTGACCCCGGAACCGATCAGGGAATCTCCGACAAAATTAAAATGGGCCAGTGCGGAGTTCGAAAAAACCAGACTTGATTTTATCTCACAGCCAGGGCCCAGGCTTACCCCATTGCCGAGGTAAACACCGCCGCGCAGATAAGCGTGAGCGGCAACGAAACAATTTTGCGAGATGATCAATGGGCCTTTCAGGATCGCATGCTCCTCAACGACGGCCGTTTTGTGAATGGCGATCGTTCCGTTCACCAGGAAATCGGGAGACAACTGCTCAATTTTTTTGATCAGGATGCTTTGAATAAGCGGTACGACCTGCCAGGGAAGTTGCCCGGAATTCTCCGGAAACAGTTCGGGAAATTCCTGAATATAATCTGAAATATGGGCCATCGTGCCTTCACTTTTCATATAGCTCAATGGGAAGATGGTCGGGATCAGAAAAGAAGGTGAAGCGCTTGCCTGTGAACTCGTCGGTGCGAACGGGTTCGGTTACCACTCCCTTTTCTTTCAACTCCAGCATAGCCTGCTCGAGATCACCGACTGCAAACGCGAGGTGACGAAGGCCACAAGCTTCGGGACGGGACGAGCGACGGGGTGGATCCGGGAATGAAAAAAGTTCGATGATATACTGACCGCCCAATTGCAAGTCCAGCTTGTATGAATTCCGTTCGATACGGTAGTTTTCGCGAAGAATCGATAAGCCCAATACTTCCGTATAGAATTTCCGGGAGGCAGGATAGTCCGAACAAATAATAGCAAGGTGATGCACGTAATCGATCTGGAGCATGGGCAATTCAGTATAAAGTAAAGCTATCCATCAGAAATTTAAAATCTAAAATGTAAGATTTAAAAGGCTGATCTTGACTGACAAATAGTTAACAAGATGACTTAATTTTCAATTAAATTTGATCGGAATCGAACAAATTCATTAAAATAGATAAACCTTTCGAAATTACTACTCACCAATTTTAAATCTTAAATTTTAAATTATTTTAAATCTTAAATAAGTCTAACATGAAAAAGATCCTTGTCCCTACCGACTTCTCGAAACCATCGATCATTGCCGCTGAAGTGGCCGTTGATATCGCTAAAAAAGACGGTGCAGAGGTCATTTTTCTGAACGTGGTAGAGGAGGCCACAGAGGGCTCCTTCAATGTCGGAGGGGAAGTCTCCAAAGGCAGTATGGAGGACCGTCTGTTTACATTCAAGATGATTGAAAAGGCAAAAAAGCAGTTGCAAAAAATGGTTTCCGACCCTGCTTTTTCTGCCGTGACGGTGAATGGAGAGTTGCGTGTCGGCAACCCTTTTCATGGAATGCGTACCATCATCGTCGAACAAAAAGTGGACCTGGTGGTGATGGGTACCAGCGGCCGGACCAAGCTTGAAGAAATGCTTATTGGATCCAACACCGAGCGCATTATCCGGTATGCGAAATGCCCCGTTTTAACTGTTCACAAGAAACCCGTGAGTTCCGATTTTAAAAATATCGTCTACGCTACTTCGATGTCTCCGGGGGAAGAGGTCTTTTCACGGATTGTGAAACGCGCGCAAACAATTTATGATGCTACATTGCATTTGGTACGCATCAACACCCCCGCCGATTTTCAAAAAGATCATGTTGTACGAGAGTACATGGAAAAATTTGCCAAAAAACTTCAGTTGAAGAAGTATACCATTAATATCTATAACGACTTTTCAACGGAAGACGGAATTATCCGCTTTGCGGATCAGGTTGACGCCGACATGATTGCCATGGCCACCCACGGCAGGACCGGATTTGCACATGTTCTGACAGGAAGCATTGCAGAAGAGGTAGCCGGTCACTCTATTCGGCCCGTGCTTACCTTTGTTGTGAAGCACTAATCGGTGATCGGTGGCCTGAGCCTTGTACCTAAGATCATGGCCACACTATTGGTAACCTTGTACAATCCACCGATTACCGATTACCGATCACCGATTTACCGATTTCGATGAAGGACTACTACCAAATACTGGGCGTCAGCCGCCAGGCGGAGAGCGAAGAGGTCAAACGGGCGTTTCGCAAATTGGCGATTGCGTATCACCCTGACCGGAATCCTTCTAAAGAAGCGGAATCATTTATTAAAGAGATTATTGAGGCCTACGAAGTACTGGAGAATCCGGCCAGCAGAATGCTATACGATAGCCTGCTCGACGGCAAGGTTCCCGTCGACGCTGACAAGTCGGTGCGACCCCACCGCGACCCGCGCTACAGGAAGCGGCCGCCCGATCCGAATTACAAAAGTGAAAAACAGGAGATGCTGGAGATGATGAAGGCCTACCTGCCCATTGCCTTATTCAGTTCCTGGATTGCATTGGCTGCCGGCATGGTCTTGATATGTGATTTCCTCATGAAGCCGATCCAACAAACAGAAGTCATCACCGCCTTTGCCAGGAGATCGTACCGAAGCGAATCGGAAAGATTTGCGACCAACCGGGGAAACGAATTCAAGATCAACCGAAACCAGGCAGGAAAATTTCTGCGGGGAGAATCTCTTACCGTTTCATATTCTCCCTGGCTGAATATTCCGATTTCATTTGTAAGCAATCAAAACCATGAGGTCATCAATATCCCGGCTACGCTTTACGGCAATTTTCTGTTCGCCCCCCTCTTCCTTATCGCCGCTTCGGTCACGGGAGTCGTCTATCGGAAAGGAATCCTGTTCCGGTTTAATTTAGGGATCGTCAATTTTCTACTCTTGATCCTGAATATTTTATTTTTGTTTGTTCATCATCTCCATTTATCATGAAAAAGAAAAATGATTGGAAGGACAGGGAAGGCGTCGTGTATTCCACGAACGCTGATTTTGGCTATACGGTGAAGCAGGAGCCGGACGCCGAAACCCTGCCGGTCCAAAAACAAAGCCTGAAAATAACGCTTGATAAGAGCGGACGAGCAGGTAAACAGGTGACCTTGGTTTCCGGATTTATTGGAAAAACGGGTGATTTAGAGCAGTTGACGAAACATTTGAAGGCAAAATGCGGCGCGGGAGGGTCATGTAAGGACGGTGCGATTTTGATCCAGGGCGACGTCAGGGATAAGGTAATTCAACTTCTGATACGGGAAGGATATAAAGCGAGAAGGGCAGGGTAACGGACAGGGCAATCTTTCGCAGGTTTCTGCAAACATAATTCATGGGTAAGGTTTTGGCTGAAAATGGCAAAATCGCCAATGGTCTCCTATTTATCTTTGGAGCCATTGTAAGTCGTATGGGTTATCGTTTCAACCGGTTAGTGTGCTTTTTCTTACTCTTTTCTCTTGTGGGATATGCCCAACTGGATGAGCGGAAGACCGTTGGAGCACGGCGTCAGGCGGCCGATACGACCAGGGTCAATGTCCTCGTTCATCAAATCTTCAAACTCCGCGAAACTGATCCATCCCGAGCCATCAACCTCTGCCTGGAAGCCATCAGCCTGTCGCAGCAGCTCGGATACAAAAAGGGGATCGACCAGGCTACCACCAGCCTGGGCTGGATCTATTTTCGCCGTGGAGATTATGTAAAAGCGCTGGAGTACACCATTGATGCCCTCAAAATCAGCGAGCGAATCGGGGATCCGGTAGGAATCGCGCACAGCCTCAACAATTTAGCCGCCATTTACAACGAAGAAAAGCAATATGATCAATCCCTGAAACACCTTAAAAGGGCCTTGAGAATAGCAAAGCAACATGGCGATCCGAAGACGATTGCCCGTTCTCTAAACAACCTGGGACTATTGTACCTGATGGCGTTTCATAAATTAGACTCTTGCCAGGCTTACGCGACAGAAGCGTTGATGGTGAGTGAAAAGCATAGTGATGAATATAACGGTGCCCATTCCAACAAGATCCTGGGCGATCTCCATTTTGAAAGGGACGATTCACAGAAAGCGTTGACGTATTATTTCCGTACGCTTGCATTATCCGATGGGGTCTCCAATTCGTTGAAAGTGGAAACCTGGAACAAGATAGCGGAGACATACATTCGTCAACACAAGTTAGCGGAGGCTATTCCCATTCTCACAAAGAACCTGGAGGTATCCAAAAAATACAGCTACCGCGACGAATTGGCTCGATCGTACCAACTGTTGTCGGAACTTTATCAGGAACAGGGAAAATTATCCTATTCATTGGAATCCCTCCGGCGGTACACCGCGCTCCACGATTCGATCTATAATGAACACAATGGGATGCAGTTGGCAACTCTGCAAAGTCAATTTGATCTTGATTTAAAGCAAGCCCAAATTGAATTGCTGACGAAGGACACGCAGCTGAATAAAAAAGAAATCAGCCAGCAACGGATCCAGCTATACGCAACGATCGGAGGGCTTATCGGCATTCTGCTGATCACGTTCCTGCTTTTTTACGTTAACCGGAAGGTAAGCCAAAGCAATGTATTGCTCGAGCATCAGAAAGACGCGCTGGCCCGGAAAAACAGCGAGGTGGAATTGAAAAGCATGGAACTTCGGCTGCAGGCGGAACAGTTAGCGCAATTAAATGCTACAAAAGACAAACTGTTTTCTATTATTGGTCATGATTTCCGGGGTCCCCTCAACAGGCTCAAGGGAATGCTCGAACTGGTAGAAAACCGAAACATCAGCCAGCAACAATTTGCTTCAATTGCCACAGCGTTGAAATCCAATCTTGATTCTGTCTCGACGACGCTGGAAAACCTGCTGCATTGGTCGCTTGCACAACTGCAGGGCATTCAAACTAATCCTGTAAAGATCAATTTGCAGGCGATGGTCGAAGAACATGTTGCTTTGTACAGTGAATTGGCGAAAGCAAAAAATGTAAGATTGGAGAATGAAATTTCTGACCTCCTGGCGCTGGCCGACGAAGACCACACCCGCGTGGTGCTTCGAAACCTGATCAATAATGCTATCAAGTTCAGCCGGCCGGACGGTGTAGTCAAAATCTCTTGCCAGGATGAGGGTTCCTTCGTCAAGATTCAGGTAGCGGATACCGGTGTTGGAATAGAGCCTGACCAGCTGCGAAGCCTGCTACTGAAGGAAAAAGTTCCTTCCACTAAAGGAACCCATCACGAGCGAGGGGCAGGGATCGGACTAATGCTTTGCCAGGAGTTTGTCGAGAACAACGGAGGGAGCTTGAGTGTGGCAAGTGAATTGGGTAAGGGGTCTGTCTTCTCGTTTACCCTGAAGGCAGCGTAGGAGTAACAAGTAGGCAGTAGGCAATGGGCAGTAGGCAATAATTTTCAGCCAAATTAAGAGTAACTCTCTGATTCGAACGACACCAATAGCCAGTAGGCAATAGGCAGTAGGCAATAATTTCCTCAGACCTGGTTATTCACCCCTTCCGGCACGAGCATTCTCAACGACTTAGGTTGAACTTCGATTAAAAACCGGCTTTCCGGTTCCATCGCTTCGCCGTCGATGTGGTACGGCATAGGCCTGTCAAAGTGTAGTTCAATTTTCCCGGCTTGTATGATTTCAACAAATGCCGAACGGTCCAGTGTGCCGTTAAACATTTTTTGCGCAAACCCAAAGACCCTCGCAAACGGCACCTTTTTAATAACGCAAACATCGATCTGTTGGTCACATACTGAAGCGTGAGGCGCTACCCTGGCATTGTTGCCAAATTGCGAGGAATTAGCAAAGGCAACCATAAATGCGCTCCGGGGCACGGGTTGGCCGTCGACTTTCATAATAACCGGAAATTCCTTGAAGCTTCGAAATTCTTTGATCACAAGCCTGGCATATCCGATCAGGCCCCTCTTTCCGTCCTTGCCAAATAAGCCCGCTACGTGTCCATCAAAGCCAATTCCCGCTATATTGACGGAAAGGCGACCGTTGACCAAAACGGTGTCCATTTTAATGGTTTGGCGAGAGGAAAGTGTCGCCAGCGATTTCATGAAACTCATGGGTATACAGAGGTGCCTGGCCAGCCCGTTGCCGGAACCCTTCGGCAAGATGCCCATTGTTGCAGGGGTGTTGACTACTCCCTGTGCAACTTCGTTTACCGTGCCATCCCCACCGACTGCGAAGATCGTACGGAAGTCTTGTTCGACGGCTTGCCTGGCCAGTTCGGTGGCATGTCCTCGTTCCTTGGTAAATTCAATTGAACATTCCAGATTGAGTTGGCCGCAGGCCGTAATGATCCGGCCTTCCACTTCCGGCCGATAGCTTGCGCCGGAATATTTATTGATTATGAAAAATACCTTGTTATTTTCGCTCATCGAAAGGCGACAGGAGAACAAAGCTACGGAAATGACTTTAAAACTATGGAAGAGTTCAAACCCCGAAAGATAAAATTCAAGGCCTGGAATACGGAATCGCACTTGTTGATGCGACTGAATAGTATTGAATGCAACAAAGGGGAGTTGTTTAAATCAAACCATATTTTATTACAGTTCACCGGCTTATATGACAAGGAAGGTGAAGAAATTTACGACATGGATATCATGCTGTCGGGGTACGATAAGTTCCTTGTATTTTGGGATGCCGCCAAAAACGGATGGTACTATTCGCCGTTGCTGCAACTCAGTTTGCGTGAGTCTTTTGTGGCGGGCATACCGGAAAAAATGAGGCGCTTTTGTAACCATTTCGAACTATGAGCTCGGCAGGGTTTCCCGCAGATTGCGCAGATTTCGCAGAATTTATTCGGCAGGGTTCCCGCAGATTGCGCATATTTTCGCAGAATTTATTCGGCAGGGTTCCCGCAGATCGCGCAGATTTTCGCAGAGTTTATTTTGGCTGGGTTGGTGTCGACTTTTTAGATCCGCTACAAAGAAAGCAATAGCCTACTCAGAGTCGCATCAGGCAAGAACGAGCTACCGTTGGTACTTCCGGAATTTAAGAAATTTTATAGATCTAATTGCTTCTGTTTCTGGACATTAACTTTTGTATTTATCTGCGTTGATCTGCGAGATCCGCGGGAAAATTGCAGAATTAGGATTTCTTGCGTTTGGAGTCGATGTATTTTACTGCCTGGCCAATGGTTTGCATTTTCTCTGCATCTTCGTCCGATATCTTGATGTCAAAGGTTTGCTCAAAGTCCATTACCAGTTCTGCATAGTCAAGGGAATCAATCCCCAGGTCTTTTACCAAATTGGCATCCGGGGTGATCTCGGATTCGACTATGCCAAATTTTTGAATGAGTATATCGGTGATCTTCTTTTGAATTTCCTGCATATGAGCCCTAATAATTGCTGTAAATCTAGAAAAACTTTCCCTTTTTCTGCGTGCATCTGCGCGATCTGCGGGAAACTTGCCTCAAAACCGTAGGAAAAACTCCGTCCCCTCCCCCACCGTCGATTTTACCGTAATCGAGCCTTCGTGACGGCGCATGATCTGGCGAGACAAACTTAGGCCAATGCCGGACCCGGTCTTTTTGGTTGAATAGAAAGGAATAAAAATCTTATCCAGGGCTTCGGGATCAATGCCGGGGCCATTGTCTTTTACACGGATCACGACCCGGCCTTTTTCGTTGGTATACGCGTTGAGGGCAATATGTTTGTCATCCTGCTCATCAAAGGCCTGGATCGCATTCTTGATTAAGTTGATCAGCACTTGTTCAATCATGTGTTTGTCGGCAAAGATCTTCAAATGTTCAGGTTCTACCTGGATGGTGCACGTGATCGACCTGTCCGCCAGTTCCTTTTTATGCAGCATCGCCAGTTCTTCCAGGAGACTTTTTGCTTCTACCGTGGTGGACTTCGGCGCCGGGATGTGGGTAAGGTTGCGAAACTCCTTTACAAAGTGGATCAACCCTTCACTCCGCTTGGTGATGGTTTGAAGGGAGAGGTGCATATCCTGTAACTCATCTTTTTTCAGTATCGCTTCAGGCCCCTTTTCAATGCGGTGTTTCAAATCCTCTTCCACGATGCCTGCCAGGGAAGAAATGGGAGTAACGGAATTCATGATCTCGTGGGTCAGCACGCGCACCAGGTTCTGCCATGCCTCCATTTCTTTTTCCTCCAGTTCGTTCTGGATGTTGTTCATGGAAATGAGTTTCACTTCCTCCCCGCGCATGGTGAGTTCGATCGCAAAAATGGAAAGCTGCACAGATTCGTCGCCGGTCTTCAGGCGAATCAGCTCGCGGCCTCCCGTTTTCAGCTTTAAGAAAACTTCCACAAGCGGGTCGCTGACAACGCGAAGGTCCTCCACTGTTTCGGCCTTCGTTACCCGCAGCAGCCGCTTGGCCGCCGTGTTCATGATCTGAATAGTCCCATCCTTCTTAAAGGTCAGCAGGCCGATTCCCACGTGTTGCACGATGTTTTTGAAGAACTGGTACTCTGAATCACGTTCTGTCCTGGAACTTCGCAGTTTGGCCAGCGCATCATTCAGTTCCCCGTGAAGGCGTTGAACCGTGGGATCATGGCTGTCGGTTTTGAAAGAAGAAGATAGATCGTCGAAGCGGATGGAGTCCAAAAACGAAGTCATGTTATCGTTTGATTTCTCCAGTGCCTTGACCAATTGGGACACCTGGAAAAAAATAGCGCCAAGCAAACCAACGATCAGAATAAAATTGGACTTAGTAACGGTAGCGTAGGCGAAACAAAATATGGTGGCTACCAGGATCGCCACACGGGTCATCACCGGCGAGCGCCAATTAAATTCCATATTTTTCCATCCTACGGTAAAGCGAAGCCCGGGTCAGGCCCAGTTCATCGGCTGCTTTGGAAATGTTGCCATTGTGTAATTGAATAGCCTTAATGACAGCCGCTTTTTCCACTTCGTCGAGGTTAAGGGTATCGGTGGCTACATTCCCATCGACTTTACGGCTAAAGAGAAAATCACTTTCCTGAAGGGTCGTCGAATCGGCCATGATCACGGCGCGTTCCAGTGCGTGTTGCAATTCCCGCACATTGCCCGGCCACGGATATTTTTTTAGTTTGGTGATGGCTTCCGGTGTAATCGACAAAACATCTTTTCGGTATTTCTTTGAATAATAATTCAGGAAATGGTTGGCGAGCAGGGGAATGTCTTCCACCCGTTCGTACAGCGCCGGGATATGAATTTCTACCGTGTTGATACGATACAACAGATCCTGTCGGAACCTTCCTTCTTTTACCATCAGCGCCAACGGCATGCTCGTGGCACAGATCAACCGGATGTCGACGTCCATCGATTGGTTCGAGCCAACGCGTGTTACTTTACGTGATTGAAGAGCGTTAAGCAATTTGCTTTGCAAGCTCAGGTTCAGGTTGCCAATTTCATCGAGAAACAAAGAGCCGCCGTTAGCCAGTTCAAACCTTCCTGGCCGGTCTTCGCGGGCATCGGTGAACGCACCCTTTTTGTGACCGAAGAGTTCACTTTCAAAGAGCGTTTCGGTTATCGCCCCCATATCGACCGAAACAAACGAATTATCCTTGCGCAGCGATTTTTGGTGGATGGCGCGGGCGACGAGTTCCTTGCCCGTGCCGTTTTCGCCGAGGATAAGAATGTTGGCGTCCGTCTTGGCCACCTTATCGATCAGGTTGAAGACATCTTTAATAGCCTGACTTTGTCCAATGATATCGCGGAAGGGCTGGCTGATCTGTTCTTCCAGCATTTGTTTGGCTTTGCGAAGTTTGTCGACCTCGTTATAGGATTTTTTGAGCCGGATGGCAGTCGATATGGTGGCGATCAGCTTTTCATTTTGCCAGGGTTTCAGAATGAAATCCGTAGCGCCCTCTTTCAATGCGCGCACGGCCATCTCCACATCGCCAAAGGCCGTGATCATGATCACCACGGCGTCGGGATCTTTTTCCTTGATTTGGGCAAGCCATTGAAAGCCCTCCTTGCCGCTCGTCGTATCCTTGCTGAAATTCATGTCCAGCAGGATCACGTCATAGGTATCGTTATTTAAGAGAAAGGGAATTTTATTGGGATTCTTTTCAATGATAACATGATAGTTATACTTCTTGAGGAGCATTTTTGCCGCCAGCAAAACGTCTTCATCGTCGTCAATCATCAGGATTTTACCGCCTTCGTTCACAAGATCTAGGTTTAGGGGTTTACTACATGGAAAAACTGTGCCAGTGCCAGGACGACCGGAAACGCGGCTTTTTTGGGACTATTTTGTTCTTTAGTGCACAAAGATGTTCATAAATGAACACTTTAGGAAATGCCGCAAAAAAGTCTTGAACCGGGATTAAACGGATTGAGCGGATTAAAATGGACTAGGTGGACACTGCATCACGGTTCGAAGCCGTATTTCTTATTGAGGAGGCGTTTAAATTGAAGGCTTTTTGCCCCGAAAGATCGGGATCTCTTTTTCCCGCTCAAAAAGAATGGAGTTCTTTGCTAACTCCAGAGCAAGCGAACGCTGATAGATCACTTCCTGGAATCCCTGCCTGCGCTGAAGCTTCGGCAGGCAGGCATTTCCCAGCGTCTTGTGAACCGTCAATGCACAGCCAATTATCTTGTACGTCAGTTCCTCATGCCTTAGTAGCGCCATTTTGAGAGCATTATGCCCTCAAATCAATATCAGAAGACCTTCAAACCCAAATCTTTAACACAAGGTTATCCTGACAATTTTAAGCCCCTTCGCTCACCCTAGTCGCCCAACCGCTCAATTCTCTAGTCCGTTCAATCCGTTTAATCCGTTAAATCCCGGTTCAAACTTCTTCAAATAGACTATCTTACTGGGATGTTCAGTATCCTTAAACCGATCCGAAATACCAGGCGGCTAATGATCGCCATAGCATTCCTGGGCTCAGCTCTCTCGTCCCACGCCCAACAATATCTCTACGGACTCACGCAAAAGGGTGGTTATTATAACAAAGGTGTTCCGTACCGTATCAAGACAGCCGGAACAGAATTTGTTTCATACAGCGACTTCGACGGCCAGGCTGGTGAAAGACCGGGAAACGGCGCCGGCTTTCTTCAAATTCCGGGACCAATTACTTTCCTGAGCTTCCTGACTGAATACGGAGACCAAAACCAGAGCTACGGCATTTATCTTAGTGTTCTGGCCAATATCGGCGGACTTAACGGTAGTGCACACCGATTCGATGTTGGCAGCAACGGATCCAATCCGGCCGGAAAGCTTGTCTTCTGCACTGACGGGTCAATCGCCGGCATGACTTCGTCCAATGGTCAATTCAGCGGCGGGGCGGTATTTTCGACCGAGGCAATGGACCCCAATTTTCTTCGGACGCTGGTGGCGTTTGACGGCGCTCAAAAAGGACGTTCCCCAAAAGGAAGCCTTATCCTTGGTCCCGATGGAAAATTATTTGGAATGACGGAACTGGGAGGAGTCAACGACAAGGGCGTCGTATTTTCGGTTCAGAAATCGGGACCGAACGCTGATTATCAGAAGCTCCTGGATTTTGATGGCGCTGCCACGGGGTCTAATCCGACCGGCAATTTATTGTTGGCTACTGACGGCAAGTTGTATGGAATGACACGGGATGGCGGCGCCGGCGGGCTTGGAGTAGTGTTCCGTATTAACACGGACGGCAGCGGCTTCATGAAATTGTTCGACTTCAATGGAACGGCCTCAGGTTCTCATCCCAATGGTTCACTGGTTCAGTTTACTGATGGAAACCTATACGGAATGGCTGCCTCCGGAGGTGTCAATGGATTTGGAACTGTTTTCACGATCACCACGACGGGCAGTTTTAACAAGATTCTTGACTTTGACAACATCAACGGAAAATCTCCGCTCGGTGACTTGCTCGTCGAACCGACCGGGACGGAAATGTACGGTGTCACCTTTTCCGGCGGGACCAACGACGAGGGCGTCCTATTCAAACTGACCGGGGGAAGTACGTACACAAAGCTTTATGACTACAGTTCACCCACCGGCAGCAACCCCGTTGGTTCGCTGCTCATGATTCGTCCGTCCGCTGTACTTTCATTTTCTGCCCTTTCCGAAAAGAATACCCTGACTGCTCCCTTCACTCCGGAAGTTAATTCGCCGGTTCTGCCGGTCTACTTCACCAGCAGCGATCCAACGGTTGCCGTCATTGAAAATAACCAGGTGAAAATCAAGGGTGCCGGCGCGGTCTACATCACCGCCTATCAGCTGGATACCTATGCGTTCATTGGACAGACGGTCACCCAACTTCTGATCGTAAAAAAAGCGCCACAAACGATTACTTTTCTGCCGGTGACGTCAAAGACCTATGGCGATGCCCCGTTTGCACTTTCGGCAACGTCGTCTTCAGGACTGCCGGTGTCATTTGGAGCATTTTCAAATGATGTCCTTTCCTTCGATGGTGCCCTTTGGACGATAAAGGCAGGAGGAGAAGTAACGGTTCGCGCGTCACAGTCCGGGAATGATATTTATGCAGAAGCTATTCCTGTTGATCAGAAAATCGTAGTTAATAAGGCTGAACAGACCATAACCTTTAACCCAACTGCTACTATTCCCTGTTGTCAAGCTTTCGGATTAATAGCGACCACCACATCGCAAGAGGAAGTACTGTTTCGGTCAGACGATCCTGATATCATTTCAACATACAGTTCATCCGCATACCCTAACAAATCCGGCCAGGTAAAACTCATCGCTTATCATCTTGGAAATTCCCGGTTCAAACCGGCGGAAATGGCCCGGTCCATAACCGTGCAGAAGTCCGCGCAAACGATCGGATTCAGTCTTAGCAATACGACTCTTACGTTGGGTGATCCTCCCGTCTTCACAGGATCGGGATCCAGTAGCGGACTACCGGTGACCTATACCAGCAATCCTCCGGGGATTGCAGTTGCGGATCGGTCTTTTGTTTTTCCGGTTGGCGTTGGCACAACAACCATCACAGCAACACAAGCAGGCAACGAATCGTATTTAGCCGCGACTCCTGTCGCGATTTCGATAACAGTAACCGGCCCTCAAAATCCAACTCCCGTTAACACAATCAGTTGGGCCAACCTGAGCGCGAAGACGATAGCCGATCCGCCGTTCAACCTGATTGCTTCTGCCTCGTCCGGGCTACCGATCTCGTATTCAAGTAGCAATCCCGCCGTCGCACAGGTTTCGGGAAATCTCCTAACGATAGTGGGCGTTGGATCGACGACAATCACAGCCACCCAGTTGGGAAATGGATTTTTCCCTGCGGCAACACCGGTATCCAACGTCCTCGTGGTCGACAGGGCGTATCAGACAATCTCCATTGTAGAATTGGACTACGTTAATTTCGGGGCACCGCCATTAGCCATGCGGAAATTCAGTTCCGCAGGCCTGCCGATAACTTATTCGAGTTCCAACGCAAGCGTGGCATCTGTGGATAACTACATGTTACACTATAATAACGGTGGATCGGCAACCATCAGCGCCTATCAACCCGGCGATGCCAGATACCATTATTCTGATATGGTTCAACAATATCTCGTCGTATACAATCTTCAGCAAGGACTTGTGTTTGATGCCTTACCGGATAAAACCTACGGTGATAGTCCATTCCAATTAATAGCGGCTGCCTCGTCGGGACTACCCGTAACTTTTGTCAGCAGCAATCCTTCGATCGCGACAATCAACGGTAATCAAGTGACTATTCAGGGCGCAGGGACAGTATCCATTACTGCCAGTGCAAACGGCAATGGCTATTTCCCGGTCCAGATTTCCCAACCGCTGGTGGTGCATAAGGCTCCTCAGTCAATCACCTTCAACGGCTTGTCGGGAAAGAGATATGGCAACCTGGCCTTTACCGTCTCAGCGGTCTCTACTTCGAACTTGCCTGTACTATTTACCAGCAGCACGCCTGCCGTAATAAAGGTTGCGGGAACTACGGTGACGATTACTGGAAATGGAATCGCTGCCATTGTTGCCACCCAGCCAGGAAACCCATCCTTCGAAGCCGCTCAACCTGTCACTCAATCTTTTGTAGTGACCGACGCCGGAAACACCTACAGTATGGTAGGCGCTGCTGATACAGGAGGCCCTAACTATAGCGGCGTGGTGTTCACTACGAACTCTGACGGGTCGAATTTTGTACTCACAAAACAGTATCCGATTCAGACGCTACCGTTTTTTCAGGCCGGCCTTACCAAGGGTACTGATGGCCGTCTATATGGCTGTTCCACAGCGGGCGGTCAAAACAATGCCGGTCAGATCATCCGGCTTGAAGCCGATGGTTCAGGCCTTACTTCTCTGTTCGATTTTGAATTTTTCACTACCGGATCATCCGCATCCTCTCGCCTGATCCAGGCAAGCGACAGTTACCTTTATGGAGCGACCGGCCGAGGAGGAAGCTACGGGAGCGGCACTATTTTTCGGATAAAAATGGATGGGTCCGGATTCGCTGTATTGTATCACTTCAGCGAAGGTACTCCGGCAGGTGGGCTCATTCAGGCCAACGACGGCAAACTTTACGGTATGA
>Ga0193718_1000083_pt1 | contig 19408 bp, 41 predicted proteins | sample U2a1metaG_FD_144918 | JGI IMG/M metagenome (GOLD analysis project Ga0193718, IMG submission 144918) | Soil microbial communities from a riparian zone of the East river system, Colorado, United States - U2a1 | ecosystem: Environmental > Terrestrial > Soil > Riparian zone | place: USA: East River... | reverse complement strand
GCCGTGAAAGGGCCGCAATTACTCTCCGTAGTCGGCCAATTACTGGCGCCATTTTAATGGCATTTGAAAAGCCATTAGCGTTGCTAATTGCTTTCGTTAGCCTTGCTAATTGTCATTCGCTTTGCCAATTCATTAAGGCCGCTATTCCATCCGACCTTATTGCTTTGCGGATATCCCTTAAAGCCATTCCAACGCCAACGCTCCAATGCCGTCATTCCAAAGAAAATGCCAAACGGCACATAGCGATTCTGTTCCCGACACAAATGAATGACCGGGCATTGCGCGCAAATAGCCTTTGCTTTGTCAATGATTCTGACATTGTTTCCGTATTCAAAGAAAAAGTGATCAGCCAATACCGGGGACATTTTCGCGCATTCAGCATGCTTAGTCCATTCGGGATACCAAGGCAATTCACGCGGTTCTCTTTTAATAGCTTTCAACATGAGAAAGGCCCCGGAGCATTTCTGCCCCGGGGCCATTCCTTTCCTAGTAGGTCATTGTACCATTCGTGATGCCAGTCTTAATGGCATCCTTTTCGGCCTTTGTCAAAAGCGTTACCTCCTCTTCGGGAGTGGCATTATCCGGGCGCGTCTTCCATTCCTTGATCATTTCCCTCGGAGTCATTCCCAATGCTGCCGCGATTTCCTTGACTGTTGCTTCGGCCATTGTCGTTTCCCTTTCTGATTAGCCACCGCCTATCCGCTAGGCGATTCTTGCGGATTATCTTTGCCGTTCTTCCCGGCCTTTTGTGTCCCATTACTTTGTCCCGGGACAGTAATACTGCTCTTGCTTACTGCCTTTCTTTGCGGGCCCGTAATAGGTATGCGGACCATGCGGGTTAGGATTGCCGCAATGCTCTGTCATTACGCCTCCCTTCTATGTGACGATTCGCGGGTAATGGCCGTCCATCCTTCTGGCCATTCCACTTTGAATGTCGGGGGATGATTACTCACCCTAAGCCTACGCGGTTCTAGAAGTCTTTCCCGATTGGCCATCGCTCCCTCTTGCGTCAGCCATTTGGTGACATTGTGCGTGTCATTTAGATGAGCTGTTAGCACCCACATTTTGCGCCTCGATTGTCTCGAATTCGACGTATAGAACGTCATAATCCTCATTGGCGAATAGCGCCTGCCGCATTACCTTTTCTACGTCATACCATTGACCGAAGATTGGCGTATCGGCATTTGGACCCAGATAGACATACCGTACCCGTAGGTATTTGACCGGCATATCCGGTTCCATTCTACCTGCCTTTTTCATTTATCTTCACCTATCATGAGATAAGAATGGCCCGGACCTTAGGCGCTTCCGAGGCTATTTAAGCCAAGTATAGCGGGCTCTGTATCCGGGCCATTCCGTTTGGAAGGTTAGCGGCTAACCTGTCCCTTTTCCCCATTGGCATTCGCGGCGGCATTTGCGGGAAGATCGGCAGTCACCCGAACGTCCATCGTATGCGGGGGAAGGTCCTTACTCGGGGACCTACGCACCTTCAAGATACCGGCCTTACGCTGCGCAGCGTAGGAGACCATCTGCTTGAATTCCGTGTCCCTCTCCTGGTCATTGTCGTACGTAACGCGCTCGCGGCTAGGGGTCTTTGCCTGAGCCTTATACAGCGCCTCTACGTAGTCCTTGACGTCCTGGGGGATGGCATCCAGGGGGATAAGCTGGGTTCCGGTAGTGTCGACGATCGTAACCGACTTGCGAGCCATTTTGCTCACTGTCCTTTCATTTTCGGTGCCCGCCCGGTTGGCGGAACACCTATAGGTGTAACACATTGGCGGCCGGGAGTATTCCCGGCCGCCAATTCTTTTCTAAACGAGCGCCAATGCCCACTGCAACGCGCACCATGATTCGGCGCTTTCGTCGGTGCATCGTAGCTCGTTTAGTAGCTCTTTTTCGGCAGCATAACCGACGGCTATAACCACGTCGATTTTGCCGGAGAGATTACTCATTGCCGTCAACTGCCAGATCGATGATCACGGCGTTGACTAGCTCGTCATGACTCCACGTCTTGTAATGGGCGAATCCCATTAGGCCGCCATTGTCTACGTGCATTTGCGCGAGTTGCGCCTTGCTCATCTTGGAAACTGCCTTGATTTCCGCGTCGGTAACGTGACGGCCTATGCTGGTCATTGGTCTTACCTTTCCACTATGCCGTTTTCGGCGATAACGTGACGGACGATTCCGAGCATTCCCGCGACGATAACGAGCGCGAGTATGAGTGTGAGAGCGATCATTGTTTTAGACCCTTTCTAGCCTTACTCCTGGCAATGGATAAACCATCGCGTTGACGTCGATGAATTCTTGCGCTTTTGCCTGGCTATCGAACGTGCGAGCAACGCGATATCCGCGCATGTGTATGTAGCTGACTTTCCACATTGAACTACCCTTTCATTTGGTCATTTGGTATTGCTTGCAAGCTTTACAACCCTCACAGTTCCGTTTAGCGCGTCCGTTGCGCGCCCCTAAGAAAACCTCTGTGTGCCGGTTCACTCGCCGCTATTTAGTTCTCAATTTTCAAGTGCGATCCGGGGCCGATCCCGCTCCCCGCTGCCGTGCTGCCTTACACTCATTACTTTACTCTTATCCGGGGCATTGTCAAGTCCAATCGCCCAACTATTTTATTTTGTTACCAACCCGTTATAATCGAACGGTCATTCGATTGGTAGACTGCGGGTAGTCATCTGGTAACGCAAACATGAATAGCTCTATACGGCTCTGAGAGCAACGCTAACGGCTTTGACCCCCAGTTAGGTACCATCACCCTACCCCTATTTCGTTCGGGGTTTTAGGAGGTCAAAGCCGTTTTTCGCCATCGCGTTCGATAAGGTCATTATCGAATGAACGTTCTATGCAACTTTCAGCCAAAGGCCAGTACCCGGGCTGAATGTAAACGTATGCAACCGCCCATCTTTGCCAATACCACTAATGGTCGCATCTTCCCATTCCCACGCTTTTGGATCATTCCATTGACCAGGCGGCGCAAGCGCCTTTACCGCCATTGTTCCGCTCCTTTTGTTTAGCCATTCTGTAGAGAACACATCGAAATCCGTAGTACCATCATTCCTAATCTGGAATGCAATTGTGGGGAATGGTCCCGACGCTGCATTGATTTGATTGATAGCTACATTCTGCCCTAGTCCCCATTCAGCAACCCAAAGCGGGACGCCAGTTATCTTGGCATTAACAAAGGCGTTTGCGACTTCAGTTAGACGACTAAGCGATGCATAAATGCCGGGCCATCTTTGACCAGGCCGCGCATTTGTTACGAATGAATGACGCGCTTTTGGAATCCAAATTGCGCAATCACTAGGCGTAGCGGCGCGGCTTTCCATATCGAGAATGTCTGCCGTAATATCCGTGCCATGATCCTGGCAAATTCTAATAGCATTAGGATGCTTTTGGAAATCCGCAGACGTAGCCTTTATGTCCACTGATCCCGTAGTATATAGAGCTGCAAGCATTCCGGCCGGAATTGAATTGATATTCCGATGCGTTGCATCCCGAACAAATGTGATACTCATTCTGTCTCACCCCACCAAAGAGAACCCTTTTTCTTTGGCGGATCACCAGCATTTCCGCCACCATTTCCACCGTCGCCGGATTTACCATTTCCGCCATTCGGATCATTAGGTGTCGGGGCGAGCTTTGTGCGTACAAACGCTTCAAATTTATCCTCCCTAACAATGGCAACTGCAGCGGCAATTTCCGCCTTTACGTCGTCGTCATTCCATTCTTTAGGCATCGGCTTTTGCCTCCCAATTAGGGTCATTCTCTACGGCGTGCAAAAGGCGCACTTGTCTTTCTGCATCCTCTTTTGTGGCGTGTTTTGCCTTTACGGCTTTCGTTTCGGAATTGATTACCTCATAACCATCTCCGGCGACTTCACGAATTTCGTATGGCATTATCCTCACCATTTTCTTTAGCGGCTATTTCGGCGGGCTGTGTTCTTTGATATTCCAATTCGTTCTTAAGCTTACGTATATCTTCCAACGCCATATCCATGCGGCCATTCACATTAACCTTTATCTCGTTAATGTGAGTACGATTCTTTAGTCCAATAACAGAGGCGGCAAAGCTAAAGATAACTGTCAATATGCCAAGTACGGAAATTATAATTCTAAACCATTCTATTGCTGTCATCGCGCCGCTGCCGTAGCGTCATCAAAATTAAATGCCGGATTCTTAACAAGCTGGCCAATCCACAAAAGATTCGCGTCATTCAATTGACCAACAGCCGCAAAGAATGCATTGGCAGTCGCGTCATCAAAGCCAATATTCTTTAGTCCCACTACGCCTAGCTTATTAATACGCTCAAAGAAATCAGCGGCATGTGCATTAGCATTATGCATATCTACTGCCACATCGCCCAATTCGGCATTAAGTGATGTAATGCTATATGTTGTTTGATTCCCGATAGCCATTAATACTCCATTAGTGTGACGCTGACATTAGGCGTAATAGTATTAGTAGCGCCCTGATTAAATATCTGCAATACCGTTGCACCATTAGGCAATTGCCATTCGCCACCGCTTTGTGCTCCCGCTGCGGCGGTTGTCTTAAACAATGTCGTTGGCGCGGCCGGTTCGCTATACAATGCGGTAATGGCAGATGGCGTATTAATCTGTACTGCGCAAGGATTCAATTGAACGGTATTGTCTACCATTACCTTTATCTTGGCATTACTAGCTGCCATTAGCCTAGAGGTATTAGTATTAGGTGCAAGTGTCGGACTAGATGCCGCAAGCAATCCTTTACTTGGATCACCATTAGGATTGGTATATGTAACTGGCGCAGTCGCCGCATAACTCGGCTGCAATAGCCGGTCAATAGTATATTGATGCGATGTTATATTGAATGCCCATGTTAGCGTCATTGCTTGCGCGGGATCTTGTGGCCTTATCTGCAATGTAATCTGATTACCACGACATGGCCCGGAAAGATAACAGATAAGCTCATTACCAACGCCATTACCTGAGATAATTTCATATAGCTTTTTACCGACTACCAATCCAGTATTACTATCTGTCCAGTTCAATATCAATGCGGCAAATGGCACTGTGCCAACGCCAGCGGGCATATTCAATTTGAATACGGCTTCAAAGCTTGGCTTATTAATAGCTACCGCATTAAGCAATGTTGCCGTTGTGTTAGCTGTCAATGCTTGAGCGGTTGCATTACCCAGGTTAATAGTACCACGCAATGGCGGAATGCCATTAGTCGTTAGTCCAGTAACATCTGCCGTTTGTGATGGCACGCCCAATGTCGTATTAACCTGATTAACATCGCTCTTTTGTGGTGGCGTTCCAAGCGTCGTATTAACCTGAGCAATATTGGTATTACCTGTAAGCTGGGTTGTTTCTTTAGCCAATCCCAGCGCATTAATCTGCGCTGCAACTTGCGCGGGCGATGGGACCCAATTAGAACCGTTCGGCATTAGATAGGCGTTGACGGTAAAGTTGCCGCCATTGGTGCTAACCCAAATGTCATGCTTGCTAGCGTCTAGCGTTACTGATCCCAATGCTGGCACTGCAATTATCTGGCTACCCGGATCATTACCAATGAAGATGTTATTAACAATGTCCGGATTAACGAGCATGAAAGAATCATTGCTCACCATAAACGTCTGAATACGTTGTGGCGTTTTCGTGACGCTAATAAGTTGCAGAGTGCCAGGCATTAAATCTCTCTAATGATCGTAAATCCCACTCGCGTTGGAAACGTATTAGTTGAGAGCCATAGTTCATCTTGCGTTTCAACGTAATACTCAGAGCCATTAGAAACTGCGAGCAAACGTCCATTTGGGTTAAGCATTGTGCCGGTCGTATTAGCCAGATCACTAGCCTGACCAATTGAATCCGATAGCACAACGGGATTATCAAGAACGTTAATCGAAACGCATTTACGCGCTGGATCATATCCAGCGATATTGTATGTTGGATTGGCAGCATTAAGCACAATCGTCTTATGTGATGCGCGACATTCCTTTGGCCTTTTGTCGCCAACGGTAACGGTGCCGCTAACGATATGAACGTCTAGCGGCGGCAGTTGATCTGTCATAGTGGCACCTTTGTCTTAACAATTTTGGATATTGCATTTTGAGCGCCAGTAATACGCGCAACGCCAACGCCAACCAATACAATTCCCAATAGGATTTCACCTATGCGAATAAACCAACTTCCAAGGTCCAATCCATGAAAAGCATTTTCAGCGCCTTTAGCAGCCGCTCCCGGCAATTGTCCTAGCGTCGCACCTGTCTGGCCAATTCCCGTTACCAATGCCCCACCCAACGCCGTGGCAGTAAAGGCGGATAGCAATTGCTGTACTGACAATTCTGGATGCAATGCATGTTGCTGCAATGCATATGCTCTGAATTGTATGGCCAATTGTTTATCGCCAGCTTTATTAGCCGCATTTACAAAGTTGGTTAGATCGGTTTGAAAATTACCCGTCCAACGCGATGTCACTTGTGTATTGATTGGCGTTCCGCCCGTAGGCGTTGGCAATACCTGTAGCGGGCCCAATAGCATTAGTACCAATGTGGGCTCCTTGCTTTCCATTTGGCATAAGCAGCGCTAGGCGATCCATAAACATCGGCCATATAGCCAATTCCCCATTTGATTTGTGTCGCTGGATTAGTTTTCCAATCTGCGCCAGCGCTGGCCATTTTACTACCCGGCAATGCTTGCGGAATTCCAAAAGCATCCGATGTTGGGTTATCGGCATCGACGCGCCAACCGCTTTCACCATCCCATAGCGCTACCCAATCAGACCATTGTTTACCTGTAGTCCAATCGCCATGACCCATTTGGATAGCCAATTGTTGCGCTATTTTCTTATTACCGCTAGCGCTAGTGCTGCCAGTAAAGAACGCGCCGCTATTAGGCTTACCCGGATCACTAGCCGTCAATGGTATTGCGGATTGATTCTCGTTGGGATTCTTTCCCTTAATGAGATTACCAAACGCTACCAATGGTGAATAGCCTTTGACGCCACCATAAACGAATACAATCCCAACTGTAATGGCAGCAATTCCCGGCCCATCTACTTTGCTCATTTCGCCCTGCCATAGAATATCGGCCCGGAAAAGTAACCATTGATAGGCGTGATCTTAGTACCCAATTTAGAATTCAATGCAGATACCATTTGATTAGGTCCTAGCACAATTCCCATATGTGTCGCACTTACGACCACATCCCCCGCTTGCGCTTGATTGGCCGAAATGTGTTTCATCCATGCCAACCATGCGCCCGTTGGTGGACCGTGAACGCTTCCATCATATTGTCCAGCGCTATAGCCAGGAATGGCATGGCCAGTTTTACTGTAAACCCAATTGGCAAATGAACTGCAATCCCAAGGATTTTGCCCACTCTTTCCCGGCGCGCCGCCAAAGGAATATGCATGACCTTGGAATTGCAGCGCATAATTAGCAATTCCGCTATTTGTAAAACCTGTTGCTGCCGCTGAATCCGCAGTCGTCAACGCATTTTCATCGGAGCCTTTTGGCGTTTGCCCGCTAATTATTTGTCCAACTGTCCGGGTAACATTCCAGCCTTTTATACCGGACCATAGGAGTATTCCACCGATGGACACGCTACTAAGGGCAACGCCATTAATGGGCAATTATCTACGCCTCATATATCCAACTGGCACGACATAACTAAGCGCAAGCAAAATACCAATCACCCCTAGCAAAACTGCCATTGCGTGAGGCAATGATAGGTCACCTAGCCATGTAACTACGCCAGCAATGATAAGGATAATTCCTGCAATTACTTGCATTAGTATGCTTCCTGCTCATAAGCATCTGAAGTAATTCCGCCGGCCGGAGCATAAACCGATTCGCCAGGCGGGACCATTGCGCCCGTTTCTGGATGAGCCATAATAGCCGTTCGATACGTCAATTCCATAGCAATAATAGATGCCGAACCAAGGATGATAATATTGGCATCCTTAGCAATAAGACCAATGCCAGCAACGACAATTGCAGCCTTATAGCTAGCCTTCTTATGTGACGTTTCAACGGCGGGATGATTGGCATCCGTCATTTGCACTTGCGCTGCATTACCCAAATCGAGCTGGTAAATTGCGTAAACAGTGCCCATTACCGCAAGGCCAGCAACAATACTACCTTCCGGCTTTAGATAGCTTTTCCAAGCCATTTAATTATCTCCTTTATGGCAACTTAGAAACGTGGATTGCATTACCTACACCATTAGGAATACCGTGGATACTGAAATTGTATTCCCAACCCGAATGCAAACCATTAATAGTTATCTGGTGTGCGGTTGTCTGGGCATTGGTAACCACTGTACCGTTTAGCTGCTTAAGCATATAATTGTAACCTTGCGGCGCACTAGTGGCATTCCAAGCAATTGTCACCGACGTTTTCGTCTTAGTAACAATTTTCAATCCGGTAATTGGCTTTGCTTGTCCAACTCCGGTATTACCGGGCGGAGGCGGAGGCGGAGGCGGAGTGGTTGTACCTCCGCTAGTCCCTGCCGTTACAAATGACGGTGGATTGCCAGTAGGACCATTAACCGGAGGATAGCCACCAATGGCAATTGCGGATTGAACAACGCCAACTTGATCCGCTGTCAATGGCTGACCGGTAAGGTATTTACCAATAGCATTGCCAACTATTACGGCATCTGCGCCAAGGTTATTTTCCTCATATGCTTCCACATATTGCGCCCATTCTGCATTACTAGTGAATGAGCCGGGCTGACCAGTTCCGAATACGCCTCCGCCAGTTCCGCCATTGTATCCGCCATAGCCATATCCTGTATTCGCCGGCGATTGATAAGCGTTCTGTGTATCCATTGCGGCGGCATCTTCGGGCGATCCATAGGGATATCCAGTTGCCGGATCAATTTCAGATGATCCCGCCGCGCTAATGGCATCCGTCTGTTGTTTCTTATTCCTGTAGAAATAAATGCCGATAACACCAGCGCCAATTGCGCCGCCAATTGCTACCGGCTTGGGCACTTGACCAAAACCGGGGACCTTTATTGTATCTGCCATTAGAACACATCAAATCCATCTGTTCCCAGATCATTGGTATAAGCTGGGGTGACAGACTCGATATTCGGCGATGGAGGCGGAATGTATTCGGTTGGAATATCCTGCAACACCGCGCCATTATCATAAGCAAATGTTGCGCCAACATTCTGACCTGCAAATGGTGAATTGCCGCCAACTGGCGGCCGCGCTGGCCCGGCCATTGTCTTAAACAAAATGCGTCCTTGCGGTCGCATCCACATATAGTTACCTGGAATGCTACTCATTGCATATCGACGATGCTTATGCCAAGAGCCAAATCCAAATAGGTTTACCTTACGCGCCGTATTAGATGCCGCATCATTAACGCCAAAGCCATTTGCCTGATGGGAGAATTGCGGACCAACTGGCGGCAAATCGGAATTGCCAGTATCGACATCCCAAATCTCATTCCAATGATCTTGCTTGGCAAAGCCTAGTGAGTTATACATCATATTATTAGATGTATTAAGATCACTAGCTTTATTACCCATCTGGGCAATTTGCTTATTAACGGCTTCATACTGACTTGGAATAGGTCCACTTACCGTTTCATTATGGACCGATCCATGGGACCTAGTTATGTTAGGCGTATTCCTATCATAATCCGGGTCATCACTAGCCATTCCGGACGGTTCGATAAACCAAAATTCATCATCTAGCAATTGATTTTCGGGACCATATGGGCCATGCGTGCCACTTGGCGTCATTTGCGATTGCCAAGCATATGGCTTTGCTTGTTCCCCTACATTGCCGTGATAAGGATCGGCAGTGCCGCCTGACCTTTGTTCTGCCGTAGCAAATGCAGCATCATCTTTAATGATATTAATTCCGGCCAATGGTTGCAGGCCAGAAATAGCATCTGCCATTTTATGCCCCCCGCTTACCGCCGGTAATGATCTGGGTCTCTGTACCGCCAACAACCCTCTGGACACCTTGCGCGGCCTTATAAAAGCCATTCGGATTGGTAACCACTAGATAAAGTGCACCCAATCCAAGTAGGCCCATTAGCCACTTCTGTAGCGTAGTATTCACTTAACACCAACCATCTTTGCAGCGTTTTCCAATGGCGTTGGAGCATTTCCAACTGGCAATATCAATACTGCGAGCAATATCAATCCTGCCAATCCTTTGCCCAACGGTTCGCTTATCTTTTCCAATCCCGTAAGGGTAAGGGCAAGAATTGCGGTCGCCGGAACCAATCTCCAAAGATTGCTATCCGTTTTAATGGACGTAGCAAAATCTCTACCGCCCGAAAGCGGGACAAAGATTGCCTCATTAGCGGCCGCAATTCCGCCCGCCGCTAGCACAATTCCCGCTGCGCTAGCCATTGTAATTAAATGCTCGGGAGAGATGAAACGCCGGGAAGACCACTAATCTTATCCCGTAGAATGTAAACGGCAATTGCCGTGATAAGCACAATCTGCCAAGTCTTCATTCGCCATTCTCCTTAGTCTTACTCGACTTCCACGCTTCAAATTCAGCGCGGTCGTCATTTTCCTTTTGCTCAGCATCACTAACGGATGTGTCATATTCAACCTCATCCGGATAAACGCCAATAACGTGATGTTCAACACCATTGTCACGGAATACGCGCTGGCTTCCATCGCCAAATGCATTAAACAGTTCCTTGGTATCGAACTTCTTAACATCGCCATTCGCAAGATGCACGTAAGGCATTACATTCCACCTCCGGAGATAAGCGCATAGCGATTCTTGCTAGGCGTGGCAAGCCAATTGGAAAGCACAAAGAATGTCGTCGTGCCACCCATTGAACCGGTAAGGCGGATAAGCGAGTTGACCTGAGTATCCATGTACTTAAAGCGCAGTTCTGCGCCAGGCTGTAGGCTAAGGTCCTTGGTAAACCAAACCGGGAAGACGCCATTTTCACGTCCATTAGCAGTATCAACGGCCGGAGCTGCCGTACCAAAGCCAGCAAAACCAAAGTCTTTACCCATCTTGCTAATCCAAAGGTTCTTAGACCGGGTAAAGTAATTGATATTACCAACGAGAAGTGTTGCCGGGTCCATCCAGTTAGGATCGGCAGTTGCACGGGTAGAGTTACCGGCATCCCTAACGTAATAGATTAGATTCCTAAGCGGGAATCCAACACCATTCGTAAGGTCATACTTAACCGTACCGGCGGGCAGACTCACATTCTCTGACTTCCAGTACTGAAGGCTTCCCGGGAGTGGCGGAGTAGCGCTAAACGGCCGACCATTCGGGGCATTTGCAGCGGGCTCCGTATAGCTATCGACAAAGCCGCGAATACGACAGTTACCAGCCGTACTAGCGGGCTGCGCAATGCCAGCGGCATCCAGGAAGATTTCAACCTTCCATCCAGGCTTAGACTCATTCTGGACAGTTCCAAGGCCATCCCGTGCCACTACTTCAAATGGCAGGTATTCAATAAAGTGAGTTGTACCGCCAGCGCCGGTAACAAAGGTAAATGTAAGATCGCCGCGCGGATCGCCAACATCAAAATACCCGCCAAACTTATTGGTAATCATCCATTCATAGCCAAGGAGCTGCAATACAACTTCCCCGCCAAGGTCATAAATGGTTACCTTCTGTACGCCATTGAAAGGCCCATCCGCAGTAGCGGCGGTAACCGTTCCGGTCGTACTAGTGAAAAGGAAATCGAGCCAGAATCCACGGGCCCAACCGGTCGGCGAGACATTCCAAAGCGGAGCCAATACCGGCGTTGCCGCAAGGGTAACGGTATTGTCATAGTCCTGTGTTCCGCTTTCGTAAACACCAACCGGGAAAGGATACGGTCGCACTTGCGGCGCATTTCCCTTATTCTGGGTAGGAGGTGCCTTAGTGGGCATTTAGTTATTCCTTCCTAGGACAACATTGGTTGCAATACCATTTGATAGTGCCAATTGATCTTCCCAACCCAACCTCTTTATCAAGTCGTGCCTACTCATTCCATCACTTATACGCCAACCGTGATCATAAGCCATGCGTGCAACCTTCAACATTACTTCCGATTCGCACGGCGTCATTGTCGTCGGCACTATCTGGATAAACGTATAATAGTTCTCATTGTGATGTTGGTGAGTAATTGCGTCACGCCTTGATAGATAGAGGGTATTATCAGACGTTCCATCCGCCAATGCACTCGCAAACCAATAGCCAATATTTCCATAAGGATCAGCAACGCGATGCATATTGAAAATATCGCTTACCCTCTTTGCAGCGTCGCTATGATCGCCCAACGCCGTTCTATTAATAAGCGGGCATCGTATGTTATGAGTCATTGACGGCTATACTCCAATTATCCGGTGAACTGCTGAAACGCGGGCACCTTACTGGACACAACATTCCAAACAAAAAGACCCGCTAGAACGCCAATTGCAGTCCAGAATCCGACCTTAGCATTTGCATTAACTGCCATTCTTCCCCACCTCCTTAGGCGTATTAGTAACTGCCAGAGTAGCCAATACAGTAAGCGCTCCGGTTACAATTGGCAGCCAATGTGCATCGGGATAGTACGTGATTACGAGTGTCAATGCCGAACCAATGGCAGTGGCAATAGCTTTTGAATAGCGGCCAAACATTACGGCTTCCTGTCCACTATGCAAATCGTTTCCTGGTGAAGGTAAATGAATTGATACGGCTTTAGTTTTGGTGCCACTTCCATTACAATTAGCGAATTCTCTCCAGCTGCCCCGACTTGCATATATCGTTGCAGCATTCGGTGATCCCCGCCTTTTCCAAAAAGGAAATGATCGCCATTTTCATAAGCCCACAATGGCGTCCTACCGCTATCCGATGGCCTTTGCACGAATACCCAAAGGCCAATTTGCATAGCGCCAGCCATCGCCAGAATGGTAACCATCTGGCTATCCAATCCCATGACTTTGGCCTTAACCATTGTGTCATCCATTACCAGAATACCGGCGCTATTCTTTTTGCGCCTGGCACTAGCGGTATATCTATCCGCCATTAGCCTAGCCGTTACTGCGGCGGCATTACCGAAATCTTTGTTAATATCGCCAAATGACGGCCAGATAACATAACCGGGCGGCCGACCATTCCACATTTCTTGTACTTGCCTAGATACCGGCCAATCCTTCACAAATCGGAATCCCAATTCTTTACCGCGTTTAGCAGTGACGGGATCAGTCGGTTTAGAAACGGCAACATAGGCCGGTAGTTCCGGAGTCGCCACAACCGACAATAGATCGAATGCCAACTCCGTTTTACCGTATTTACTAGGACCGCCAAATACACAATGCTGACCGCCTTTATAAACGGGACCGAATATTTCTTGGCAAAATGTTTTACGCGGGTAAACTGTTAGTCCGCACAATTCATCCGCTACGTAAGTATGCTCGCCAAGAATATCAGATGTCATTCTGCATTCTGGCCATTCGCATTAGCGTACTCGAATTCCGCCATTGCCTCTCGCATTTCCGCTTCCATTTTCGCCTGCTGCTTTTGCACTTCCAATGAGCGCTGCATTATGGTTAGCTTCATTTCGTTTTCCAATTGGTCTGGCGGAACAACGCCAGCATTGGCAAACATTTCAGCCTTGACAACGCCGTGATTAACAAAGAGCTGCGCCAAGAAGGGAATTGCAGCCGCTACAATTCCCGCATAGGGACCTATCTCAATGAGTAGGTCAACCTTAGATGCGACTTTTGAATTGTTTTCAGCAAGTGCAACGACTTCACTTACCAATTTCGGGCCATGCATTCCAATCGCGCCGGCGTCAGAAAACTGGCCAAAGGTTAGTGCAGCCAATTGACCAACTTGCAAAACGCCATTCAAAGCTTCTTGGCGCAGCTCCGCTTTTGTTTTCCCAGCATTGTTAGTAGGAGTGGGATTATCCTTTATTGTGGCACTAGCTCTCGTCATTTTACATCACGTCCAATGGCAATAAAAATGGCGACCAATGACAATCCCAGTGCTAGGATTGCAATAGTCGCCAACATTTGTGATTTGTCTTGAATTTCTTTTGCGGCTTCTCGCGGCTTATACCATTTCAATGGTCATTCCCTTTCAAAGGGGCGGGCAATGGCAAGTGAAAGGGCGCCGAATGGATGACCGGCCATTCCGCGAAAAGCCTTGCCATTGCCCGCCGGGAGGCGGAGTAGTCCAGCTCTCACACTTCTATTTTACCATAGATTAAAATCCGCGTCCAATTCCCGGCGCTTTATAATGACCATTTAATTGGACGCGTTTTCTAATCCAGATTATAGCGGAAAAATGCTTTCGTGGTATACTGGAAGTATGGGGCCAGAGTGGCCCTCGGAAAGGGCGAATGAAAATGGCTGGAAAGTCAGACGAATGGACCGAAGCGGAATCGCCGAATGCCTCGGAATGGGGCGAAACAGTCGATGCCGAAAGCCAGATCAAGCTAGAAGCAATTGGCGAGGGTTTTATCGCCACCTATACGGAAATGGACACGACAAAGGCGGGCATTCCCCAGGTCCATCTGGAAAATGTCTACGATTTGACCGAATCGTATATCGGCAAGTACATGTTCATCAATGGCACTCATGATCTAGTGCAAAAGCTTAAGAAGGTCCCGTTTAAGTCGCAAATTCGCGTGGAATGGACATCGAATGTTCCGATGGGGCAGGGCGATCCAATGCGCGTCTATTCTGTCCAGTGGCGGTAATAGCCGTTTAAAACGGTGCGTATTATCCGACCAAATGATCTGGCCGGGCCAAAGGGAATGAGATCCCCGGCCCGGCCAGATTGGTTTGCTGAATGGCTTGCTAATCAAGGCAAATGGGTATTGTTGCAATGTGAATGCATAGAAGACGTGAAGATTCCGCAATGCATCACGCTATTGACCGGGAAAAAGATTACCATTATGTGTCCATTCGGACACGGATTCCAAGTGATTAAAAAGACATTGAAATTCCGGGAAGTCTTGGAGGCTAGGGGAATTGAATTCCCCGAACCCGATGGATTGATCCCGCCATTCTAAGGCGGGTAAATGCCAAAGCGCATTTCTTATTGGGAAGGATCGCCAGAACAATGGCAATTGATACAAGAAGTCCAGGGTCTTAAACGCCAAGAAATTGGGATGGTTGGAGCGGATGCTATTCGCTCTGATAACAATGTAATGGTAAATCCTGTGACCGGACAGGATGTCCCTAAAGCTGATCTCATATATGCGAAAGAGCATATGAGAGAGCTATTTGAAAGTGGCGCTATCCGTGAAGCTCGTTGGGCGTTCCTCTGGTATCATTAAAGATAGAGGCAAATCTCACCATTCGGTAGGCACCAAAGGTTTTATTGCAGTTGACGGTGAAGGAATTAATCTTACCGATGGTGAGCATCGCTATGTCCTTTTTGGAGTTGGAAATGAGCAAATAGAAAATGAAGATGGATTGGATTGGACCGACATTCTGGCTTTTCTTTATGAGCGTAATAAGCCTGGCTATGCTTTCGTTGGCTTCTATCTCGGATATGATTTTGACCGCTGGCTATGTACAATGCCAATGGCGAAAGTGGCTAGGCTGCTCACATCAGAAGGGAGAGAATCCCGTAAATCAAAATCGCCTAAACTACACGGTAGGGTTTTGCCTGTTGACTTTCCGGGCGGATGGCAAATCAACATGCTCGGAAAGAAAATGTTTGAATTCAGAAAGCGAGCATGTCACTGCGATATTCTCTATTGTAAATGCCCCGGGAAAGAACCTTGGATGCGTATATGCGATGCGGGGGCATTCTTTCAATGCTCATTTCTCAAGGCAATTGACCCATCGACGTGGCAAACACCAATTGTCACTAATGATGAATATGAATTGATCAAGAAAGGGAAAGCGAATCGCGCCGACGCTGACCATATTGATGAAGAAATGCGTTATTACAATCGTCTAGAGAATGAAATTCTAGCGCGATTGATGAACGTTCTAAATGCAGGATTCCTAGAAATGGGAATTACCCTAGCGCCTGGACAATGGTTTGGACCAGGGCAGGCCGCACAAAAATGGCTTAAAAATCAAAAGATAACAACCGCAGAGGAAATACAAAAGACAGTTCCATATTGGTTTCTTGAAGCCGCTAGGCAATCATATTTCGGTGGTTGGTTTGAAATCATGATGCATGGAATTGTGCCAGGAGAGAGCCACGAATATGACATCAATTCAGCCTATCCATACATCATTTCATCTTTGCCATGCTTGCTACATGGAGAATACAAAAGGTGCAGCACTAAAGTTCCGCCGAATGGGCGATATGTTTTGGTGCGAGCATCTGTATCCTCATATAGAAAAGGCTATGCGAGTGGCATTGGCACAATGCTACATAGGGATAGATCGGACCGTATTCTCAGACCAACGCGAACAAAAGGATGGTATTGGCTTTCCGAAATTCAGGCGGCAAAGAGAGCCAAACTGATAAGCAAATGCCACATATATGAATGGATGAGTTATGAACCTTGCGATTGCCTGCCGCCAATGCGGGAAGTGGAGTTTCTATATGATCTACGTATCAAGGTCGGCAAAGACACTCCGCTTGGTAAAGGCTGCCGATTGGCATACAATTCAATGTACGGAAAATTTGCACAGTCTATCGGCACTCCACAATTCGCAAACCCTGTTTGGGCCTCGCTTATCACTAGTGGTTGCCGGGCCATGATATGCGACGCAATAGCTACTCACCCGAAAGGTAAATGGAATGTATCGATGGTCGCAACAGATGCCGTTTTCTTTTGCGATGCCCATCCCGGGCTCTCAATATCCAAAAAGCTGGGTGAATGGGACTATACAAAGAGATATAATCTCGCTTTGTTCAAACCCGGAGTCTATTGGGATGACAAAACAAGGGCAGATATCCGGGAGGATAGGGCTCCTTCATTCAAAGCCAGAGGAATTGCCAGTGCCGATTTTGCAAATAGTATCGAATCGGTTGACAGTCAATTCAGAAACTGGTCAACAGTTGCTCCTGATATATCAAATGTACCTGGAATGGTGGCCGGATGGCCTTATGTCCAGTTTATTACCGGCTTTGCAATGACATCATGTTTGCAAGCAATTAGGAGAAACAAATGGTATCTAGCTGGGCACGTCGCACAATCCGGAGAAATGATCCAAAATGCAAATCCTTATGATAAGCGGATCGGCGCATGGCCGGTCAAATTGGAAGATGGGCGTACAATTTGGCGATCCGAACCATGGACACTACCGGCAGATAATTGTGAATCTAGGCCATATCAAAAGCGATTTGGAATGGCGGATCCATGGTCACTTGACCGTCAGGAATACTACGGTATCACTCCTGACGGAACGGTCCCCGACATAATACATGAGGCGCTATATGACTAATACAATTGAGCCTAGGCCATTCGAGGGGATACTAGGTAGGAAGATTAAAACGGATAGAATATTGGCCGCGCAAAATCAAGGGAGGCATGTTCCTAATGGATTCCCGCATTATTCCAGTAATACCGGATTGTGTATGTGCACTGATCCATGTTGCCAAGGGAAAGGCGGTTGTCGATGCAAGTTTTGTCCGTGCCAATACGGCCGGAACGATCATATAAGATTGCTGTCGATATCGGGCAATACCATTTCATCGACTGGAGAGGATGGCGACTTAATTGGATAACCGAAACGGCCGGGGAATGGTGGCAGAAACAACAATGGCTAAAAGATGGTGGCCATTCACAAGACACAAATGTCCGCCGACGGTAACGCTAGAAGTGATAATAAATGATGAAACAATTATCGGCCCGGTAAGTAGTATAGATTTGGCATATATGCGCAGATATAATGGCGAGCCATATCTTAATTTGCTAGATGGCCTAATAGGCGATATCCATTCACTAGAAATGAGGATTTACTAATGGAAATTCAAGTGATGTATCTCGTAAACGCACTAAGCGATGATGGTACGCGAATTGGCGTTCGATCGGTAGTAAGAAACGTCGATGCCAAAGCGCTATTTGGCGACGATTTGCCAGAAATCGGGCAAATTCAATCGTTCTACATTAGACTCCCGTGGAATCCAGATCATGCTATTGAATACCATCCCGTGCCTACGCGAATGGGTTTGTAATGGAATGCGGCAGTAGTCCAGACGGTAAGCATTATCCATCCGTTCAATCTGTCATAGTGATTATAAAAGGCGAGAAAGTAGAACAGCTAGTAAATGCATGTTGGTGGTGCGGGAAGATTATGTAATGGGTAGCTGTAACGAATGCGGCGCAAAGAGTGGGCATATTGGCGGTTGCCCGAAAGATAAACAAGGAGGCAAAAGCGGCGCTTCTCACCCCAGGAATATTAATAAGCCGAGCAATAAAGAAAGAGGGATGGGATACGAGATTGTAGATTGCATTACCTGTAAAGGATCAGGTAGACGTGGATTGCGGCCATGCCAATTGTGCGGTGGTCGCGGAAGAATTAGGGTGAATAGAAAATGAACGCTTATATCTTTTCTCTCACGATCAATTACATCATTGCAATAATAGCTTTGATTATCGCAGTGAAAACAAACCGAAAAGTAAATGACCATTACGAGCATGATCATATCAATAACGAGAATGAATCAATATGATTCATTATCTAGCGGCATCACCCGTATCCGTAAATACCAGCTCCATTAGTGGAATGGTATGGTTTATCATCGGACTAATCGTGGGAATGATCCTAAGGGGAAAATTCTAATGAAATGGTTTAAGCGTCAGCCGAAAGCCGTCGATGTGCTATTCCGGATGCAAACAACTGGCATTGATGTACGCCATTCAATTGAACATAAGCCGCACCCCAGGCCAGTGCAAGGATGGCTTAGGGTTACTAACACTAATGGTCAGCAATGGGTAACAACACCATTTATGATTAATGGTAAACGATCAATGTATGTAAATGTACCTAAGACGTGGATGACTGGTAATATCCACGATCCGGAAATGATTAGAATGGAATTGGAGTTGGAATACTAATGTTCATCACCGCCTTTCCATTGAAAAGGGGACCGCTTTATGATTACCGGAATAAGCACCTAATCAATACTGATAAGATTAAGGTGGTGGTTTATAATGATCTGGTAACTGTCGATAGCGTTAATGTAATTCTGGAAGATAATACCGAATGGGTTGTCGCCAGAGAAGCATTCGAGTCAATGTTCGATGTATTTTACAAAACCCCAGAAAAGGAATAACAATGGTTAAGCACAGCCGCGACAATGGCCATCCGTCAATGCATGAGGCGTCCGTTTGTATTGGCGCTGCATTGGCATTCACGCTTGATAATTGGGACGAATTCGCATCAGAATGGGCCGATGGTGGCGAAGCATTCCCAAAGGGAATTGATGAAGTGAAAGCCATTTTCCAGCATTTGTTTAAGGATGTTGGAGAAATGCTAGACAGGGAAAGCGAATTGGAATTGGCGCTAGCAATGGCCAA
>Ga0193718_1000082_pt1 | contig 19429 bp, 26 predicted proteins | sample U2a1metaG_FD_144918 | JGI IMG/M metagenome (GOLD analysis project Ga0193718, IMG submission 144918) | Soil microbial communities from a riparian zone of the East river system, Colorado, United States - U2a1 | ecosystem: Environmental > Terrestrial > Soil > Riparian zone | place: USA: East River... | reverse complement strand
TTGCCCCCGCAATTGTCTGCTGACTAGGATTTGTATAAAGGGTTTGGCCCAGAAGGACATCCGGCGTCTGATCCGTATAGGTGATAAACTTATTCGAGATATCCGTATTGGTTAGAATCTTTTGAACAACGAGATACTCTTCATCGCCGGGGTCTTGGGCCACGGAACTAACAAAGGCGGTTTGCTTCGTCCGATATATTTGGTAGAAATACCCCGTAGGAAGGTTGGGTGGAATATACCAGGTGAGGGTGACATTAGAAATAGAACCGCCAGAGGGGTTTGTCACCACGAGACGCTGAGAAGGGGCTGAAAGATGGAGATTGTTATTTGTGTCGGTATAGCCTAAAAGCATACGGTAGCCGACAGTTTGCCCCGTGGCCATAAAGCCGCTACCCGCCGCTACTAGTACTGCCGTACTGTCTAGAGGAAATGGTACACCGGCCTGATAGAGGCTGGAATTAGGAGCCGTTAGGCCGATGATACCCGTCGATGTGGCAAAATACATATTACTACTGGCCTCAACGCCTTTGATGCGGAAGGTGGCGGAGGGTGCGGCATAATTGCCGGATAACATAGACCATGCGCCAGCGCCGTTAGAATCATAGAAGAAGTTGGTACCGTCCCATCCCATGAGCGTTGTATTAAAGTTGTACATGGCTTGGAAGGGGTGCGTAAGGATTGATCCATATTGGGCCAATCCGCGCCGCGTTTCCACGGTTTGAGGGCGATCAATGACGGCATTCTGGCAAAGAGACATAGCCCCTTCGGGTACCTCGGAGAGGGGGTTAGGGAATGAAAAGACGCCTTTAGCCGCTAATTTTAGATCTTGCAATTAAGCACTCCTTGAGGATATTGAATTCCCAGCCGCAGCCGAGGCAATAAAGAACATGATCGTTAGACATTGCGACGTGAATATCAGGACAGTTCGGACACCGCTCCACTTTACCATCCCCCTATATTGGAACTTCCGCCCCAGAAACCATACTGACCGTTCTCGAACAAGCCGCCACGATTAACCACCGTCTGTACATTTCCTTCATCGCGTGGCTGCATCATTTTAAGCATGTCTTCTTTCATCACCATGAGTTTCTTCTCGGCTTTCTCGAGCTCGTCATCATCGAGACCCTGTAGGCAGAGAACCGCGACGGACTGCGCAAGATAGGGGAATAGTTGGTAGGGCATTTGAGGGATGGGGGATGTGTTGGCTACAGCAATCCAGTCACCTGCCACAACTGTACTGGGGAGGGAATCAAACGTGATTTCGGCCAGTCCCACACTAATGGAGTTAACGGTGAGGTCATCGCCGCGAGAAACAAATGCGGGTGTGCCTTTTATAATGTCAAAAAGAAGGGAAGTGGTCCAGTCTGTAGGGACGTTGTTAACTGTGACAACGCTCCCTGAAATTGACACCACCTGGGCGGCGGAGGTTGTGGCACATAATTGTGACGGCTGGCGCTCAAAACGGAAGCGCACGGACATCACGGGATTATTCACAATGGTTTTAGGGAATACGACAATGTGGTCATCCTGCATGACGAAACCTGACAGCGCCACCATGGAGTAGGGAGACAGCCATGTGTAGGCCGCTGCCGTATATTCAGGACGAAGGAGAGGGAGGTCCATTTCACTGCCATTAGCGTCTACTAGGGTGACGAGGCGAAGGCCGTTCATGATCCCGCGAACGGGGATGGTGTAGTCCGTCTGACCCATAACGAGCGGGACATCATGAATTGTCACCCAGTATTCCTGCTGAACAGAATGGACCAATGGCTCGATGGTAGAACTAAGCTCGTCCCCCATGGACGCAATAAGCTCGTCGGGAGTGAAGAGATTCTGGGCATCAGGCAGAGTGATTCTCCGCTTGATGGATGACAGCAGACCGTCTGTTGTGTAATCAACGCCTGGCATATTAGCCCCCTAGATATTCGATTGCCGCAGAAAGATGCTCTATGTTCTCTTTAAACATGCCTAGTCCTCGGTTACAATTTCCACAAAGTAAACCGCGTATACTTTTAGTCCGGTGACAATGATCAACGGAAAGTTTCACACGTAAGTCTAGTTGATGCAAGCCGCAGATCCGACATTTGCCTTGTTGAATTTGGTACAGACGGTCATACTCAAGTTGGGTTATGCCAAACGCCGATTTTAGATGACACTCAGCAATTACCTGTAGTCTTTTTTTACGCCTGAGAGGGGAATTATAACACTCGCGACAGTGGGAGCCATAGAAACCAACGACCCGTTTGTCGTGTCCTTCTTTGCAGAAGGGCTTGAACGATCCTTTGGCGAACATTAGCGCATCAGCTCGTCTAATTCTTCGTCGGTAGGACACGCCTCAACATCATTGTCCTCATCAACTGCTTTGTCCATTGCCATGGCTTCGGGGCTAACGGCTGTGACGGCTGGCTGGTCTGCCAAATCTGGGTCGGGCGGAAACATCTTATCGGCCATTCGTCCGTGCATCTTATCGATCAGGTCGCTAAGAATCATATTCCGCATGTCGCTATTGTCTTCCATTTTATTCTCCTAAGTTTTAATTATCTTCAGCACAATAGCTGAAGGCTGAATATTGTTGTGAGCATTGCCACCCAAGGCATTCGTGATTGTCGTACCGACACTGATTCCCGTAGTGGCTGACCCAACGGAGCCACTTAAATTCGTCGATCCAGCCGCACTATTACCAGTGTTTGCAAAAATCAGGTTTTGGGCTCCGCCCGCATTTCTACCTGTAAGGGAATGGACATGGCCAGGATCTGTCACGCTACTACTCGCCGTACCGAGGGCCACTGATAGCTCCGACTGCGTAAGAGTGTGGCCTTCTTCGCCGCCTGTATTTCCTACTGCATTGCCGATGGTGCCAGTTCCGCTTCCGCCAGACCCCATGCCCGTACGCCGTGTCATATTGGGGACATTGAATGTAGTTGAACCATCTCCCGCGCCCCACGTTGTACTAATGGCCGAAAATAGATTGGCGTAGGTGCTACGGCTTACGGCTGAACCATCACAAAGGAGCCATCCGGTAGGAGCCACCGTCCCGCCAAAGTCCATCATGCCACCAGCGGGCACCGTGCCACTAGCAGTAATGGCATTAATTTGGGCCTGAATGTTTGACGTAGCCCCACTAACATACCCAAGTTCTGTAGCGGTCGTTGCAGACGCAATAGGAAGGCCATTAGAATCACTTGCAACGGCCCTTAACGCGGTAACCGATGTGCCGCCCAGTACGCCGCTTACGTCGCCTGTAATCCACTGATAGGCACTGACAGTGGCAAGTTTAGAAAGGGCAATAGCCGCCGATGTCGCCACTTTGGCGTTATTAATGGCGAGATTCGATATTGTCAATACGCCCGTGTTTACTATCGTGGCGTCGCCAGACATTGCCACGTCGGCAGGCTGGTTAGACACATTTCCTACAAAAATATGGCCATTAAGCAGGGAGGTGAGGCCACCAATCGGCACCCCGTTGAAAGTGAGCTGGTTCGAGATGTCGACGGTGAGAAGCAAGTCTGCGCTGTTGGTCGAGTTTCTAAAGCCTACGCCCGTAGAATTGTTGGCAAGGCGAAAGAACCCCGTCGTAGCGATATTTGATTCCTCGGATTTAACATAGAGAACACGCAGACCGAATGATGCACCAAAATCTACCTCAGCGGTGAGGGGGAAAGAACCCCCCGCTTTCTGGAGCATTCCGTTAGTGACGGCGGTAGACCAAGCAGTAAGAGTAGGACCCCAATTCGTGTCTCCCTGCTGCGGATACTGATAAGTAACGCCATTAATTGTTAGGGGCACACTCATAGAGATCCCTCTAAGGCCTTCTGCAATGCTGCCACCTGTGCCTGCAATGCCACCACCTGCTGATTGATTGTTAGAGGAGCAACATATGAAGCACTAGCTGCTTCGATCTCATCATCCGTAGGCTGTTTCACGTTTTTGTCGCTCCAGACAACTTTATATGTGCCGTCTGGATATCCATGGACGGCATAGTCTGCCCCTGGTGTCAAAATCTGTAGCGCTAAGGCTATTTGAATGGCACTCATTACAGTACCTCCTGAATGAGAAGGCAGGCGGTTCCAGATATATCATTAAACGTAATTGTGGTGCCGCTATCGTTTGCGATACGAACATCGTATGTCACAGCTCCCGTACCGGGCGATGACTCGGCAAAGACAAATGAAACAGGGAGGCGAGGACCAGTTACAGCCTCAATGACACGAAACTGGCTCAATCCATTACCTGCCGCCAAATTCGTTCCGCCTCGTGCTAATGTGATGCTACTCGTACCAGTCGCGCCACTAGTTGCCCACTCACCAGACACAAAGAAATTAATGGTACTCGATGCAGAAACAGGCGTAAATGACGTGGTTAGTGCCGTAGGTTGGAACGTCGCAGAGCTTGTGCTTGTAGAACTGGTTGTAGTAATGAATACTTGCTGGAGAATCTGTTTCTTGATCTGCCCAAATGCCGCCGCATCTGTTGAGGCCGTACCATTAGCCAGCCCTGTGATTTTATTTGCTCCCATGGCGAGTGCACCACCAGCCGTCATAGCACCAGGGAAAGTGACGGGATTTGCGATAGAAATAACGGGGGTAGTAGTTCCGGTCGCAACAGATATTTGATTAGCTGTTCCGGTTACGCTGGTGACCGTGCCAGAGCCACCTGCAGTAGCCCAAGATAAAACGCCAGAGCCATTATTTTGTAAGACTTGTGTTCCGCTTGCTTGAGCCGCTGGAAGAGTCAGGCCATATGAGGTTACGCTAGAGGGAGCTGTAATTGCGATTTCATTCGTCCCTGCTCCAGTCTGCTGAAAATAAAGGGCCGCTTTTATATGGGCTGCGGCGAAAGGCAAGCTCGTAGCCCCTATATCCGCACTTCCAGAAGAGGTGGGCAGAATAGTTGCCGTATCCACAATAACTGGCCCGACAGTTGCGGACAATTTTAGTCCCCCGGCTCCTAAAAGAGTCAAATTTCCGGCGGTTGATCTAACTCCATTGGAACCCCCAGCGACGGTGAGAGTATTAAACGTAACATTAGAACTAGCGCCTATGTCTTGGGGCGCGGAAAGAGTCACCGCTCCAGTGGAAGCACTAGCAATAATTTGATTGGCTGTACCCGTAATTGATGAAACACCACTACCACCATTTGATGCCGCCGTAATAAGCCCCTTGGCATTAACGGTTAAATTCGCATTCGTAAAAGAACCGACATTTGTATTTACTGTGGCCAGAGTAGTCGCCTGGCTTCCACTTCCAGGTCCAGCGGTTACATCTCCGGTTAGTTGTGTTATGCCCGTATCACTAGGGGCTGCCCATGTGCCGTCGCCACGCCAAAACGTAGAGGAACTAGCGGATGTCCCACTGTTTAAATTCGTAACTGGAAGATTGCCTGTAACATCCGAGGCGAGATTGACAGAGCCCGCAAGATTCAATTTGGAATAAGCGATAGCGGCGGCGGAAGCAATATCAGCATTAACAATAGAGTTGGCGAGGGCTAATTTAGAGTAGACAATGGAAGCACTTGATCCGATGTCATTATTGACGATAGAGCCTGTAAGAGCCAGTTTACTGTACGCTATCGCCGCCGCCGCGTTAATTTCAGCGTTTGTTATAACGCCAGTTCCAATGGAGGTAACACCAAGATCTGTAACGGTTACATCACCCGTAAGAGTTTGAGCCACTGGTAGATTGCCGCTAGACCCAATCCATATTTTGCCGTCCGCTAGAGTTCCCAGTCCAGTAGTAAGGGACACACCATTGTATGTAAGAACATCAGAAGCATCCACCGCTAGTACATTATTGCCACTATTTGCATTATTGCGCCAGTCAATAGCGTCAGTCTTGGCAAGCCGGAGTACCCCTGCCGTAGCCGGTAGTGCGGCTGTAGACGTGAAATACCTAGCGAGAAGGCCAAAGCTCGTCCCGAAGTTTAGATCTGCTGTAAGCGGGTAGGAGCCGCCAGCGGGCGTTATGGCTCCGGCGGCAATAGCCACAAGATAACGTGTGAGGGATGGGCCCCAGCTCAAATCACCCGTAACGGGTACTTGATAAGTGACGCCATTGAAGGACACAGGAATAGCCAAGTTTTATCTCCTAGAAATTGTGGGGATTTTTATGAAAAGGGAACCCCCGAACCCGTATAGCTTAGTAGCCGTTATAAACTACGACAGGAGCGTCGCTTGTTCCGCCAGAGAAGGCCGCAACAGCGGTGTTTGTCATAGCTTCAGCGATCTGATACCCATTTCCTGCATCCCCAGAGGCCAAGGACGTGATGGTCACAACGCCAGCCAATGCAGAAGCTGAAAGCCGCGTATTAAACAGGGCACTTGAATTAATCAGAGCAGCCAAGTTAGTGGCATCAACGGAGGGCGTATCTGAGCGAACGAACTGGTCGGTAGCATCTGTAATGGTCGTAACGGCGGTGATTGTCTGGTTCAACAGGGTCATTGTTTCAGCGGCAACAGGACCTGTAGACGTAAAGGTAACTGTTGCAGAGGCCGTTCCTGTACCAAACACAACAGAGGCTCGACCTGAGAAAGGACCACCGCTAATTCCGGCAAAGTATGAGCTGATCCGGCCAAGTGATTCTGGGCTAAATCCTGGTACAAGTCTGAGCCATCCACGAACGGTGCCATCATTGACGGGGACGGTTAACGTAATTATTACAGTAGACATTTGATTCTCCTTGAGGTGCGCATTGTTCTAACTTCATGCCGTCCCCCGCTACGCAGAGGACGGCGGAAGCTAGACGACTTAGCTGTTGACGATGGTCGTGATTTTCACGAGCTTCGCAACGAACGGCGTGAAGAAAGCCTGAGATTCAAACAGTCTGAACTCATAGCCCATGCGATCCGGCACGTGCAAGAATCCGTTATCGCCACCGGGAAGCTTGAAGCCTACATCAGCCGCTCCGATACGATTAACGCCTTTCTTGGGGAGAATGAAACACTCCCCTTCTTTCACGAGGTTGTAAGATACAATATCCATCTTACCGCCAGAGTACAAGTACTTGATGCTCTCGACGCCCAGCTCGCCTTCCGTGCTGTCTTCAACGAAACGTCGAAGAGCGGCAATGTCGGTGTTCAAGGTCGCCCAAGTCGCGGGGTTAACAATGACGTTAACATCGCCATCAAGGCCTTTCTGCACGGCCTTCTGAATCGCGGATTGCAATTTACCCATCGTGAGATTCGCTGATCCCGCGCTATAGGTGTTGGCTTTCCACAAAGCATACGTATTGGCGATGTTCCAGAGGGTAGAGGCAGACAGCATCGCTGCGTCAATACCGACCATTTCATTACCGAACGAGCCTGAGAACACGATGAAAAGATCCGAATTCGAGGCCGAGTACGTATCAAGCGCAGCCGAATCAGACGCGCTCATGGTGCCAGTGATTGTGCGGTTATCGACATCAATAGCCGTGATAATCATGTCAGCCGTGGGGTCCATCTTCGTTGAGCCGTGGTACACGTCAATATGAGCATTTTCCGAACCAACCCAAACGCCAGTCGCCCATTGAGAGGCGTCCATGACGATGACAAAGTTCGTGGAGCTGGCCGTAACGCCGTTTAGCGGAATTCCGCCAACGCCGGTCGGGCTTGATCCATAAAGCATGGAAATTTCGAGACGCTTGGTGATGGATTCGAGCAAGTCTTCAACAACTAGTTCGGACGCATCTTTGAACGCCACTTTATCTCCGCCTTCGGCGCGAGCAAACGCGTCGTAGCCGATCTGGGCGCGAAGCAACATCGCGCTAGATTGCACTTTCGCGTCAAGCAAGGTCAAGGGCACCGGGGTCGTAAGAGTCACGAGGGCTCCGGCATTGTTGTCAGACTGAGAATACGTCACGCCGTGTTCGTGGGTGAGTTTCACAGCTTCGACGTACTCGTTACCAATCTTCGCTTTCGGCTTATAAGGGATCATCTTCATAAGCTTGGCAGTGTCGGGAATGAGGTTATGCAAATCTCCGTAAACTTCTTTGAAGTTTCCGGCCAATACTGTAAATGTATCTGCTGAATTAGCCATTGTGGTAATTCTCCTATTATTGGTTTAAATACATACCAACATATTTATGGTATGCTCACATACCAACAACCTGAGAGGTAAAGGCAGGATACTATTGCTAGGTCCGTTCTTTTCTTCTGGTAGAATACTGTCACTGTATGACAGGTTCTTGCTTGTTGTCCTAAATCGGTGTGCACGTTTTTTGACTGGAGACGCACACGGTAAAACCAGTTAGATCTATCTAATTGTGTCTAGATTATTCTTTTTGAAATCACTCCACGTAGTGTAGGGTTTTGCGCTCTCGATCTTCTTCGCGGCCTGAGACTTCACCATACTGCCGCCCGCTTGGGGGGCCGTTTGCGCACGTTTAGCCTTAAGTTGTGCAAGGTCATATTTACGAATCTTCAGAGCAACATCTTTGCCAAGCCAAGCAACAAGTTTGTCGCCTTCCATCTTGGAGGCCATCCCCTGTAGCCATTTCTGTGTAGACTCATAAGCTTTAGGCAGGGCTTCTTTAGCGTTCAAGGGCTTTTGCTTTTTGTCCTGCAGAATCATCTTTTGTGCAACCGCAATGACCAATTCTTCATCAATGGGCATCCCGAGATCCTTCGCTTCTTCAATGGCCTGAACGATTTCTGAGTGAATCTTTGTGCGCTCAACGCTAATAGCCGCGTCTTTGTCTAGGCGCTCTTTATTTGTCTTCTGCTCCTCAACGTACTTCTTATATTGCTCGTTCTCCGCTCGGAGCTCCCGCGCTTCCCGTTCTTTAGGGTCAAGCATGGACTCTTCGGCTTTCTTTGATAGGTAGCTAGTAGCGAGATTGTCAAAATCTACGCCCGTCGCCCGCATGAACTTAATAGGGTCTTTCTTGTACGTCTCAAAAAGTTTATTGTATTCGCCTAGCGTCTTATCAGCTTCGCTTCGTTTACGGTCACTGAGCTGACGAAGTTGATATGCTTCGATGATTTCTTTGCGGCTCTTTTTAACTGTCTTACCATTCTCCTGAACATCCCAAGAGTCGGTATCAGGCGTAGAGGCTACGGCTGGTTTGGTTTGGGCCGCGTTTACCGCTTTTGGGTCGGTAGAAACAGGGGCTTTTGAAACTGGTGCAACAGATGGAGCAGGTGCAGCTGAGGCAGTCATGTCGGGCATTTTGATTCTCCTTTGCAGGTCCCTAATTATCGGGATACTGCACGTCTATTATGGGTGCGCTCAGCGTGACAGTTGGCGCATACCAAACTGCATCTGCCAGGGTGCATACTGAACATGGCAATCGACGCACGGGTGCGCTTTTAATTTGGACATGATTTGTCTTCGTTTATGTGCATAAACTTGAGCGTAGGCTCTAACATGAAGCATATTCTTCTTACGCCATCGTTGTTGCTTGTTCATGATACTCTTATGCGCTGGTAACTTGTTCCCAAGCGGTTGTAAAAACATTTAGTTTGTGTGTCGTCGTATTGTAAATTACTAAGCCCTCGGCGGGTGCGGATATAGCATCTCTTTGCGTTGTAGTCATTCGGGGGGGTAAAAGTCCCTGCGTCGTGCTGTGGACGTCTAACATGGCAGAAGCAACCGGACTAGCCGACCCAATGAGAACGCTACCGTCGGCTAACACTGTTAGCCCGGCACCATCAGTAAAAAGCTGCAATGAGCCCGCTAATGTATTGGCGGATATTCCACAAACAATAGCACCATGGCTCCCCGCCGCACTAAAGTCAATATCAATGGCGGGTAACCCATCCACGGCGTTCATAAAAATGCCACTACCGCCCGTCACGGCGAGATTATATCCAATCGTAGAAACGTCACTATTCTGACCAAGACGCAGTACAGTGTTGGCATCATCCCACACGAGATTCGCTGAGGCTCCAAATGCGCCCGCGTTATTAAATTGAATCTGTGTATCCGCGCCACCTGGCGTACCACCACCGCCCGTTCCGGGAATGGGTTCCCAGTCTTCCCCGCCAACATTCATCTCAAGAGCATTGAGGGCTGTATTGAATCTGAGTCTATAGTTGTCGTAAAGTGCCATTTAAATCTCCTTAACTCAATTCGGTAACATTGACTAATTTACCACTAGTGGTACAAATAGCGTCGATTTCGCCAGTCCAGACAGTTACTTCTAGGGTTGTGCTGTTGGATGTTATTTGGTATGAAAAACTCGTGCTAGAGGCACCGATTCCTAGCTTAACCGACCATATACCGGAGGCAAAAAATAGGACGGCCTTCTTTCTATTGGCGTTTGCTGCCAAAAGGACTTGATTAACACCGGTGGAAGTAATTTGGACAACGGTAGAGGTGGAAGCCGCAGACGGCGTCGTAGAAACTGAACCACTTATCACCCAGGGGCTCGTACTTTGGGTTACTGCCACTGAGCCACTAACGGGTTGCGTAGCCGGGAAATTTCCGACAGTTACGGGGATACTCGTTGATCCGGCTTCGACGGTAACATCAGATGTGAACACACTCATTTTATACTTCCTCCGTAACCAGGCAAATTCCTGTTTGCCCCGCCGTACACGCGGTGATGGGGCCTTGAAAGAAATCTTCTAAAACCATATTGGGGGTGAGACGATATGTAAAACTCATAGGCGAACAATCGTAACCCAGCTTGAGATAAACTATGCCGTCTGTATTCTGAACAACGTAGCGGACTCGAGCCCGGTTCGTTTCCAACAGTAGCGTCGAACTAGTATTTACCGCTATAGGCGTTACCCAAGCAATAAATGAATCTATCGTATTGTTGCTTGAGGCCATTAGGAATTACGACTCGCGCGTAATAGTTGGGGTGGCGTACAGCGTTCCCGTTAATGTCACCGTTCCAGCAGAAGGGGCACCATAACTGACACGTAAATAAACGTAGTCAATAACGCCCAACTCAAATAAGGCTGATAACGTTCCGCCGCCAGTGAAAGTGGCCGTCTTGGCTACACTAAAGCCGACGTAGTTCACGCCATCGTTACTGATCTGCAGCGTCACGACATCCGTATTTGTTGAGGCAAGAACGGCGGTTACTTGCAGAGAGGCAATATTCGCCCCTCGCATATCGTAAACAAACGTTCCGGCTCCCGCCGCTGCACTTGCAATCGTATCTGTTTGAATAACTGGAATTTCCATGGTTAATGCGCTCCTGGGTTAACTAGCGGCGTCGGTGTAATCTGCTTTATAGCTGATTGATTCTGCATAGGTGCATGGCTTGGCATTCGCGGCATACCTGGTCCGGCCACAGTAGGAGGGCCCATTGTAGGCGGTTTCTGCTGTGGGTGTGGCGTTTGAGGATTAGCGTGTTGAATACCTGGCTGTGCCGTGGGCGGAGCCATAGGGGCTGCTCCAGCCGCATGAGGAACCTGCGGAGGACTTCCCGGGGGCGGCGCACCTTGCGCAGGTGGCGGCTGAATACCCATAGCAGCGGCAAGAAGTGGCGGCATGTTGAGCCATTGCTGGAAATGCCCTAGGATATACTGGCGCACAATGTTACCCAGATTTGGGTTTTGCCGAATGATGGGGTTATTGTTCAGAGTATTGACTTCCTGCATCCGCAGCGGATGATTATCCGTCATCTGAATCATCGGCAATTTACCGGCAAGCAAATCTTCTTTGTCCTGCTGAATAGCCATATACTCTGATTGGAGATATTGGGTCTCGGGTTCGAGCTTACCCTGATTCATGACTTGGATATATTTCATAGCCCCGGCTTCACCTTGGGGGAGCATTCCGTTTTGTAGAAGCTGATCCGCCAGGTTCATCTTTCCCGCCGTAGTGTTAAGCATCGGATTGGCTGCCGCAACGACTACCCGATTAATGCCGTCAAAGTTTTTCTTGTCGTAGGCTTGCATATAACCTTGATTCTCTTTACCGACAATTAGGGCCTGTCTGGGTGCACTGGCAAATGCCTTAAGGTCCTGAACCATCCCGGTTCCGACATCTTCCAGAAGTTTATTGAATGACTGTTGGAATCCAGCGTGAAATTGCAGAGATATAGAAGCCTGCATAGCCATAGCGGCCCCGGACATCTCCTGGTCTTTGACTTGTCCGCGCATAGAAGCGTCGATAGAAACATAGGTCTCCATTTTACTATTAATGAATTTGAGTAAGTCTCCCGTCTCTTTCGTGATGGGGTTGGACATATTAAGCACTTCGGGCTTACCGCCTTGGGGGCCAGTGGGCGTATAGTCAATAATGGCTAAATTTTCCGATAACGCCTGTAGAGAAATATTAGCCCCGCGAGGATTAAGGACCCTGGTAACACCAAAAGTAGCAACATTTGTAAGGAGCGTGGAAGTAAGTCGATTGTTAGCCTCGGCCAGCGGCAGCAAACTAAAACCAACAGTCCAGCCAAAAGGGTTATTGCGTAGTTCAGCATAAGCGCACCTATAGACGGGGCGTACCCCGTAAGCTAACGGACCATCAAAGAGGACGGTATCGGCATCTAGCAATAGAGTTTGCCGCCCTCCGGGTACCGCTTGGGTCTTGTCGTGGAAGAATTCAAATGTGGGAACTAGGTCCCTATGATTAATGGCACTATAACCAAACTTGGAGTTACGCTTGTCGGTAAGAGCCCACGAAGCCCGCATGATCTCATCTTTAAACTGTGGATATTGGGCGATCAGGTCCCATTTGTTTTGGAAGCGCCTAACCACTACCCACTGTAGAGCGGCGTACGACAAGGCATCCACATCCCTGATGATGTCCAGACATGTGAGGTTTTCAAACTCCCAGTCACCAACGTGCATCGCTTTCTGTTCACCTGTATTAGGGTCAACGATCGGTGACATTGTTTCAATGTCAGCGTCTGCTGCCACTTCCTCGCCTAAATTTGGATTCCAGCCCTTGTAAATGAAGCCTTCGCCCGCCCAAAGGGAGTCCTCAGCGCACTGTCGCAAATACTCCGGCACTTTATGAACGCGAGTTTCATAGTCCAGAACCTGTTGGCTGATCTTGTTCTGCTCTAGGGTAACTTCATCACCGTTGGAGCACAGTGTCTGCATTGCTGGCATCTGTGCCGTTGTAAGCGTCAAAATGTTCCGCAACAAGTTAGGATAGTCATCCATTGATATGGATTGTAGTTCTAACTTTCGCCCTACGGGATTGATTCTCCCGCCAAGCCTTGCGGAGTTATAAAAGAAAGCGAAAGATCTGCGCCATAGATTCATCATTCCGGTAGAGTTCAAAAAGATATAGTACGCCTCTACGCGGTCCATGAGAAGCTCCCCTATTTCATCAAGGGGAGCATTCGCGAAGTAATAATCCTCGGAGTCAGTCTTACCTGCTGTGTCACCATCAGCCATTAGATTTTTCCTCGCGAGGTTTCCAGCCGTGTGCTACGGCGAAAACGCGCATGTGCTCTATCTGTTTTAGTGTATAACCAAACAATTTAAATTCATCCAGGTCACCAATCTTGATTAGTTCCGTCATCGTGGATCTCCGGTAGCCTGTCGTTTTCCCCCGGTTCGACCTTCTGGGGGTCTTGAAATACTTTGTTCCACACACTTTCATTAACTTTACCGTACGTGCCATGCATGTCTATATTTGTGAATGAAGCCTGGGTTATTGGTATAGGATTCATGCTAAACCATGAGTCAAAGGCCAAATTCATATAGATCAAAGACGCCAAAGCGTCCATATGGCCCAGCCCTATTTCGGAACGACCAAACTCGGTGCGGTTCTTGTCCCAGATCCCGTTTTTGAGGGTTTGGATAAGGAGCTTACACCGAGGATGCACAATAAGGCGGCCAGCGTCCACAAGAAGGTTAAGCCTGTTAACCATAGCGTGCAGTTCCGTTTTTGAAACACTAACAAAAGGTAAATTGTGCGTGATGTTGAGATCACTTTGAATGTCGGAGATATCAGAGACTCGGATAACGGGTTGTTGGCTACCCCACAAATTACGTTCTTTAACTTTAACGGCGGACGAGAGCTTGAGAGTGGTAAATTCAGGACCGGCAATTTGAAATTCATCCTCGATTACAAGTGTAGCGTTGAGATAGTGATAATAGCCAAATAGCGCCACAGTAAGATCATGCTTAGTACCAACATCCAACGAAACAGCTTTGTGGAAAAAGGGATAATAGCCATCGTGTTTTATGTCCTTTACGTATTTATCGTCCCATCCAGGGATAATCGTCTTATCTGGATTACGCAGCCCACGTTCAGCCATATACTCAACGCGCCAAGTCAACTCATGTGCCGGGGATTTCCAGCGGTGTTCCCGTTCAATCCAGCCAGCTTCTCGCTTGAACTCTTCGATTTGATCCGCAGGATAACCCGCTTCATGGATAGTAGCGTGAAAGTAATACCCACCTAATTCAGCCTCTGTACAATACCGCTGATCAAAGGGGTGTTCTACATCGGGGGGTGTGGAGCCGAGCTCCAGGTCCCCATTCCCTTTGTTTAAGGCGGGCATCAAAACTTTTTCGATCAGCTCAACAAGATAGTCGTGATAGGCCCCTTCATCCACTGCGGCCTTCTTAAACGTTCCACCTCGGATGTTATCAAATGACTTCTGGTTGGATCCGCACACCATAATTCGGCTACCGTTGGGAAACTTATATACTAAATCCGCCGTTAAAAAGCGAGGTTTTAGACGTTCTGGGCAGTCTTTAAACGCCGCCGTAGCGATTGGCTCCAGGTATTCTGCCACCTTTCTTTGGACAGGAGCCACGAACACTGAGTCACTACCGGGATAATGCAGAGCGGTTTGGATGCAGGAAATAAAAAGCTTAAAGGACTTACCCCAGCCACGACCGCAGCAAAAAACAAATTTACGAGACTTTTCCGCAACAAGTTTGCGCTGGTCCTCAATCTTCCTTTGGCTTGCGCGAAGCAGATAATACAGATTTCCTGTAGTCCATGCTTCATCTACTGCCCTAGCTTTGAGTACTGGGTCTAGTGGCATTTTCATTCTCCAATGCCTGTAAAAGCTTGCTTGTCTGCTTGGCCTGGGCAGCAGAATCCGCTGGGGTGGTGACAGACGCCTGACCCATGATTTCTTTGAGCTGCACCTTGGTGCACAAATAAGGCATAAACTGATTGAAAAACGCCAGTAAGTTACGTTCTGGCGTCGTGAGATCCCTTTCTCGCATAGTGCGATACAGCTTTAAGAAGTCATTAGACCAATTAACGGACCCCTTAGCGAAGATGGCCGGAAGTAGCAGCTCAGGCTTCGTAAGGCTAAGCTTTGGCCGTCCTTTGGCAAGCTGGTTGCCCTTCTGGAACATTACTCGGGCCTCAATTTCATATCGTTTTTAACGTCTTCTTCTGTCACGACTTCGCGGGGTTTGGCTGGCACTACCGCTTCTTTGGCTGGCTCAACCAAGGCGTGGTCTTCAACATAGGCGTCATAGGCTGCGCCGCCGCCAAGACGGGCTAAGGCCGCCTCAGAGAAAGCGCGGAGATCCCATTCGTGGGCAATTTCAGATTTATACACAACGGAATCACGTACGTAGATCTTCTCTACGGCGTAAAGTCCTGCAAACTGGTGGCCATGCTGGGCTTTCACCAAACGATGAAACACCATTGCTTTTGGAAGGGATTCTGTTTTAGCCATTTTGATTGTCTCCATTTAGATACTCGCCGTTTAGAACAGCGGCGAGGTCAGGGTTTGCCGGACGATTAAAGCCGAGAGATGTCTTGAAAGACTGAATATCGTCTTTAACCTGCTTCACTACGGCTATAACATCACGAACGGCATCTTTGTGTACAGCGGCTTTCTGCACGTCTTCTAGTTTCGCTTCCAGGGCCCCTAATCGGGCATGTAGCGCATCATAGTCTAGTTTTGTGACTTCTATGCGTTCAGGGAATCTGGCATCAATCCAGCGGCCAAGGCTAACGAGTAGTCGCAACATTGGGTATTCCCTCCCGCTTTAAGTCCTGGTACACTTTAACGTACGAGTCCAGCGGCGTATGTCGAGAAATACTGTACTTAGCCTGTGCAGTACGCGCCTTCATGCCACTAAAGGCCGCGCATCTACGTGCCGTTTTCTTACTTAGATGCGGCATCTTTTTCTACCCGAAGACACATATGCTCGAGCAATTGGAAGGCCTTGACCACTTGTGGGGCCACATTGCCAGGGAATATGCCATTGATAATAAGGGCCTGAACCTCGCGTAAATCTTGAGCCGGGGATACCTTAGGTGCTTCCACTTTCACTGGGGTGGGGGGTACAATCTCTGCATCTTGAACGCTCGTAGCTTCGCTCATTTGATTCTCCTTTACTGCATCTACCAGGTTATGATCCAACTACCTGGTGTAGTCGTGCCGTCAATTGTATAACCAATCTGATTCAACTCGTCTAATAGCATCAAACGTACAGACTCCGTAGTGCCAGATACGACCACCGTTGCGGTGAAGGCGTCTGCATCCACAGCCGTATTAATGGCCGCAATTATCAGAACGCGTGTGTGGAAATCCGTAGGCTCACTTGAAGCGATTTGATGTGCTTCTTGCGCACTTATTAACGAGGTATTAAATATCATTATTGTCTCCTATCTCTGCCAGGTCAATGTAAAAACAAGCGCACTGACAGGTGAAATTGTGTATCCAGCCTGGTGCAAAAGGCCATAGTAGTTCCGAATTGTCTCTTCTGGTGTACCCGCAGGAATGGTGATGGAGGCTGTCGTTATGGAACCAGCCCCAACGGCCGCAGCTGCAGCCGTATATAGTGCATTAAGCACATTCAACGCGAATATGGTACCAGTATCGGAAGGCGTTCGTACCAGTTCTTTGAGGTCTAACGCTGTAGGAAATAACATTTAGCAGCCCCAGGTAACGGTAAAGGTTGTGGTGCCATTGTTAACCGTATAGCCAGCTTGGCCTAGTTCGGTATAAAGCTCTTCAACGGCAGCGGTGGTGTCACCCTTGGTGATGGCAGCCGTGGTGGCCGTGGCATCGCCAGCCGTAACGCTGTCTGCGGCCTCAAATATGGCCTTGCAGGTGTGCAAACGTAGCAGCACATCGGTGAGGCCGGGGTTCTGGCATAAATCTCTCATATCGCGTGCTGAAGGGATGGCTAAGCTCATTGTGTTTATTCCTCTCTATTTTTAGATTATTCGCCAGTTAAAAATAATTTAACATGCTTAACATGTGCGATGCTTCAAATCGTATCTAGTTCTAGACCATGGGGGAAACGGGCGTATTCTTGCAAGTTTGGGGGGAGTTTTTGACCCCTCCCACTCAATCCAATCACCCCGACCTACCCCCTACCCAACGACGATAGTTGCTGATAATATGTATTATATTACATATTCCTGCATTGAGGTGCATCTATTGGCTATTATTCGTATTAGATGCATCGTACGCATTATCATTAGCTAAGTAAGTGTTTGCTTACTACAGCGGTTGGGGGTAGAAAACCACTCACCATCTCAATCGTCTGTTCGCCAACTAACTCGTCTTAATCGCTTTGTAGTTACCGCGTACAATCTGTTTAATAAACTGTGAGCCAATTGATTTAGGTCCATCAAACACACTAGACATAACCGGCGGTGTTACGCCGCTGTAGCGCCATTCGGCTCCGTCTTTAAACGTAACGTCTAACGTATATTGCGTAGCATCATACGTATAAGCCGTAAGTATACTAGACTTTACTATCCTCTCTTTAGGTTTAGCCGTGTTAGTGCCCATAATATTAATAGTGCTTACACTCTTTAATCTAATGTGTTTACGCCGCTTATACGCTAACGTTTAGCGATTAACGTATAAACACTATGAATAATATATAGTCTAGCCGCTATATCCTAGATGCTACGCCGTAGCGTCCTTATTGGCCTTCGGCCCGATTAGCGCCGCCAACGTCAACGGCGGCCATAAAAACTACACGTCTACTGCTTAGCCACTAGACGATTTATAGATACAAAGCAAGAAGAGCCCCTGTTAAGGGGCGGTTTAAAGCTACTATGACACAGTCTATTAGTCAGGGTGTGCTCTCAGTTCACCGGACGTTACAGCTTGGCATCAGAGGAGTCTGCGCTCATGTGCGGCTGATGGGCTGATTGTGTAGGCCCCCTACACCTAACAGGGCACATAGGCCATTTTGAGCGACACCTTTGTAGTGAAAAAGACAACTATTTTCATGCAAATAAAAATAACCCTTGACAAACGCGAGATAGTATGCTATACTTGACATAAGTCAAGGAGAGCGAGCAATATGAAATGTACAAACTGTGAGACGGAGCATACCAAACTAGTGTATGACCTCTGCAAACTATGCAGAAAGAACAAGGCCTCGTTAGATGAGGCACAGAGTTGGTATAGCCATAGAGACATGCACTCAAATGGAAAGATTAAGACCCATAATGGCGGGGAGGACGAATGGGAATGATGCAATGCCTATATCCTTGGTGCCCTGACGTGCATGATGCATCGGATACACTGGCACTACACCTCATGGATGACCATTTCTGGTCACACGAGGAAGCAGCTGATTGGCTGAGAAATGCTGTAGAAGCAGAGGAGAAAGGATGAGCGAATATCGACGATATAAAAAGTGGCTTAAACATACACTTCCAAGGATTGAAGAATGGTCAGAAAGTGATGCAGACGATAATGGCCGTTGTCCGTTAGGTCAAGACGAAGTCTCTTGGATTCTCGGATTAATAAAAGATCTCGAATCCGAACGGGAGGCGCTCAATCTCGATAATAAGCGTTTATATGAAGACCGCTACCTCTTGACATCCCGTTCCGCCAAATATCGGGCGTTGTTAATGGAATGTAAAAGCATTATCAAAGTTCTCGATAGAAAAAGAGAGCATCCAGCATTAGATGCAGTCATTGAACGTGTGGAAGGGGCTCTCACCGAGTTTGAGGAGGGGAAATGAAACAAGCGAAATATTTGAAAACAGATGCCCATATTATACTCAAGCAATTACAGGGAGACGCACCTCTGTGGGTAAAGATTCTTAGACGGTATATCCGTTACCTGGAGCGCAAGGCGTGTGGTGCCAAATGACAACCTATAATGATGACTACTATACATGTCCTTCTTGCAAAGGAGCCGGAGCTTATTCCGTCGGAGATTGCGAAGACGGAGTATGGGAGAACTGCGTAGAATGTGAAGGGTATGGGGAGATAGGGGGCAAATAATATGGAAGTCACTAGAGAATGGTTGCGACAAAATGGCGCATGTGAAGATGGGATTAGTTGGTTTTTAAGGCAGAAAGCTGTCCGTCTGGATATGGTCGTACTGAAGCTTCTGGAGGAAGGGCACTTTGAGTGGGCGAATTGGGCACTCACTCATGCAATGACGCACCGGCAAAAAGTGCAGTACGCGCTCTTTGCAGCCGAACAAGTGATTGAGATTTATGAAAAGCAATATCCTGGCGATTATCGACCACGTAAGGCGATTGAAGCGGCAAAACATTTTGTCACTACTGGCGATAATAGCGCCGCCGCCTACGCCGCCTACGCCGCCGCCAACGCCGCCTACGCCGACGCCAAC
>Ga0193718_1000081_pt1 | contig 19721 bp, 16 predicted proteins | sample U2a1metaG_FD_144918 | JGI IMG/M metagenome (GOLD analysis project Ga0193718, IMG submission 144918) | Soil microbial communities from a riparian zone of the East river system, Colorado, United States - U2a1 | ecosystem: Environmental > Terrestrial > Soil > Riparian zone | place: USA: East River... | reverse complement strand
CGCCTCCTTCAATTCCCGCAATGTCTCTTCAACGGATTTTTTCGCCAGCCACGCCAAATGCAAAATTTCAATCGCCGTAAAACATTTCAGATGCAGCCTGGGAGCGCCGGTCTGTGTAGCGCAGGCGTCCCCGCCTGCGAGTTCCGGCACCGTCCCGGTGCCAGGATGCTTTCTAGCCGGCAGCGAGACGCTACCCGCACTCGCAGCCGGGACGGCTGCGTTACCTTCATTCAACCCCCTCAACGCCTTCAACATATCCGTGTAATAACTAAACGGCAGCGAAGGATGCAGTCCGCCCACGATATGCAATTCCGTGATGCCCAGCTTCAGCGCCTCGCGCGCCTTCTCCACCATCTGCGCCGTCGTCAGTTCGAAACCATCCGCATCGCGCTTCTTCCTCGCAAACGAGCAGAACTGGCACGAGAGAATGCAGTAATTCGAATAATTGATGTAGCGATTGACGATGTAGCTCGCGCGATTGCCCACCTTTTTTTGCCGCGCCAAATCCGCTATCGCGCCGATCGCATTCAAATCCTTGGATTCAAACAACCGCAAAGCATCTGCCTCAGAAATGCGTTCCCCCGCCGCGACCTTGTCATAAAGGTCGCGCAACTCGCTGCGTTGGACGAAGAAGTTCACTAAATACCATTACCAGACCCGCCGCATTTGGCAAATTCCGATTCACGCTCGAGAACCAATGTGCTAACGACTTCAGCGCATGGTTAGGCCGCGTCATAAGCCGAGAGGATGTGCTGACCGCCACGGGGCAAACTCATCTGAAAGCCGCCGCAACAGAACTGTATCAAATGAAAATCCATCTGCGCCTCCATCATACGGAATGAACACGCAGTCCGTCACCTCCGAAAGAAAGGCGATGTGTGCTTCTTGGTCGTCCGCAATCGCGAGAAGTAGTGTGCGAAAAGCCGCCACATCCCAAGTCGTGTGCGCCATCCATGAATCCCAAGCGTCACCTTCATCCTCGTCCTCTACAACCCGATGAATCGGTGTCCACACCAACTCGGGCATCAAATCCGCACTGCGAGGGAAGCTTTTGAAACGCGACTGAATGACCAAGCACGGAACGCGCTCGCCGAGCAAAGCTGAACCAAATCGGGAATGCCGGTCGAATACTATCTCCCGCTCAGCATCGGTTTCGGGATAGCGCTTGGACTCAGGCAGCGAATGAATCCGCAGCCAATGCTCTGGAAAAGCCGCACGCATGACATGCGCGACCGGAAACGCCTCACAGAATGGATGGTCAAACCAGCGGCTGTGCATAGTGGCCTAACATGTATTAGGCCAAACGCCAGTTTGGTCTAGCCCTGGCCACATTGGCCTGGTTTCGTTCTCCATGCCCAAATCTAAAGCCTGATCGTCATCCGTTTCAAGCCAGTTGTATGGCGACCCCATTCCCCTGACAAACATTCTCTGACTCAATCATCTTCATCATGCTGAATTATCAGCACAGACTCCCGCTCGGTCCTCCAAAAATAAACACTTAATCCGATGCATACCGCGTGCACAACCCAAATGGCTATGGCTGTGAGGTAGATCCTATAATCGTGATCTCGGTTGTCTCTGAAAAAAGGAACTGCCAAAACAGTGAAAACCGTCCAGACGGCGGAAATCAATGTGAACAGGTGAGCATGCCTTTTGAATGTCACCGCTCTCGGTCCACTTCCGTGTTTCGACTCGTTCGGATCATTCATGGCCAGGTGACGCCTAACGTAAGCTCACCCAAGCGGGTCAAGACGCGTGAATCCCGACGCAGTCGAGAAACTGAAAGCGCCATCCCGCGTTGCCTGCGGCGATTAGGCCCCTTAGACATATTTTGCAGGATTGGCGTTAAACTGAACAGACTTCCCTCGCGGCACACTCAGGCTGCGCCACGAACCGGCGGCGTAGTGCTTCGCAACATACACAATCTGTCCAACGTGGTATGAATAGTGAGTAAGCTGCCGATTGATCGCCTGTAAAACGCTCAACGGCTCGCCTCGAATAGTGACAGTCCTCTCCAGGTCGGCATCGGTGAGCGGCTCAAGCGCGGAAAACAGAGCTGCCCAACCCGACTCCCACCGTCCAATAAGTATCGGCTGCGTGTCGGTCGCCGTAATCTCGAACTCAGTATCACGATTGCGGCCGGGCTTCTCACCGTCGGAGGTCAGGAAGTCTGTCCAGCGGGAAAGCAAATTACCTCCCACATGTTTAACCATAACCGCGATGCTATTATCGTCCCCCGACGGTGCGGCGAAAAACTGCTCCGGCGTGACCTGCGCGAATGCGCCATCAGCAAGCCCCTTCATGCGCTTGAACTCGCGAACCGCGAGCTGAATATAAGTTTCTTTTGGCATAAACTTACACGCTCAGTTTCTTAAGAGGCCACATCATTGTCATCTCTCCGCGTGCCGATTCTCAACAGAACACGACCTAAAAACCAAATCCAAATCGTGCCGACGATAATATAAAAAACACCCATCACGTAATCATTGAGCGTCCAAACCCAACTGGGCGCAGAGTTTGAGTCTGGAACGAGCCAATCCAAGCAGACGGAACTGGCCGCCTCGTAAAGCGCGCTCAACGGCAAGATAACAGGATAAAGAAATATAGGCCACCAACTATGGCTCTCGCTTCCAAGGCTCCCAAAGAACACTATAAGGCTGTAAAGGAAATAAATCCCAGCCATCCAATGAGCCATTTTGGGAAAGCGCCGCTTCATAGGATTGATGCTATTTGCCATAACACGCGCCGTGCTCGCTAACAACCCAGCGACCCGGCGCACAGGACGCTAGGATTGCAACCACGACGCTCACGCCGGGTTCGCTGCAGCGCATGGTCAGGCCAATCGCTTTTGACAAACTCTAAAATGTCTCTGTCCATGATCTGAAATGTCTGAGGGTTCTCAATCTCCCATGAAACGAGTGAGCAAATACATCGGAAGAAAAATCGCGACCAAGTAAACGGCGATGAAAAACAATGGAACTCCTAAAACCACAATCGCGCTTCTCAGAATTCGCAATGTAATACTCATGTGACGTCGAGCGGCCTAACATGCATTAGGCCAAACCCCAGTTTGGTCCAGTGTCAGTCGGTTTGGCCCAGTTTCCTTCTCCATGCCCAAATCTAAAGCCTGTTCATCATCAGTTTCAAGCCAGTTGTTCGACCGTAAAATCGTCATGTTCCATCTTATTTAAGCTTCCAAAAATGTAGCACTGCGTCAGCAAAAGCAGAATCACGCCACCGAATGAACCGCGCCACGATACGAAGTGATAGGAAAAACAAACCCATCACAAAGATCGCGGAAAGAATTCCCCACATTAAATCCAAGGGCAGCAATCTCACCCCACGGATAATCGTGCCATCGGAGAATGTCACCGAATGACGATAATCATGCACAACGGAAAGGCCCTGACCCCGCGCGCCGAACACCAAATAGGGAGCCGCCATCTCTGTCAACTCCCCGGCAATTGACGTGCCCAGAAAAAATGTGGCCAGGAGCACGGGAGCTACAACTAACAGCACTCGTTTAGGATTGATGCTATTTGCCATAACACGCGCCGTGCTCGCTAACAACCCAGCGACCCGGCGCACAGGACGCTAGGATTGCAACCACGACGCTCACGCCCGGCTCGCTGCGGCGCATGGTTAGCACAGCAACCGCCTCGGCGGCGGAGCAATGACGTAAGTAACCAGGCCACGCAACCTGTTGAAAATGAATGGTTCATTTCTTGTTACTTAAGAGGCCACTGGCTTTGTGGAATCTCATCTGCGATCTCTATCTTGGTGTTGTAGGGAAACAAAACATATCCGGCAATGAAGTGTAAAAGCGCCGCCCCGACCACCGCCAACCAACTCACACTGCCGCTAAACAATGCCAAGAAGAAACAAACAGCGAACGGGCTCGCGCTGATCAAGCACCATATAGTATCCAAGCTGAAATTGCTTTTGAGTGCTGTGTGACATTTGCGACATCTCCGGCGAATCTGGACCTGCCAGGTGAAATAGTCTCGGCGCGTCAGGCGTTCGCCACAACAAGGACAGGAAGCTAAATAGCGGATTGTGGACGGGTAGGGGTGGAGAGGCACGGCCGGGCGAGCAGGTTCTGCTGTCTCTTCGGTCGCGGTCGGCTTCGTCTCCAGTTCGGTTGATGCCGAGCCGGCAGCAGAGGCCCATATCTGGAAGAATATAAATAACAGCAAAAGCGTGAGTAAGGTCCACATAGAACTAACATGCAGTAGGCCAAACGCCAGTTTGGTCTAGCGCCAGTTGGGTTGGCCCAGTTTCCTTCTCCATGCCCAAATCTAAAGCTTGATCATCATCCTTTTCAAGCCAGTTATTGGCCCGTCCAATTCCCCTGCCAAACATTCCCCTGACTCAATCATCTTCGTCCAGCGCATCCTTGAATGCATAAAAGATTAGACCGGCGGTCCGCGAAAACACGGCGCGCTTTTGTAGCGCAGATTTTCCAATCTGCGGGTTCGCGGGACTTTCCAGTCCCGGCTCGAAACCCGCGACCCGGTAGAGCTGCGCTGTCCCGCGCCATCCCGGATTCCTCTCGTTCGACGTTCGACGTTCGATGTTTTTCCTCCGCGCCGTCTTGTATTCGCGGCAAAAAATTTCGGTTCCCAATTCGTGTTCTATTCGTGAAATTCGTGTCAACCCCGCCATTCTGCCGGGTTCAGCGGTTCAACGTCCACTCGCACGCAATTTATGCACTGCATAAGTTCCCGACATGACTTTCCCGGCAGCCGTTTCCCTGTTTGACCCGCTTATGCCATTCTCCTAGACTCCCCACCCATTTTATGAAAGTGCTCGTTTGCGACCCAATCTCACCTAAAGGAATAGCGCTCTTGCAGCAACGCCCTGAATTTCAGGTCACCGTGTTGCCGAAGCGACTGTCTGAAGCCGAACTTTTGCCGCTCGTCGCCGATGTCGTGGCCATGGTCGTGCGCTCGGAAACGAAGGTCACCAAAAAGATCATCGAAGCCGCGCCGAAACTTCGCGTCGTTGGCCGGGCGGGCGTGGGCGTGGACAACATCGACGTCGAAGCCGCCACCCAGCACGGCGTGGTCGTCATGAATACGCCCGGCGGAAACACCATCACCACTGCGGAATTGACCTTCACCATGTTGTTGAACCTCGCGCGCAAGGTGCCGCAAGCGTATGCCTCCATGGTGGCTGGCAAATGGGACCGCAAGCTGTATCAAGGCGTTGAACTCGCTGAAAAAACCCTCGGCGTCCTCGGCATGGGCCGCATCGGCGGTGAAGTCGCCAAGCGCGCCGTCGCGTTCGGAATGCGCGTGCTGGCCTACGATCCGTTTCTCACGGATGCCCGCGCAAAAGCCCTCGGCGTGGAATTGGTCGGCGAGCTGGACGCCGTTTATCGCGACGCGGATTTTATCACCGTCCACATGCCCGTCACCGAGCAAACCAAGGGGATGCTCAACGCCGAGGCCTTCGCGAAAATGAAACCAAAGGTATGCATCGTCAATTGCGCCCGTGGCGAAATCATCGTCGAGAACGACCTGCTCGCGGCGATGGATTCCGGCAAAGTGGCGGCCGCGGCCCTGGATGTCTTTGCCATCGAACCACTGCCGGAAACTCATCCGTTTCGCAAACACGCGAACATCGTTCTCACGCCGCATCTTGGCGCGAGCACGGCTGAAGCGCAGGAAAAATGCGGCATTGAAGTCGCGGAAGTCGTCGCCGGTTATTTGCTCACCGGCGAAGTCCGCAACGCGGTGAATCTGCCGTATCTGGATGCCAAAACCTACGAGCAGGTGAAGCCGTATCTCGTGCTCGGTGAAAAGCTCGGGAAATTGATCGCGCAACTCGCGCCGGCGCAAGTGGATCGCTTGCACATCACTTACGGCGGCAAAGCGAAGGATTTGCCGAACATCGACCCGATTACGCGCGCCATTTTGCAGGGATTTCTTTCGCGCGCCTCCGTGAAGGATTTGAACAACGTCAACGTGCGCAGCATTGCTTCGACGCTCGGCCTGACCGTCGAGGAAAAGCGCTCGAACGAGCCCGTCACGTTCAATGAATGGCTGCACGTGCAGGCATCGAATGGCGGCGTGAAAGTGCTTTCGGCCGGCGGAACATTTTTCGGCTCGGCAGAGAATCCGCGCATCGTGCGGATTTACAGCCAGCCTACGGAAATTGTGCCTTTCGGCGTCGTGATGTTGCTCAACAACAAGGACCGCCCCGGCATCGTCGGTTACCTCGGAACACTATTAGCAAAATATAAAGTAAACATTGCCAGCATGAGCCTCAGTCGCGATACTGTTGGCGGATTTGCCCTGACTGCATTGAATTTGGATAGCGTCCCGCCTAATGAAGTTTTGGACGAGATTCGAAAAGATCCTGACATCAGCAATGTGGCTGTAGTCAAATTATAGAACCATGTTAGAGTCAACAGATAGCTATGAAAAACATTAGTCAATTAGTCGTCCTGCTTTGCGTGGTCGCGCCGATGGCGGCATTTAGCGTAACGCCGGACAAGTCGGCACCAACGAATTCCGCCGCGAAATCGGCGCCGAGCCTGGATGCGCTCTTCGGCGATTCCGTGGTGGCGAAAGGCAAAGGGGTCGAGGTCAAACGGAATGAATTGGATTCGGCAGTCGTCAAATTGAAGGCGATGGCCGCCGCCCAGAATATGCCCGCTCCGTCAGATCTCGAGCCGCAGGCGTTGAAAAGGCTGATCATTCAGCAACTCATCCTGAGCAAGGCTACCCCCGACGAAAAGGCGAAAGGCAAAACAAATTTTGAGGAACGCATCGCCAAACTCAAAGCCGACAACCACGTGACCGATGAAGAATTTGATAAACGCATCAGCATGAATTTGTTTGGCGGCGAAACCCGCGAGCACTGGAACCAGCAGAACATCGACCAGATGACCATCCCGATCGTGCTCGAGCGCGAATTGAAGATGAACATCACGGATGCCGACGTGAAGGCCTTCTACGATTCCCCGACGAATATCGCCTCCCTCGAGCAGCCGGAAACCGTGCGCGTGAGTCACATCCTGTTGATGACCACCGACCCAGAGACACATGAACAGTTGGCGGCTGACAAAAAAGCGGCGAAACACAAGCAGCTGGAAGACCTGCTCAAGCGCGCGCGGTCGGGCGAAGATTTCGCAAAATTGGCGGATCAATACTCCGAGGACCCGGGAGTGAAGCAAAATCACGGCGAATACACGTTTTCACGCGCCGACAAATTTGTCGAAGAATTCAAAACCACCGCCTTTTCCCTCACCACCAATGGCCAGGTGAGCGACATCATCACCAGCCAATTTGGTTATCATATCCTCAAGCTCAGCGAAAAAATTCCCGCCAAAAAAGTGGACTTCGACAAGGTGAAAGAAGGAATTAAAGATCACATGATGCAGCAGGCGATTCAGAAAGATCTCCCTGATTACAGCAAAAAACTGATCAAGGATGCGAATGTCGAAATCCTGGACGACAAGCTCAAGAACCTTGATCTCACGATTGATGCTCCGAAAGAGCCTGAAGGCGCCGCCCCGACACCAGCCCCAGCTCCGGCCAAATAAATAATAAATCCAATTTTATAACGAAAAAGGCCCGGCTCGCGCCGGGCCTTTTATTTTTGCCTTGGAAATTGCCGCCGGATGCCGCCCTACAGCTTTGATGGAAATGCTCTAATATTTCTTCGTAAATTTCTTCTTCGATTTATCCTCCGCCGCGGGCGCTTCCCCGGCCTCGATTTTGTTTTCCGTTGGCGGAGTGACCGGCTCGGGCTTCTTCGCTTCCGGGGCCGGCGATTCCACCGCCTCGACAAATGCCATGCGCAGGGACATCAGGCTTTGCTTCAGTAAATGTTCCTCTTCCTTGCTTAGATTGCCCTTCGTCTTCGCCTCCAGCATTTCCAACTGGTCGATGAACAACTGCGCGGCTTCGACGTCGCGGACGATCTCGCCGGTTTGCGGATGCCGCACCTTGCCCATCAACAGCATGGCCATGTTGGATTGCTGCATGACAAGCTGCGCAAAGAGCGCGGACATCATCTCGTTGCGGCTGATTCCGCCCAGGTCAGATTCCGGGGTTATTGCATCACTCATAAGCCACTTTTTCGTTTCCTCTGAATTTCCACCAGCAAAAACTGTATCAATCGGCGCAATCGCGTTTCCACATCAATGGTCTCCAGAATCGCCTGGCGCTCAATACCGCCGGGCAGGACGGCGCACGAAACCAAATCCGCCGTTTGTTCCGGGTCGGTCAGCGAATCGAGGTAACCCAAAATTTCCTTCGGCGAAAATGAGGGCGCCGGCTCATTGCTTTCCGGTTTGGAGGAAACCACTGGAAACGGAAACGGCAACCCCAGCGCGATGCGTTCCTGGAGCAACTCGCGGACTTTGGCCAGCAACGCATCCACTGCGATACTATCGCACGGCGGCGTTTCCAGCGGGCGAATGCGCTGGATGCGATAAGGTTTGTAGCGAACGGTTTGATCAAGTTTGACCCGCGCAATGCCCTGCAGGATCAGATGCGAGGTATCGTCCTTGTGCCGAACCGAAACGCGGATGACGCCAAGGCCGGCAACGGGCGAAGGCGTCTCGCGCGTGTTCCCCGGCTTCTGCATGGCCACGGCGAACATGCGATTGGTATGAAGCGCGTCGGCGAGCATCTGCCGATAGCGCGGCTCGAAAATATAGAGCGGCAGCAATGCCTGGGGAAAAAGCGTGGCATTGGGCAGCGTCATCACCGGCGTTTCGCGTGGCAATTTCATAGTTACGGGAACAATTTAGAAGAGGCAGAAGTTTATTCAAGTGGAGATGGACGGTGTCTTAATTTGAAGGAGCGCGGCATTTATGCCGCTTCACTGTTCGCTATCGAGGCTGCTTGAATAATTCCTAACCTCTCCGGCTTTTTCACATTGATGCGGCATAAATGCCGCGCCCCTCCGACGGGCGTCGATTTCAAATTAAGACACTGCCGTTGGAGATGGACACTTGCCAAATTCCGCTGCCGCTAGCATCTTTTGGTCACGCTATGAAAAATCGCATGGTATTAATCATTTTGACCGTGGTATGCGTCGGCCTGGCCATCGCTTTGGTGGTCAATCAGTCCACTACGACGAAGGACCTGAAGTTGGCCGAAGGCCAGATCTTGCTCCACTCGAATAATTGGGTTGAGACGAGCGAAAAACTGGAGGATCAGCGGAAATACAGTAACGGGCTCTCCAACGACCTCACGGCCCGCATACAGGACATGATCGTGCTGACCAACCAGATTACCACCACTTCCAATACACTCGCGAAGACCGAAGATTCGTTGAAGGCGGCACAGGAGGAAGTCGCCAAACGCGATACCCAAATCTCCGAGTTGGAAACGCAAAACAAGCAGTTGGACGAAAAGGCCGCGGATCTAAACAACTCCATCACGAATCTGCAGACGCAGATTGATGACACCCAAAAGAAACTGGCTGCCTCGGAAGGCGACAAGGCGTTTTTGGAAAAAGAACTGCAACGTCTTGTGGCGGAAAAGACGGAACTGGAAAGGCAATTCAACGATTTGAAAGTGCTCCGCGCGCAGGTTTCCAAGCTCAAGGAAGAATTGAATATCTCACGCCGGCTGGCCTGGATTCGCGAAGGCATTTTCGCGCGAGCCGACCAGAAGGGCGCGCAGCAATTGATGCAGAAATCTACTCCCGCCGCGCCCGGTTCCACGTCTTCAAACGCGTCGCCGGCCCGGCAGGCGGGTAACTACGATCTTAATGTGGAAGTCAACGCGGATGGCACGGTGCGGGTGATTCCGCCAGGAACCACCAACAGTGCGCCGACGAATTCGCCACCGACAAAATGAATCCGCCCGACCTGCTCGTTGATTCGCACGGCCGCATCCTGCGGGACCTGCGGGTCAGCGTCACGGACCGGTGCAATTTTCGCTGCATGTATTGCCTGCCGGAAACCGAGGCAGCGCAAAATTTCTATCGTGGTCACTGGGCGAAAATGCCGAACCCTGCGCCCATCAACCAGCAGTGGGTGCCCAAATCAAACCTTCTCAGCTTTGAAGAAATCGAGCGTTTCGTTCGGCTGGTGGCCGGTTGGGGCATTCAAAAAATCCGTTTAACCGGCGGCGAACCCTTGCTGCGCCATGACATCGAGAAATTGGTCACCGGAATATCGAACATTCCCGGCATTGCCGATCTCGCAATGACGACCAATGGATTTCTGTTTGGCCAAAAAGGGCGGGCGCTGCGAGCGGCGGGCCTGCGCCGCGTCAGCTTCAGCATGGACTCGCTCGATCGCGACAACTTCAAAAAGATGACCGGGCGCGATGGTCTGGATGAAGTGTTGAAATCAATCGAACTTGCCCGCGAACTGGGGTTTGGGCCAGTGAAGGTGAATGGCGTGGTCATTCGCGGCATCAATGATCACGAGCTTGAATCGCTTGCCGAATTTGCGCGCGAGCGCGACCTGAGTTTTCGTTTTATTGAATTCATGCCGCTGGATTCCGCGCGGGCCTGGCAAAAGGAAATGGTCGTGAGCGGCCGCGAAATTCTGGAACGCCTTCGCGCGCGCTTCGATTTGCAAGAGGTGCCCTCGGACAATCCATCTTCGACCTCAAAGCGCTGGCGATTTGCCGATGGACGGGGCGAGGTGGGCATTATTGCGCCCGTGAGCGAGCCGTTTTGCGGCCATTGCAACCGCATCCGTTTGACTGCGGATGGAAAGGTCCGCACCTGTCTTTTCAGCGTCGTTGAGCACGATTTGCGCTCGCTGCTGCGCAACGGCAGTTCGGACGAAGAAATCGCGCAATGGCTCAAAGGCGTAGTCTGGCAAAAAGAAGCGCGCCATCACATCGGCGAGCCCGATTTTCAACCTGCCTCGCGCTCCATGAGTTGCATCGGCGGATAACCCCGAAAACCTCGCAGAGGCGAAAGAAAATAGCCCAGCGTTTTAACGCTGGGTAAAGCGCCGAATCCTCCAAGTCCCGCAGGGACGGCAGAAATTCGGCGGACCATTTGTGCGTGCAAAACACAACTTACGTCAATTTCCCGACGCGCTTTTCCCCAAAATTAAAACTCAATCTCTCTCCCCACCAACCACTTCCAACTAAAACATTACCGTAAGTTTTTCCGCGCAACTGAAATGTGCTAAAACCAGCGCGATGAAAAGGAGTATAACGGTCGCGACCAAAAACCTGATAGGGCGTGCGCTGCCGCGCCGCCTCATATTCTGTCTCGCGCGCATAGCGCGGGACGAAAAACCGTTCACCCGCCATCAGCCCAAAAAGGTCATTACCCGTTTCATTCAGCGTTCAATGTTCAGCGTTCGATGTTGCCTTGTTCATCCCCTGTTCCGCATTCCGCGTTCCGCGCTCCGCGTTCAGAAAAATTACCAAACGAACCCATTTTGTGATCCTCGATTATTCTATAACCATAAGGGTTTATCCCCCTCGCGTACGAAACCATCAGGAAAAACGAACCCATTTCGTAGGACAGGCTTCCAGCCTGTCTCCATCTTCTCCCCATCTGCGTCAATCCGCGTTCATCTGCGGTTAATATAAAACCTATGAGAGCACGAATCGGAAAAATCGCGCGGTTGCGCAAAAAGATCCGAGCAGAGTCAAATCAACGCCTGGAAGACCGCTGCACAGGGACGAACCCAACCAATCAAAGTGACACGAAAGGCCGACGACGAAATAACCCACAAAATCAAAGTGGATCACACTGGATAACGGTATATCAAAGTGGATAAAGGTGGGGGCGCCGCGGCGCGGGCAATTCTTGACCCCAATCAGGCGTCCGAGTATTAAAATAGCGACTATGCCAACCTACGAATACGTCTGCTCGAAGTGCGGGCATGAATTTGATAAATTTCAGTCGATGTCGGAGAAGGCGCTGACGGTGTGCCCGAAGGATCTTTGCGCGCGAAAAAAATGGGGACGCGGCAAGTTAAAAAAGAAAATCAGCACCGGCGGCGGGTTGATTTTCAAAGGCAGCGGCTTTTACGTCACGGATTATCGGAGCGATACCTACAAAGATGCGGCCAAGAAGGATATCGCCGATTCCCGGCCGCCCGAAAGCAAGTCAACCGCGAGTGAAAGCAAACCTGCGGCGAAATCCGAAAGCAAGCCGGCGAAATCTCCGCCGAAGAGCTGAACGGAACAAGCGCAAGACATGAAATTCATTGCCATCCTGACGGGCACACTGGCCGTCCTGAACATTGCAAATGCGCAATGGAAACCGGACCCGAACGTGACCGTGATCGGCAGTGTTTCCGGGCAGTTTTTTGTCAGCGCGCGCGGCGCCATTTCCCCCCATTCAATGGACGTGGCGGCCGGGCCGGATATGGTCACCCTGCAACCGGCGTTGCTCGCGGTTTCCTGCGAGCGCATCAAGCAGACCCTGCTGCGCGAATTAAGCATGCCCGACCAATGGCGTGGAAAGATATTTGTCGTCCTCAGGCCGGCACGATCCGCGGATGATGCCATCAATGTTTTCCCCCAAAAGTTGGGTGGCAACTGGGATTGCGGCATAGAGTTGTCAGATGCAGTGGATCGGAATCGGCTGGTTGAAGGAGTGGTGCGCGCGTGCCTGCTGGAGATTGCCAATCGCAATGCGACCACCCGCTCGGCCGAAATTCCGGAGTGGCTCGTGCGCGGATTCGCACGGCAATTGATGGGCTCGAGCCAGATTAAACTAATTTTGCCGCCCCCGCAGAAGGATGAAAATGGGATGAACAGCAGCCGGGTAACCGTGGATTTCAGCGATGCCCCGCGCGCGGCGGGCAGCCAGACGCGCCGGATGAATCCGCTCGCCGAAGCGGTGGAAGTGTTGCGGACGAATAATTTGCTGACCTTTGACGAGTTAAGCTGGCCGACGGACGAGCAATTGATGGGGAGCGGCGCGGACGTTTTCAACAGCAGCGCGCAGTTATTTGTCAGTGAGTTGTTGCGCACGCCGAAGGGGTCCGCCAGCTTGCGCAATATGTTGGGAGAAATGCCGGACTACCTGAATTGGCAACTCGCTTTTCTGAATGCTTTTCACGCGACCTTTGAACAACCGCTTGATGTCGAGAAGTGGTGGGCGCTGGAGTTGGCGCAATTTACGGACCGCGACTTGATGCACCTGTTGACGCCGGAAGAAAGCGCGAGACAGCTCGATGCAGTGTTCCAATTTCCGATTGATGTCCAAATCGGCGTCGCTCCTCCGATGCGCACGGATATTACTTTCCAAACCATTATTCGCGGCTGGAGCCGGCCGCGGCAATTGCAAACGCTCAAATCGAAACTATGGGAGCTGGGCGTCTTGCGGCTGCGTATTGCGCCAGATTACATTCCGCTGGTGGACCAATATCGCCAGGCCCTGCAGGATTACTCCCGGAAGCGGAGCGTTTCCGCCCGGATACTCGCGGACATCGGGGTCATCCCGGATAAGTCAGTTCAGGAGGCGATCCAGCGTTTGGATGAGCTGGACCTCCGGCGGGCAAATATGCGTCCACAACGGCAGGCTCCGCTGGCTTCGGCCGCTGAAACGGCGCCAACCGCGGCGGTCCCCTAAGCCATTTTCTATGAGGATTGGGCGGTTTTTTGGGTCTTTGGGGGTTGTTTACCCGGGGACCGGCTTACTTGACAGCGTCCCGATCAAATTTATAGTGCGCTAACTATTATCGAACAATGCACAGCGATACTTCACGGGAATATGGCGAGGAGCCGCCAGCGCGTTCTAACAATTCACTCAAACAATTTCGATCTGCCGGACGTGGTTTTTGGAGCAACGTCCCCGACGCCGACTGGAATGATTGGCATTGGCAGTTAAAACACCGGATCACGACCGCCGAGCAGTTGCAACGGTTGATGCCGTCATTGACGCCGGAAGAATTTGCGGGCGCAAAGCTGGCCAATCACAAGCTGGCGCTGGCGATCACGCCGTACTTTTTCAACCTGATTGATCCCACGGATGAGAACTGCCCCATTCGCTGGCAGGTTATTCCCCGCATTGAAGAAACGCACACCGCAACCTGGGAGATGAGTGACCCGTGCGGCGAAGACGCGCACTCCCCGGTGCCGGGCTTGGTGCATCGTTATCCCGATCGCGTGCTGTTTCTCGTGACCGACCGGTGCGCGGCCTATTGCCGCTACTGCACGCGTTCGCGCCTGGTAAGCAACGCCACCGGCTATGATTTCCATCCTGAATTCGACAAGCAGATTGAATATATCGCCACGCATCCCGAAATTCGCGATGTGCTGTTAAGCGGCGGTGATCCGTTGTTGTTCGGCGATGACAAGCTGGAAAGTTTATTGAGCCGATTGCGCGCGATTCCGCATGTGGAATTTTTGCGGATTGGAACCCGGATCCCGATTTTTCTCCCGCAACGCATCACACCCGCGCTCTGTGCGATGCTTAAGAAATACCATCCGTTGTTCCTGAGCGTTCATTCGAATCATCCGCGCGAGTTGACGACTGAAGTTCGCGATGCGCTCGGCCGGCTGGCGGACGCCGGCATCCCGCTCGGCAACCAGTCCGTGCTGCTCCGCAACGTCAACGACGACGCTGAAATCATGAAAGCCCACGTGCAGAAATTGCTCATGTGCCGCGTGAAGCCTTATTACCTTTACCAGTGCGATTTGATTTCCGGTTCCGCGCACTTGCGCGCGAGCGTACGCAAAGGGTTGGAAATCATGGAAGCGTTGCGCGGGCACACCAGCGGTTATGCTGTGCCGACGTACGTGATTGATGCGCCCGGTGGCGGCGGCAAGATTCCGGTGAGCCCGGAATATGTGCTTTGTCATAACGACGATCGCGTGGTGGTACGCAATTACGAAGGCAAGATTTTCGAATATCCGGAAGCCGCCGACGGCACGCCGCTGATTGACGCTCCCACAGAAATCGAAGAGCCCGAGTTGTGCAAATGTTGATCTCCACGGACCGAAAACCAGAAAAGTTTTCTTTCGTGACCCGGCGGATGAGTGATTAAGATTCCCGCGAATGCCACGTGAATCTTTAGCGGCGAAAGCCGCGCGCACCAAAAAAATCATTGCAGGTTTGCAGCAGGCGTATCCCACGGCCCATTGTGAACTGAATTTTTCCAATCCGCTGGAATTGCTCATCGCCACGATTCTCTCCGCGCAGTGCACCGATAAGCGCGTCAATATCGTCACGGAAAGTTTGTTCAAAAAGTACCGGTCCGCGGCGGATTTCGCGGAGGCGGATTTGTCCGAGTTGGAGCGCGACATCAAGACTACGGGGTTTTATCGGAACAAGGCGAAGAGCATAAAGGCCGCCGCGCGCTCAATTGTCGAACACCACGACGGGCAAGTGCCGCGCACGATGGCGGAGCTTATCGAGTTGGGCGGCGTTGGGCGCAAGACGGCGAACGTGGTATTGGGAAACGCATTTGATATCAACGTCGGCGTGGTGGTGGACACTCACGTTGCGCGGCTCTCGTTCCGGCTCGGATTCACGGGCGAGACTGACCCGGTGCGCATTGAGCAGATTTTGATAAAGCTCGTCCCGCAGGAGCAATGGACGTTGTTCAGTCATCTTTTGATCTGGCACGGACGCCGGCGCTGTTTCGCGCGCAATCCGGATTGCGCGGAATGCGAAGTGGGAGGGCTCTGCCCGCGCAACGGCGTCAAAAAGAAAGCTACGGATGGACACGGATAAACACGGATGGCTTTTAGTTGAATCGGGCGCCGGTGATGCGGCTCACAATATGGCGCTGGATGAGGCCTTGCTGGAAGCAATGCCGCGACTGTTGAAACCCGTGCTGCGGTTTTATGGCTGGACGGACGGCGCGGCGTCGTTTGGCTATTTTCAAAAGTTTTCGGAAATCGAACGCACCACATTGCTTCGGCCGCTGGTGCGTCGGCCGACGGGTGGCGGCCTGGTGCCGCACGATGCGGATTGGACCTATAGTCTGGCATTCCCGACGAACCATGAATGGTATTCCACGAGTGCGGTGGAGAGTTATCGGCGTGTCCATCATTGGATTCAAGTGGCGTTTGCGGAATTGAAAGTTTCAACGGAACTCGCGCCGTACTGTCGCCAATCGGAACCCGGGCAATGTTTTGCCGGATACGAAAAGTTTGATTTGCTTTGGCAGGGAAAGAAAATTGCCGGGGCGGCGCAGCGGAGGAGCAAACTGGGTTTGTTGATTCAAGGATCAGTGCAGCCGCCGCCTTTGGCGATCAAGCGAGACGATTGGGAGGTGGCCATGCGGGAGGTTGGCGCGAAGACCCTGGGAGCGGTGTGGTCGGGATGGAAGCCGGACTCGGAATTAGCCGCGCGGGTGGATGACCTGGTTCGCCAAAAATATTGTCAAAAGAGCTATAACGAAAAAAGATAGGGCTCAGTTCGTCAGACGGAAAAATTTCGCAGTGCCGATATTGGTTTCGATAACGGAGACGTTGGTGCCGCTGACGACTTTCACGCCGGCATCGTTGTTCCACAAGTTTGTGGAAAGGTTGGTGTTGAATTGAAGGGTGAAACTGCTCAAGGGCGCGGGCCACGAGACTCGCAGGAGGCTGTTGCTCATCAAATTTGTGATGGAAAGGAAGGGCAAAGGCCAGACGGTGGTATTTATCGAGGCGCTGTTATTGGCCAAATTCGAATCGAGAGAATCGGTGGTGACCGAAGCCGTGTCGGTGATAATCCCGGTTGCGGTGGGCTTCACGGTCAGGGTGATGGTGGCTGAGTTGCCGGTGTTGATGTTGCCGAGAGCGCCAAGCACTGGATTGTTGTTGGTGTTTAACGAGCCTTGCGAAGTGGACGCGGATTTGAGCGTGACAGTTGCCGGAAGCGTCTCCGTTAGATTGACGTTCAAGGCCGAGACCGGACCGCTGTTGGTGACAATAACTGTATAAACCAGATTGCTGCCGATAAACACGGGGTCGGGCGCGTCGGTGATGGAGACACTGAGGTCGGCGGTATCAATTGTGAAATCCGTCGCGCTTTGGCCGGTGCCGCCGGGGGCGGTAACGCTGATTTTGCCGGTGGTGGTGTTATTGGCTACCACCGCGCTGAGGGTGGTATTGTTTGTGACAACGAAACTCGCAGCCGGCGTGCCGTTGAACGAAACGGCACTCGCGTTGGTGAAACTCGTGCCAGTGATCATCACACTCGTGCCTGGCACACCATGGTTCGGCGTGAAGCTGGCGATGGTGGGCGCGACATAGAACAAATTGGAGCTGATGGTCGTGCCGAATGGCGTGGTGATGCTGATTGTGCCCGAGGTCACGCCGCCGGGTGCGGTCGCTGATAGGGTAGTGTTATTCGCCACGGAAAAGGTGGTTGCCGGGATGCCGTTAAAAGACACGGCGCTCGCGTTCGTAAAATTCTGGCCGCTGATCTGGACGATCGTGCCGGCGGCGCCGTTCGTGGGGGTAAAGCTGGTGATGCTGGCGGGCAAATAGAAAAGTTGCGTGCTGCTGATCGAGCCGTTCGTGGTGGTGATGGTGATGAAACCGGAAGTGGCGGTGGCGGGCACATTGAACGTGAGCGTGTTGGCGGAAATCGTGCCGAACGTAGTGACGGTGCCGTTGCCGATCGTGACATCCGGGTGCGGTGACTTTTCATTCAGCCCCGCGCCGCTGATGGTGATCAGCGTATTTGAAGGTCCTGACGCCGGAGAAAAACTGAAAATCGTTGGCAACATCTTGAAGTTGGCAGGCGATTGGGCCGGCGAAAAGATTGTGCCGGCCGGCGGCGAGATGATTATGGGCGCGGTGGATACGTTGCTGGCGACGGTCGCAAGAATCGTTGTATTATTGGAGATAATAAAACTGAGGGCGTTGACGCCGCCGAAGGTGACGGCCGAAACAGCGGTAAAATTCACGCCCGTGATGACGACATTGGTGTTCGGCCGGCCGCTCGCGGGAGAGAAGTTGGTAATCTGGGGAGCAACAAAAAAGTTCGTTGCGGAGGTGATGACATTACTCGAAGTGCTGAAATCGTGCGTGGGGCCAAACTTGGACATTAAGACCAAGGGTCCGGAGGTAACGGCGGTTGGCGCGGTCACAGTTATGGAATTATCGCTGTTAAGGACCGGAGTGGTTGCGGTTTTCTTGGAAACGACGCCGTTGAACATGACGTTCGTGATTTGGCCGGTTTGAAAATGAACGCCGGTGACAACGACGGTGGTATCGTTCGCGCCGTAAATCGGGCTGAAATTGGTGGCGTAACCGTTGGTGCTGATAACGATGAACTGCAGTGGGCTTTGCGCCTGACTGCCATTGATGAACACGTGGATGTAGCCCGATGTGGCGGCCGCCGGGATATTCGTGATCTGGATCTGGTTGTCTGAAACGACTTTATTTGTGTCGGTCGTCGAGACGGCGCCATTGATATCCACGCTGAGAGTGTTCGGGCGATGACCTCCGGGTGCGAATCCGTTCCCAAAAATATTCACCAACTGCAGGCCACGCGAGGCCAGGGGCGGGTTAACGTTGGTGATAATCTGGGCGGAAAGAGGCCGGGCGTCGGCCAGGAGAAAAAGAAACGCAATGGTTGCGAAGATACGTCTGAAATTCATCTCAATCCTTTATTTAAAAATTCTGCGTTTCTGGCCTGTTTCGGCACTGTGTCGATTTCCTTTGAAAGCTTGAGAGTAATAGCAAAGCGGCGGGAATAATCAATGATTATCAGGTCAATTATCAGGTCAATGTTCATTTGCGCGTTCGGGCAGTGTCTTGCCGTTTGAGAAACACGGGGCGGGGACGCCCCGTGAACTCGCAGGCGAGGACGCCTGCGCCACCTTTCTTGGAGAATACGCGGATCGATTTGATTATGCCCCCTATATGTCTTAGGTCGGATTAGGTTTCAGAAGGTTTCAGTGGGTGCGACTGAAGCACGACTCGAATGGCGGGGTGGATGTATTTTTGGATTCATTGATGGGTGGTTTTTGCGATCCGGGGTGAACATCGAACATCGAACGCTGAACACCGAACATCGAATGAACGGAGTCCGGAATTTGAGTTCGTTTTTCGTTTCGGTTTCGTACGCAGCGGGGATAAAACATTGTGGTTATAGAATAATCAAAGATCACAAAATGGGTTCGTTTGGTAATTTTTCTGAACGCGGAGCGCGGAGCGCGGAACGCGGAATGCGGAACAGGGGATGAACAAGGCAACATCGAACATCGAACGCTGAACATTGAACGCTGAATGAAACGGGCAATGGGACCTTTTTGGGCTGATGGCGGGTGAACGGTTTTTCGGCCCGCGCTATGCGCGCGCGACGGATTATGGGGCGGACCGGCAGGTCCGCCCTACCAGGTTTTGGGTTGCGAACGGTTATACTTCTTTTCATCGCAGCGGTTTTAGCACGTTTCACTTACGTGGAAAAACTTACGGTAATGTTTTAGTTGGAAGTTGTTTTCTGACAGTGGAATAAAAATCATGTCTGGGCGAAAGCGGGGGCGAGAAATCGGCGTAAGTGGATGATTCGAAGTTTAAAACCTAGGTGCCGAATCACGCGAGTGGGTTATGCGACGTCAACATGGACGCCATGATCCGCAAAAAAGCGCAGAATCTTCTTCTTGTGTGCCCAGCCAGCGTAAGAGACACACGGCTGCCCTGCGACAGTAAATTGAAAGCCCAGGCGAGTGGGTTTAATTTGCAGTCTCTGGTTCAGTGGCAGCTTCACGATAAGTTTCGTGGTGAGTAATCCTTCCCGGATTTTGTCCTCGAGGCCGGCAATCTCGAGATCCTGCAAATGCTCTGGCGGGTTACGTTTCGCTTTGCGCCGATCATGGT
>Ga0193718_1000080_pt1 | contig 19748 bp, 28 predicted proteins | sample U2a1metaG_FD_144918 | JGI IMG/M metagenome (GOLD analysis project Ga0193718, IMG submission 144918) | Soil microbial communities from a riparian zone of the East river system, Colorado, United States - U2a1 | ecosystem: Environmental > Terrestrial > Soil > Riparian zone | place: USA: East River... | reverse complement strand
CGAAGAAATATCCGATCATATCCATTGAGGATGGGTTGGCGGAAGATGACTGGACTGGCTGGAAGGCGTTGACAGACAGTGTAGGCGAGACGGTGCAGTTGGTGGGTGATGATCTTTTCGTTACGAATGTAGAGCGTTTGCAAGAGGGTATTGACAAGGGAGTGGGGAATGCCATCCTGGTGAAGGTGAATCAGATTGGTTCCTTGACCGAGACGATTGCGGCGGTGAACCTGGCCAAGCGGAATTCCTACAAGAGCATTATGTCGCACCGTTCCGGGGAGACGGAGGATAATACCATTGCCGATTTGGCGGTAGCGCTGAATTGCGGGCAGATCAAGACCGGATCGGCATCCCGTTCGGACAGGATGGCCAAGTACAACCAGTTGATACGGATTGAAGAGGAGTTGGGAGAGGTGGCGTATTTCCCAGGGAAGAAGTTTTAGAGGACTACATAAGATATCTAGGTAGAGAGGGCTGCGGGAACGCAGCCCTTTTTTTGAGCCTGAATAAAAAGCTTTGCGCGCGGTTAAAATTCTACCGCAGAGACGCTGAGGCGCAAAGTAGGCGCAGAGGCCAATTCTTTTGTCTCATACTTTCCTGAGTCCAGTTGCGCAGAGTTGATGCTCTTTGGGGCTCCTAAAAGATATTTATTTGTAAGCAAACCAAACTATCCTATTTGTATTTCTCTGCGCCTACTTTGCGCTCTGCGCCGCGGTTGAAAGTCGCATTTCTCTGCGCCTACTTTGCGCCCCTGCGCCTCTGCGGTTGAAAAGCGATTGTCAGGAAAACCGTACACATTAAGATTCCATTTCTTGTTTGATTTCCCCGATCTTCCATCATCATTAACAAGAAAAAATTATGGGAGTAACAATTCATTTTTACGGGCGACTTAAAAATAAGGAAAGCCTTGATGAGGTGATCACGATTGCAAGCGAGTTTGCAGCCGAAAAGGGCTGCGAGGTTATCAATTTAGACAGTGAAAAAAAACAGCTGTTCAGAGTTAAAGGCGGGAGACAAAGCGAATATGAAGGCCCCGTCAGGGGAATTCAGTTTCACCCTGACGAAAATTGTGACCCTTTTGCTCTCGAATTTGACGATGACCTTTATATTCAACAGTTCTGTAAAACTCAGTATGCAGGCATTTCAACCCACGTTGAGGTGATCCAGTTGTTGAGGGATATTGAACGCTGTTTCGAGACTTTCGTGGTTCTGGATGAAGGAGATTTCTGGGAGACATCGGACATCAGCACGTTGGAACAAAGGTTTGAAACCAACTTCGCAGCCGCTGAGGAAATGAAGAAGGAGAATCCGAAATTAAAAGGACCTATTCGACTGATGAATGGCAGAATCCTGGACTTGATCGGGTGATGCAGGAAATACGTTCTGGAAAATAGGAAAGTGGCCGTGAGGTTACGGGCGATTTTAGTTACGCCAATCATTTCCCCCGACCCGTCGGTGTCCTTTCTTAACGCGCCCCATGCCGGCACCTGGGCGATGCACAATGGCCAAATAGGGAAAGATTCCGTAAATTGGCCTTGAATGAAGACAAAAACTGCTGATATGAATCTGGAGAAGGAAAAACTTGAGATCATCAAATGGGTGAGATCGATCAAAGACGACACATCGATTGAGAGGCTAAAAATGTTGAGGGACAATCCAAAGAAGTTTGACTGGTGGGATGAAATAACCAACGAGGAGAAAACTGCGATTGACAAAGGGCTTGCCGATATAAAGGCAGGACGAGTCAGGCCGCACAAAGAAGCCAGGAAGCTGTATGAAAAATGGCTATAAGCTTGTCTGGTCAGATAGAGCTCTTGCCGATTTGAAAAATATTCTCGACTACCTCACCGAGAACTGGACACAAAAGGAGATTAGGACATTTGCCAAAAAACTTGATAAACGACTCGAAATAATTGCTATCAATCCTCGACTATTCCCGCAGAGCAAGAAGGGAAGAAACGTAAGACGGTCAGTTTTAACAAGGCAAACCGTAATTTACTATGAGTCAATAAGAGACACCGTTACTCTTATTTCACTGTTTGACACCCGACAAGCTCCTTCTAGATTGAAATGGTGAAGGCCATGGCACGCAACATTGGTCACATGACGAAAGGGCACAATTGAGTTGAAATGAAAAATGAAGAAACTTAAAAACATTCATCCTGGAGAAACCCTGCAGGAGGAGTTCTTAGTTCCTCTGGCACTAACCGCCTATCGGCTGTCAAAGGATATTGGGATTCCACAGACAAGAGTATCCGAAATAATAAAGGGAAATAGAAGAATAACGGCAGACACGGCACTGCGGCTATCAAAATATTTTGGAAATTCTGCCAAATTTTGGTTGGGACTTCAGGACGATTTTGACATTGAGGAGGAAGGGCGACTCAAATTTAGAGAGCTGGAATTAATTGAACAGCATCAAAGCAACGCGGCATAGTACGCTGTCACAGGGTGCTAGCAATAGGTAGTCGATTGGTCTAATAGGAGAAGATTCCGTAAACCTATGAATGAGGAAAAAAATTGCTGATGTGAATCTGGAGAAGGAAAAACTTGAGATCATCAAATGGGTGAGATCGATCAAGGACGACACATCGAAATGCTGAGGGACAATCCAAAGAAGCTTGACTGGTGGAATGAAATAACCAACGAGAAGAAAACCGCAATTGACAAAGGGCTTGCCGATATAAAGGCAGGACGAGTCAGGCCGCACAAAGAGGCCAGGAAGCTGTATGAAAAGTGGTTATAAGCTGGTCTGGTCCGAAAGAGCTCTTGTCGATTTAAGAGACATTATTGACTACGTCACCGAAACTGGACACAAAAGGAGATTAAAACGTTCGCTAAAAGGCTTGATAAACGACTCGAGATAATTGCTATCAATCATCGACTATTCCCCGCAGAGCAAGAAGAGAAGATGAGTGCCATAAAACTATTTGAATCCAAAAAAGTAAGAACCCATTGGGATAAAGAAACCGAGCAATGGTATTTCTCCGTTCAGGATGCGGTAGAGGCCTTAACAGACAGTGCAGACATAAAGCAGTACATTAAGAAACTGAGAAATCGCGACCCGGAACTGTTCGCCAACTGGGGTACAATTTGTACCCTGGTTGAAATGACGGCTGCAGATGGAAAAAGGCGTAAAATTCAAGCCGCTAACACACGAGGACTTTTAAGAATTATCCAGTCAATTCCATCTCCCAAAGCAGAACCATTCAAACAATGGCTTGCACAAATAGGGTACGAACGGATTGAAGAAACAGAAGACCCTGAATTGAGTTTCGACCGGGCAATGGAAACTTATCTGGCAAAGGGGTACACCAAAGAATGGATTAATCAAAGGCTTAAGAGCATCGAGGTAAGGAAAGAACTAACGGACGAATGGGAAAAGCGGGGAGTTAATAAAGGGATGGACTTTGCCATCCTCACGGACATTATTACCAAGGCATGGAGTGGTAAGTCCGTAAAGCAGTACAAGGAACATAAGGACCTAAAAATGGAAAATCTTCGCGACCACATGACCAATTTGGACTTGGTGTTGAATATGCTGGCAGAAGCAACAACCGCGGAGATTTCAAAGGAAAAGAACCCAACGACTCTTGATGAAAGTAAAGTGATTGCCAAGCAAGGCGGAACAATTGCCCGGGAACACTCGAAAGGAAATTGAAGTGAAAACCGGAAAGAAGGTGGTGACCGAACTGAACGCGAAGAAAGTGAGAGTGGGTTCAAAAAAGAAGGGGCTTAAATAAGGGTGCTCCAACTAAATCGAACACACATTGGCTGGCCGCCCGATCAACCCACATTCCTGAAGAAAATTCACCACATCATCAACCTTGAGTCGGGAATAGATTTGGTCTGGATGTATTCCGAATCCAGTCTTCAAAAAGTATTTGCTCAGGCACTGGCGAGGTCCGATATTTCGAAGCCGGTTACGCTGCACAGTCTCCGTCACAGCTTTGCGACCCATTTCCTTGAACGGGGTATTGATTTGCGGTATATTCAAGCCTTGTTGGGGCACAGTTCAGGCCGAACGACTGAAATTTACACTCATCTTACGAGAAGGGGATTTGACCAGATCAGGAGTCCGTTGGATAATCTTGACCTTTGAACACGGTGCACAAAAGCAAGATTTTCCAGGGGCTATAGGCACGTATTGGCAAAACGATATAGGATGTATAGGTAACAAGTATATATCGCAGGTAGTTGTGCGCCATGCCGCGGGAAAGAGCGGGCAACTGAATGCTGAAATAATGTAACTCAAGTATGAAGGTTCTAATTAGCCGAGTGTCAGAAGTACAAATTCTATTATTTGCATTGCTTGTGTTTCTGTTTGGATGCGCCAATCGACAAGAAAAACAACGGGACGCAACATCCACTGTCCGGTCAGCGGACGAAAGTTCGGTGCCTCGTACCAGTAGTGACACTTCCATTCATTCAATGAGATTAGAAAAAGAAAAGATTCAATATCGAAAAGCAGAGGCTGAGGTGGTATTTGCTGAATTCAAATCACTGTATAACGAGCTTCTCAAGTTCAAAAACGCTGAGAATTTCAAAAGATACGGATTAACGGAAGGAGGCCCTTACAATAATTGGCTTAAAAAGGTTGAAGATCTCAAAAATAATCATGCCGATGACATACTAATAGAGAAGAGTATTTTCATCACGGACTTGGAACAATTAGGCTTTGCTTATGTTGGCTCGAAAGGAAAAGAAACCGAAGTCACAAAGACTTTCAATGAAATCTTTTCAAACGCCATAGCCCCCAACCCATAAGAACTACACGAAATCCAGCCTCCTGGCACAGATATATTTCCGATTCGAACATTCGCGTCACAGCGCAAAACATAGTGTATAGGTCATGGCCTGGTAAATTGTCTAATCAAAGAGTTATCTTCGTTCGACGATTTGTGTATAGGAAAGATGGAGTAGGTCGGGCTTGACATTCCGCTGCGCTACATTTTGAAGCCCGCCCCATGCCGACCACGCCCTATACACGGACGTTGGCAGCAACACCACTGGACAAAATAAGCTCTAAAAAATAAATGACAAGAATAGCATATTTACTTTGGACACTCTTACTTATATCTTCTTGTCAGCAAGACAAGAGGGATTACACATATCCAAAACAACTTGACGACAATTGGGCAGTCTCAGCTCCTGACAAAGAAGGGATGGACTTGGAAATGTTAAAGGGGACTATTCCAAAAATAAGTGGAGACTATGATAACATCGATGGAATTGTTGTAGTAAGGCATGGAAAAATAGTATTGGATGAATACTTCAATGGATATGACTCTGAAAAGCCTCACAAAGTTTTTTCCATAACCAAGTCCATTGTTGGAGCACTAGTTGGAATTGCTATTGAACAACGACATTTAAAGTCAGAAGATGATAGTATTAAAAACTACATGGGCGACTATTTGAATAATAAGAATCCATCCTTAAAAAATCTGACGGTTAAGAACATCTTGACAATGACGACAGGATTAGATTGGGTAGAGCTTGGCGATAAAGATTCACAAGGCTTGAAAGTTCCATACTCAAATGACTGGATTGAATTTGTTTTAAATCAGCCAACGACCAAAACTCCCGGGACAACTTTTAATTATTCTTCCGGTAATGCAATGCTTCTTGCACCAATAATAAAGAACTCTACGGGAATTCAAGCAGACGAATTTGCGGACAAGTATTTATTTTCTCCATTGGGGATTAAGAACTATGAATGGGTTAAAATGTCAGAATTCTGGACAAAAACTGAAGACGGTGAAATACCTGGAATAGAGCAACCCAAGCCAATTACGTACGACAGCATATTTTCAGAGTTTCCGAGTACAGGTTCGGGGTTAAAAATGCTACCAAGGGACGTAGCAAAGTTTGGTCAACTTTATTTAAACAACGGACAATGGGACGGAAAGCAAGTAGTAAGTGAAGACTGGATTAAAAAATCAACACAGGGCCATTTCAATACCAAGGAATACGGTTATTTATGGCGACTGACTGAATTTGATTTTAACGATACTAAGATCAATTGTTATTACGGGACAGGTTTCGGACTTCAAAAACTTTATGTATTTCCAGCATTGGACTTAGTAGTTGTACTTACACAACGGAATTACAGGAGAATGCCTCAAGGTGAAGAAGAAACTCAAGACATAATTAAGAACTACATTTTGAAAGCAATTAAGTAAGACATAATAGAGAGATTGGAGAATGCGGTGCGTTGTAATTAGAAATTGATCGACATGATAAACTTTGAACAGACACTTGAGGACACATTGGCTTTTAATAGTTACTATCTCAAAACCAACGTGTCGTTCTTTCAAAGGAATTGGAGGTGGCTGGTGGCTCTTATTTTCGTCATCTATGTTTTCAAGAATTCAGATTCAACGATTGACGCACTCCTCAACTGGGGAAATTGGGTTATAGTCCTGTTTGTTGGACTCATAACATTTCTCTTGACTAGGCTTTCAACATTTATGAAAGCCAAAAGTTTAAAAGCATTTGTTCAAAATAATCCTCAAAGCGTTGGAAATCGTCAAATTGATTTGACGAAGAAAAGGTAACTGTAAGGACAAATTCAAGCGCAACAGGCTATAAGTACTCAGCCTTTTTAAAGGTGGAGGAATCTAAAGATTACTATTTTGCATTCTTCGGAAAACAATCAGCCCTTATTTTGCCTAAGAGAATATCCGACAAGGACGAACTTTCAAAGCTTGTTGAATACATAAGAACAAAGTAACGACAACTTACGAAGACGTAGTTAACAAAACGCCGTACAACAAGTGTATAAGTCAAAGCGGGCGAGCAGTGTTAAATTTTAGTTTTATCTTTCAAACGTAATCCGGTGTAGCAGAACGTTCGGAGTAGTCGGCCTTGCCATTCCTTCGTCATTTGCAAGGGTCCTATGCCCGCTACGCCTCATACATAGTCGTTGTGCGCCATGGCCTAAGAGAAAAAGATTCCGTAATTTTGGGACAAAGTATGAGAACGAAGACTGCCGATATGAACCTGGAGAAAGAGAAACTTGAAATTATCAAATGGGTGAGAACAATCAAGGACGACACGTCGATTGAGAGGCTAAAGATGTTGAGGGACAATTCAAGGAAGCTCGACTGGTGGGATGAAATAACGAACGAGGAGAAAACAGCGATTGACAAGGGACTGGGCGACATAAAAGCTGGACGGGTTAAGCCGCACAGGGAGGTGAGGAAGCTCTATGAAAAGTGGCTATAACCTGTTCTGGTCGGACAGAGCCCTTTGGGATCTCAGAAACAATATGATAATTTAGCTATCTTGAATACTGGTTTTACACCGAGACAGAACAAACCCTCCAACCGAGCCGTCACCTAAAAGTCTGAGAAACAGAGAAGATTGTGCGAACATTGAGCGAAGGATAATGAGACGAGTATTAGACCGGTACTGGACGGGCAAGGGAGGGTGCCGGACAACCAACCAACCTCATGGCAATCATTCGTACCAAAGGCAAAGGGAGGAAGCGCCAGCTGCTGGCCGGCGTCAGCGGCCAGATCGGCAAGACGATCGTCGTCAAGCAATACAAGGGAAAGATCGTGCTGGCAAACTATCCCGGGAGAAGCGGCAAGAAGCCTACGGAAGCACAGAAGGCCCAGCGGATGCTTTTTAAAGGAGTCGTTGCCTACGCGAAGAAGATCATAAACGACCCTTTGAAAAAGGCAGCCTACGCCCGCAAGCTCGAGGGACAGCGAACGGTGTTCCAGGCTGCGCTATCTGCATACCTGAAGGAGGAAATACCAGAGGTGCCGGGACGCAAGTCAAACTCCCGGTAGCGACACCACAATAGAATCATGAAAACAGTATTCGGACTCGCTTTTATTGCAGCCTCACTCCTTTGGACAAGTTGCCATACCGAGAGAGAGAAAATCGAACACCCTTCAAAAGAAGGAAAACGCATCACTATTTCGGGACGAAAAATTTACTATGAAGAATACGGACAGGGTGTACCGTTATTATTACTTTCCGGAGGGGGGATCAGTAGAAGTATAAAGGACTTTGAGAAATGCATTCCCACCCTTTCAGAACATTTCAGAATTATAGCTCCCGACACACCAGGACAGGGTAAGTCTGAGCAACTTGACAGCATGAGCTACCAAATACTTGCCGACTGCATGTCCAGGCTGGTTGATTCACTGAAAATGGATAGCGCATATGTTATGGGTTGGAGTGACGGAGGAATTGTCGGAATTCTTTTGGCCGAGAAAAGACCGGACAAGGTTAGAAAAGTCATCGCCGTGGGAGCAAACAATGGACTAAAACCGGCTATTCCACCAAATTATTCACCGGAACCAATGCCAATTGGCGAATGGGCAAAGCATAACAAGGAAGCAATCGAAGAATACGTAAGAATTCTGCCAAGAGATTGGAGAAGGTTGGTAAATGATTTGAACACGATGTGGTATGCAGACGAATATTTTCCGAAATCAATTTACGGCCGGATAGCTATCCCGGTGATGATCGTACTCGGTGACAGGGACGACATTATAACTGAACACGGCCTGGAGATGCACAGACTTATAAAAGGCAGTGAATTTTGTGTTCTACCTAATACCAGGCACGAAGTATTTGCGGAAAGGCCGGATCTGATCAGTAAAATTGCAATTGACTTTTTTAGCAAATGAAAATAATTCAAAGAAGCACAATGCCCCTGACAAATTTTGAGACAAGGAAATTGGTTAAATTTGGGACATGGGACTGATTGAGACATATAAAGAGCAGATACGGAGACTTTGTAAAACGCACAAGGTTAAAAGCCTATACTCATTTGGTTCAGTTAACACGGCAGGTTTCACAAATGAAAGTGACGTTGACTTGATGGTCGACTTTGAGACAAATGACCCAATTGAGTACACTGACAACTATTTTGACCTAAAGTTTGAACTTGAAAGAATACTAAACCGATCTATCGACCTTTTGGAAAATAAAGCAATAGAAAATCCATTTCTTAGAGAGAATATTAACAAATCAAAAGTTCTCATCTATGGACAGTGAAGTAAAAACCTGGCTAAAGGACATTGAACAAGCGATCATAGAAATCAACTCATAATAAGAAGTCTACCCGATCTTGAGAAAGAAGTTAAGGAACTAATGGGTTGACGGGCACTGTGCACAACACGGCGGATGTGCTATTAGCATGAGCGCGAGTCAAAGCGGTTATGCAGCTATAGACTTTGCACTTATACTTCAAACAATATGGTTTTAGGGGAACATGACAAGATTTGTAATTTCATTTCTAACTCTTACTCTGCTCACAAGCGCTGCCAATGTAAAGCGACCCGATGATGCAGATCCCTTCTCCCATGCTCAATGGATTGCACTAGAACAACTTGAAGGTGCTATGAAGGTGGTGCCTGCTGTTCACGGTGACGGCAATACGTTGGGGGATCGGTGCGTAAAGCGCTCGGTTGTAACCCTATTCCGCAAGGAATTTAATGAAACGCGGGAGATTAAGAGCGCGACCATTCATATCTCCGGCCTGGGTCAATACGAGTTATACATGAATGGAGCTCAGATTGGTGATCGCTTTCTGGCGCCAGGCTGGAGTTATTATCAAAAGCGTTGCTTCTACAACACGTATGATATCACCCGATTGGTAAAAAAAGGAGATAACGCCATTGGGATCATGGTGGGCAATGGTTTTTACAATATCAACCGCGAACGCTACCGTAAACTGGTAGTGGCCTATGGCTACCCTTGCCTGATCTTCCACATTACACTCACCATGAAGAATGGTTCCCTTCGGAATATCGTGTCGGATACGCAGTGTAAAGTAACCCCTTCCCCAATTACTTTCAGTAGTATTTATGGAGGAGAAGATTACGACGCAACCCTCGAACAAAAGGGATGGAATGTTGCCGGATTTGACGATTCAAAATGGAAAAACGCTGTTGTTGTGAATGATTCGGTCGGGAGGCTTGTGCCGGAAGAGGATTTTCCGGTAAAGGTGATGCAGGAATTCACCGTTAAGAAAATCGCGACTTCGAAAACAGGAAGGACGATCTACGACTTCGGACAAAATGCGTCCGGAATAATTGCGCTGAAAGTAAAGGGAAACAGGGGGGCGCGTATCAGGATAAAACCCGATGAGCTTATCAATAGTGATGGAGATATAACTCAAATCAGCAGCGGAGGGCCTTACGAGTTTAATTATGTCCTTAACGGTGGCGAAACGGAAGACTGGCGACCGCGATTTACGTATTATGGATTCCGGTATGCCGATGTTGAAATTATTGAGCCGGCAGGCCTGGATAAAAAAACAGAGATCATAGAAATCAAAATGCTTCACGCCCGCAACTCGGCACCCACGGTAGGTTCGTTCAGTTGCTCAGACACTCTTTTTAACCGGGTTTTTGAGCTTATTAATTGGGGAATCAAGAGTAATATGGCAAGTGTTGCCACCGACTGTCCTCATCGCGAAAAACTAGGTTGGCTCGAACAGAGCTACCTTATCGGTTCGTCTATGCAGTACAATTTCAATATCCACTCTTTTTATAACAAGATTGTAGATGACATGATCGACTCACAGCTTGATAACGGGCTGGTGCCGGATATTGCTCCTGAATATGTTCCCTTCAAAGGTGGATTCCGTGATTCACCCGAGTGGGGGAGTGCATCGGTTATTATTCCATGGCTCCTGTATAAATGGTATGGTGACCGGGATGTGCTGAAGAGAGCGTATCCCATGATGAAACGCTATTTGGGGTATCTGGAGCAAAAAGCGACGAATCATATTCTTGATTATGGTTTGGGCGATTGGTATGATCTTGGCCCCAATCCCCCTGGCAACGCGCAACTAACGCCAAAGGCTCTTACGGCTACATCGACCTACTTTTACGATTTGCAGATTATGGCTAAGATAGCGAAGATGATGGGCATGGAGGATGACTTCAAAAGGTACAGCGATTTATCAAGTAGGGTAAAATACGCATTTCTGAAAGCGTTTTATGATTCCGCTACCGGAGTGTGCTCGACCGGAAGCCAAACCGCATATGCCATGTCGCTCTACACCGGATTAATACCGGAACAGGATAAAGGCAACGTGTTTAACAACCTCATCAACTCCATCATCAGGAACAATTTCGCGCTGACATCAGGGGATATTGGTTATCATTATCTTGTACGGGTATTAAGTGAAGGCGGCAGATCGGATATACTTTACAAAATGAACAATAGAAGTGACGTACCGGGTTATGGATATCAGTTAAAAAAGGGCGCCACGGCATTAACTGAAAGCTGGGATGCACTTCCTACATCATCGAACAATCACATGATGCTGGGCCACCTGATGGAATGGTTTTATAGCGGCCTTGGAGGGATTTATCAAACTGATAACTCGGTAGCGTACAGCAATATTGTAATAGCACCCAAACCGGTAGGCGATATTCAATGGGTTACCTGTTCCTACAACTCGGTCAAGGGAATAATTTCTTCTGATTGGCAAATCAGAGAAAATTCATTCACCCTGAACCTTGCAGTGCCCCGCGACGTCGTTGCAAAAGTCATTATCCCTATTGAGTATAGGAGAAACACGTATGGGGTTACGGACCGGAGCAACGGTAAGACACTCACGGTCAAGGTTACCGATGGTGCATTTGAACTCACTATGGGAAAATATGAGGTGGTAGCAAAGTAGAGTAACCTCCGGCAAAAGTTGCACTTTAGGACAACTTTCTATATCTTTGTTTCGTGGACAAGAAATCCAAGCATAGGACTATTATTTTCTACAAGAGCTACTTTGAAGAATTCTTCCTGGAACAACGAGAAAAGGTTAAAGCTAAAATTATTTGGACTTTTGACTTAATTGAGGAGGTACAGAGAGTTCCAGAGATATATCTAAAACACCTGGAAAACACCGATGGACTGTTTGAAATTCGGGTTCAGCAAGGAAATGACATTTTTCGAATATTCTGCTTTTTTGACCAAGGACAATTAGTTGTCCTGGCAAATGGATTTCAGAAGAAGACGCAAAAGACACCCAAAAAGGAAATTGACAAGGCACTTAAAATAAAGGAGGAATATGAAAACGAAAAGAAATAATCTAGTGACGCTCGATCAATTCAAGGAAAAGCATTATGGCAAAAAGGGGACTATAAAGCGCGACCGCCTGGAGGCGGGTTACGAGAACTTTAAAATCGGTACAATGCTTCACGAGGCTCGGCTTGAAAAAGGACTGACACAGGAAGAACTCGCTGAAAAAGTAGGGACTACAAAATCCTATATTTCAAAAATAGAAAACAACATTAAGGAAGCACGTATCTCGACACTTCAAAAAATTATTGAACTCGGGCTAGGCGGACATTTAGAACTCTCGATTAAGCTTTAAAAGCGATAAAACCCGATGAACTAATGACCAACAAATCAGTCGAAAATATGAATGATTTGTGGACTAACCGGTGGAATGACCGGTATAGCAAAGGCGAGTTTGCCTATGGCGTACAACCTAACAACTATCTAAAAGAACAAATAGAGAAGGTACCTGTCGGGACAATACTTTTTCCGGCAGAGGGGGAAGGGCGTAATGCGGTTTTTGCAGCCAAACTGGGGTGGACCGTTTCAGCGTTTGACATCAGCATTGAAGGAAAGAATAAAGCCATGCGACTGGCAGAAGGCAATAACGTGACCCTTGACTACCAAGTCGGTGAATTGCAGACATTGAATTACAAGACCGGACAATTTGATGCCATCGCACTGATCTACGCGCACTTCCCGGCTGACATTAAATCGCAATATCACAGGACGCTGGACAAGTATTTGCGTAAGAATGGAATAGTTATTTTTGAAGCGTTTAGTAAAAGACACATTGACTACATCGCTAAGAACGAAAAAGTGGGCGGGCCAAAAGACATAGCGATGTTGTTCTCGGTGGAGGAATTAAAATCGGATTTTGTGAATTATGAAATCATAGAATTAGTTGAAAAAGAAATTGAATTGAGCGAGGGTCTGTTTCATAACGGAAAAGGTTCTGTAATACGATTTGTGGGACGAAAAAAATAAACTATCGCTGACAACAGGTATTTCCGGACTGTTGGACAAATATGACTTTGAAATCGACCGAGTGCAACGAATGATTTACATTACTCAACTTATTTACATTATTGCCGGGCAAGAGAATATCTTCGATCAATTTGAAAACATCGCCATTCCGATAATTTCAAAATACAATGGCCGGCTGTTATTAAGGGTGAGACCTGATGAAAAGTCTTTTATTGAACATCAAATGGACAAACCTTACGAAATACACCTTGTGGAGTTTGACACGGAACAGGATTTTGAAAACTTCAAACAGGACGAGGAACGAAAGCGATTTTTGCATTTGAAAGACCAATCAATAAAAGCATCGATCTTGATTCAGGGGATAAAACTATGAAACCGGTATGAGAGTATTGTTAGCACTTGCATTATTGGTGACTTGGACGGTTCAAGGACAGACAAAAATATTTGACCTTACCAAATTGGACAATGTAGATTTTAAGAACTTCATAGCGGAAAAGAAAATTATTGTTGTGGGCGAAATGCACGGAACGACAGAAGTTCCATTGTTTGTTTTGCAACTGATCCGGCAGTTACAGGAGAATCAAAAAAAGCTGACCGTTGGATTGGAAATTCCAATCAATCACCAGCGGGACATAGATGACTATTTGAGAACCGGAGACTTTGACAAGCTTTTGATGTTGGACTACTTCAAGTACCCGGACGGCAGAACAAGCGTTGCCATGGGGCAATTTATTAAGGGTTTAAGGGACATAAAAGACCTAAGCGTAATTTGCTTTGATATTGAGACCGGTCTTGGCGCTGGAGTAAACAGAGACAGTTTAATGGGACTTAATCTGAGCAAAAACTATAAAGGGGGACAAATGGTTATCCTAACCGGTAATTTACATGCTAATTTGAAAAGCGGTTATTGGCGACGGAATTTTAAATCAGCAGCATTCCATTTTAACAAAATCAACAACTTTGATGACCAGCTTATCTCACTGAATACCTACTTCGGCTCCGGGACAATTTGGAACTGCATGCAAGACGGTTGCAAAGAAAGAGATGCCGGCTCCAATTCAAATCTGAAACAAAAAGAAGGACCGGCAGACTTTATAGGAATTTATGAAGGTGTCCATCCAAGCGGGTACAGTGGATTTGTTTATTTTGATAAGGTGACGGCTTCGAAACCACTAGTGAATTAAGTAAACTTGTACTGAATGGCTGACTTGTGGCGTGAGTTGGCAGGAATGCTGCGGAACAAAGAAACGTGTTACAATTAAAAATATGAGGCAAAAGCTATTGAGTTCGATAATGTTTATTGGGCTAAGCATGATTGCCTGTAAACAGACTGGCCGGGGCAATGACACAAAGAAAATTGAATTCAATCAGGGGCTTGCTGACGAATTAAAAGCAATGGCCGAGATTGACCAAATAGCAGCTTACGTTCCGCAGAGAAATTATAAACAATGGACCCATGGACGATGGGGAAAATTCAAAGACAGCGTTTTCACAACACATAAATTGCGACTTGAAAAGATCTTTAAAGAGCTTGGATATCCTGGCTACAGTTTGGTCGGAAAAGAAGGGTCAAAGAACTTTTGGCTAATGGTTCAACACTCAGACGGTGATCCGGACTTTCAATCAAAAGTGCTTGATAAACTTAAAATAGAAGTTGATAATAGAAATGCTGACGGCCGGGATTTTGGTTTATTGACTGACAGAGTAAAGATTAACAAAGGAGAAAAACAAATTTACGGCACTCAGCTAACCTATAATTCGCAAGGACAGGCTTACCCAAAACCACTCTTGGACAGCGTAAATGTTGACAAACCTTCCTCACCAGAATCTATTTATATTGGATGAGGTCTTTAAAGGCACGAATACGATGGAGAGAATTTCCGCAGCAAAGGCAATACTCTCCTATTTGAATCGAAATGACAATATTGTCGTGGTCTCAACTCATGACGTTGAGTTAGCCGACATGCTGGAGGCCGAATACGACTTATATCATTTCACCGAGACGGTTGAGGATGGTAAACTTCATTTTGACCACAGGATAAAACCAGGTCAGATACGGACAAGAAATGCAATTAAGATATTGGAATTAGCAAACTATCCTGCGGAGATTATCAGTGAAGCAAGGGAAATCAGTACGACGTTGAGGACAGCCAGGATAGTGAGTAAGGAGTAAATGGCCCGGCGGCCAACAAAATGAGCTGAACGTTTACTCCGGCTTGAATTTCTTTTGCCATTCCTCTTTTTTCCAGTCTATTTCTTCGCCTGCCTGCTGAGTGAATTTACCCATACTGTCGAGCCAACCTTCCCAGTAACGATACACCGGATCTTTACCCGCTGGCGGTTTTTCCTTCGCGATATGACCGCGCAGGTAAATGCGTCCATCCTTAAGCGGACGTGTGTATGAAACGATGGGGTTATTTAACTGGGTATAGGCGCCAAGGGTTTTATCCCATAATAGCTTTCCTGTCTTATCATAGCAAACCACACGCTCCGATCCGCCCCGGTACCGCTTTCCGTCATAAGAAAGCATGAAAACATAAAAATTGCCCTTCGTGTCTTGTGCTACACACTGCGATTCAATCTCATCGAACTGAGGCTTGATGGTCCGCTTCCATGCCTCCTTGCCGGACTTGTCAAGCTTGTAAAGTACGTTGTCTCCGAAACCGGCTGCACCTCCATCACTGGTAAGGATCCAGGGAGCACCATAGCCTGCATGCTCCAGAAATGGTTCGAAATAGGTGGAATAGCCGAGCCTGTATTGTGCGATTATTTTTCTTGCGGAGTCCAGGGGTAATTGACCGTACCCTGTTAAACTTACGGACATGAGAATGACAATGAGGTGTTTCATACAGGTTGGGTTAACTAATCTAATATAAGGAAATAAGGTTGAATAAAGCCACTCTGATTGAGATAGAGTATAATTTCTTATTTTTAGCTATTCATACAACCCCCACTGCATGTTCTTTAACAAGATTAAAAGAAGGGAATCAGGAGTTTTACTCTACGGAATAACGCCGCCAAAAGCACAAACAGCAAATGATAAGATAAATGAAATAGCGGAGAAGACCTTGAATTCCCTTTGCTCACTCGACATCGATGCGCTCGTGGTCTATGACGTTCAGGATGAATCGGCCAGAACGACGGAAGAACGACCCTTCCCGTTTGCCAGTGCACTGGACCCGTTTGAATACACCAGCCGATACTTACATCGTCTCGCCATTCCTAAGATAATCTACCGCCCTGCGGGAAACTTTACAAAGCAAGAGTTATCGCATTGGCTTCAAGGCCTGAAGGCGCATGGATGTTATCCGCTATTTGTTGGGCTGCCGGCACCGGATTATGTTGTCAAAACAAGCCTTCCGGAAGCCTATACAATCTGGCGCGAAGAACATGAGGCCCACTCCGTCATCGGGGCAGTCACCATTCCGGAAAGGCATGCCGTTTTGAAAGATGAAGAAGTCAGGATTCTTGATAAGATGAATTCCGGGGTCTCTTACTTTATAACGCAATGCATTTTTAATGTCGGATACACCAAGCAAATACTGGAGGACCTTGTAGTTGCCTGCCTGAAAAGGAAACAGGAATTACCCACTATTATTTTTACACTGACTATTTGCGGTTCGGTAAAAACACTTGATTTTATGGAGTGGTTAGGCATTCACATTCCTGACGATATAAAAGAAGAACTTAAAATGAGCGCGAAACCGGTTGTGCGTTCCGCAGAGATTGCCATCACTATTGCCCGCGATCTTATCCAATACTGTCAGGAAAGGTCTATTCCCTTCGGATTTAATATTGAAAGCGTTGCCACCAGGAAGGAAGAAGTCGATGCATCGCTTGAATTGTTGAATACGGTCAGGGAATTACTGCACGTGAATGGGTTGCGTGACGAGGTAAAAACAAAGGCATCAATTTATTGACTCAAAACTATTGTCTTATCTCTGGTCATGCAGTTTAACTTGAATAAATCCCTTGAAATCCTGGAGCGGACACCCCTTGTGGTTGAATTAATGCTGAACGGACTTTCTGAAGAATGGATAAAAAACAATGAGGGGCCCGAAACATGGAGCCCGTATGATATTCTCGGACATCTCATTCATGGAGAACGGACCGACTGGATCCCCAGAATGGAAATTATTCTTTCTGGCAAAGCTACTTTTGAACCCTTTGACCGATTGGCTCAATTTAAGGAAAGCAAAGGTAAAACGGTGAGGCAGCTTTTAGATGAATTTAAAACGCTTCGAAATCAAAACATTGAACGCCTCCGCTCCAAAAACTTAATTCAAGATGATTTTGTGTTGAAGGGAAAACACCCGGCATTCGGACCGGTAACGTTATCACAGTTACTTTCCACCTGGGTCGTACATGACCTCAATCACATTTCACAAATTTCAAGAGTCATGGCAAAACAATATAAGACAGAGGTGGGTCCATGGGTCGAGTATTTAGGGATACTTAGACACTAACACGTTAAACGAAAACGACGAACGCTAAATTTTTTTTATTGAGACAACAGAGTCCACAATAAGCAATTTTCGCCTATGGAGGTTGTCCAATTATGGGAATCTACGATCCATTTTGGGTGTGATTTCGCGCGAGGATTCTGTATAAGGTCCCCAAATCATTCATAAATCCCTTTTTTGTATCGTTTTCTCTTTTCGAGCGGTTTTTGCATGCTCTATGCAAAAAAAGCAATGGAAACGGATGCCACCATAATCTATTTTTTAACCATCGTGCTTTCGGTGGGAATTATGGTAGCCCTGTTTTTCAGATTTCGCTATGCCGTATCCGACCTGGAAACGAAGGTGACAGGGCTTTGGTCGAATGAAGACAATAGCATGGGGATTATGATTTATGGATTGGAATCCCGTTTTCATGGTGAAGTGGTCTGGATAAAAGATATCGATGACAAAATATTAGGGTCGGGCATAATCCAGAACATGAGCCTGAGCTATTTCTGCCGGGGTGAGGGTACGTACATCGACCCGTTCACCCAGGACCAGTTCAAGCTCAAAATGAAACTCAAAAAAACAGGCCATTTGCACCTGCACCTTTTTGAAAAATCGAGCCGCTCCCTGTTGAAGGTAGAAGAGTGGAGGCAGGTTGGGTAGCGGGATGATCGGTAATCGGTGAGCAGTAATCGGTAATCGGTGTGTGGGTACCACTGTTTACAGATTACTGCTTAACGATTTCAATAGAATTTCGCTATCTTCGTACCGTCATTTTTTAACCTTATGCTGAAGAAGCTTCCTCCTATTCTCAGAAACTTCTATGTTGTCACGGGACTTTGCTTCCTGGTATGGCTTACCTTTCTTGACTCCAACGACTTGATTTCACGGTTTTCCCTGAGGGCCAAACTGCATTCGCTGGAAAACGAGAAGGAGTACTACGAGAAAAAGATCAAGGAAGTGGAGCAAGATCGCAAAGAATTGATGACCAACAAGGAATTGCTGGAGAAGTTTGCCCGGGAAAAATACCTCATGAAGAAGGAGAGTGAAGACGTATTTGTGATCCAGGTAGAGTAAAGATAAATCAAGTTATGAAAAGGCTCGGATGGATGGTGGTTTTGATGCTGGGTACCTTGGGTACTTTTGCACAGGGATTTTCAGGGCAGAGCGCCGACAAGAAGTTCTATTTTGGCGGGGGAGGAAGTTTTGGGAGCGGGACGAGTGCGGCTAACCGCTACGTATATTATTCACTGTTTCCCATAGCAGGGTATAGGATTACACCACAATTTTCTGCCGGTACCGGCGTAAATTACCAGCATTATAGTTTTCCGGATTACGGTTCGGCTTATTCCTATGCTCAATATGGGGTCAGTCCGTTCCTGCGCTATAATTTCAACCAACTCTTTTTTCAAACGGAATACGACATCATCAACTCTCCGTCATTTTATGATGCCTCCAGAAGGATTTATAACCGGCTGCTCTTTGGCATCGGATACAGTCAACCCTTTAGCACCACGGGGCGAGGCGCCATCAATGCTATGGCCATGTATGATGTCCTTTACAAGCAACCCAGTGTATTTAATTCACCCATTGTGCTGCGCGTGTTTGTCACATTCTAAAATTGATCGCAAGTTTCTTGCCTAACGCCTGAAGATCTTCCACCACTTTTGGGTTGAGAGGAATTCCTTCCTTCCTTCGCTGTCGATCGTATTCCCTTTCCGGGTCACCCGGTATAATGACTTGTTCGCGACCTTCTATGGTCTTCGCTTCACGGAAACGCGAGATCCATTGATCCATGTGGGATTTGAATTCATTGGCGGGGCGAAATGCATCCACACGCATGGCACCCAGGAAATGACCGATGCCTTCGCCGACAGGGTTCGCCGGCGGTGCCAGGAAACTTACGAAGGGAGGAACCCATGGACCGTAATTGGCGCCGGAAAGAACTGCAGAGAAAATGTCTACCCACGCACCAAGACAAAATCCCTTGTGACTTCCATGTTGGGGGTCACTGCCCAGCGGAACCAACGCCCCGCCTGTCTTTAACTCATTGGGATTGGTGGAAGGTTGCCCATCTTTGTCCTGGATCCAACCCAGAGGCGCCTCCTTATTCTTGCGCTGCAGAATCTCCAGCTTTCCGTTGGCTGCGGTGGTAGTCGCAAAGTCAGCGACAAACGGGGGTTGCCGGTCGGCCGGAATAGCAACGCAGATCGGATTGGTACCGAGCAGTCGCTCAACCGAATAGGTAGGCGCTACCAATGGACTCGCATTGGTCATCGC
>Ga0193718_1000079_pt1 | contig 19789 bp, 17 predicted proteins | sample U2a1metaG_FD_144918 | JGI IMG/M metagenome (GOLD analysis project Ga0193718, IMG submission 144918) | Soil microbial communities from a riparian zone of the East river system, Colorado, United States - U2a1 | ecosystem: Environmental > Terrestrial > Soil > Riparian zone | place: USA: East River... | reverse complement strand
GTTGGCCGGCTTGTTGAAACCGATGTGGCTATCGCTGATCTGCACGAAGCTGAAATCTCCCATCAAGCTACTCTCCGCAGCGCCCGCGATGGTTGGGCTGAGAATTTTTGAACCAAGCACGCCGCCGGCCATGGTCCACAACATTCCCGTGCCCGCCCACGCCATGCACTTCAAGAAACCGCGCCGGTCAACGCCGTCCTGGTCCTGCTCGACGTTATGATCGATGTGGTCAGCTTCCGTTAGTAATTGGCGAACTTCCCTGATTTTATTTAATTTGTTTTTCATAATTCTTGAGTTTGTTTTACGGTATATGTCACAGCTTGTTTCCGTTCCAGACTTTGCGCGCCTTCGTTTTATTCCCGGAGGCGAAACAATTATTTCCGGGACAAATTCTTCCGAAATCCAAGACATGCATTTGATAGTTTTCATACAAGAGAGATATAAGTCTCGCTGTGCAGACCAATCCCGGACGGGGTTTATTCCCCGAGTGCCTAACGGGGTGTCAGTTTAATCGAGTGGCCTGGACTTCGGCCGTTTGACGATATTGGCCGTTAGCTCCGACCATTCGCTTGCTGCGTTCTCGGCGATGGAAATCAGCGCGCGAGGGCAGATCATGAACCGCGCAAACGTCTTTGCGGAAAAGGAGGTCAAGCGTCCAATCGAAGGCGACACGCACCTTCTTGTCGAGGCCCGGCAATTTACTCAGGTAAATCGTGCGCCATAGCCACCACGCAAAAAAGCCCGAGAAATTAAAGCCGAAAATCCGTGCGACGCCGGTCCGGCGGCCGATGGAGGCAAGCAATCCAATCGTCTTGAAGGAAAATCGTTTTGGAGGCTGGCCTGCGAAAGCCAGCGCGATATTCTGGGCCACCACCCTGCCCTCGCGAATCGCGTGTTGCGCGGTGGGCGGATGAGATTTCCCCGGCTGATGGACATCCGGCACGAACGCGGAATCGCCTACCGCCCAGACTCCGGGCCAATCAGGGATTTGCAGGAATTCGTTCACCAGGACTCGTCCGCCGTCCTTCTGGCAGGGCAGCGAAGAAAGCAACGGGTTGGGCATAGTTCCGGCGGTCCAGATCAAGGTACAGGATGGAATCGGAGGGCCTTCATCTAAACAGACCTCGTTCTCAGTCATGCTTTTCACCCGCGTATTCAGCCGGATTTCGACACCCCTTTGCGCCAGCACCTGCTGCGTATAACGCCCCAGATTCTCACCCAGTTCGGGCAGGATCACCGCTCCCGGATGCACGAGCACGACCCGCAGCATTTCCTCGTTGAGATTCGGGTAGAATCGCAGCGCCTCGCGTACAAAGTCGTTGAGCGCCGCGACCGTTTCCACGCCGGCAAAACCGCCGCCCGCAACCACAAAAGTCAGCAATGATTGCCGGTCGCCCTGCGAACACTCGGCATTCGCCTCTTCGAGACTGCGGATGATTCGCGCGCGAAGCTGGATCGCGTCGGGAAGTGATTTCATCGGCAATGCCAACTCGGCAAAGCCGGGCAAGCTGAAGAAGTTAGTGATTGAACCCAGTGCGATCACGAGATGATCGTACTCCAGCCGGTGGGAATGGTCGTGGTGACCGTGTGAAATCACGACCCCCTTTTTTGCCAAATCGATGCGTGTGACTTCACCGACAAAGACTTCGACGCGGCGGAGCAGTTTGCGGAGAGGATTGACAATGTTCGTGATCTCCAAATCGCTCGCGGCGATTTCATGCAGCATCGGCGTGAACAGGAAAAAGTTATCGCGACTGACCAGGCAAATCTCTATCCCAGGTTCGCGCGCCAGCAATTTCTCCAAATGCAGCGCCGCATAGACGCCTCCAAAACCGCCGCCAAGGATGACGATTCGCTTTTTGGTGGACTTGCTGATGTAGCCGTTGTCTGCCGAGGCATTCATTTGGTAGTTGGAGAAGCGAACACGCCGCGACTAGACCTTGGAATCGGAGGTTACCTGCGTGACGATGCGCCGAGTGTCAGCAAGGGCCGCAGGCAAATGCCCGGATGACGCCGGGCGCGCCTCTTCGATCGCAAGACGCATCTCGGCTGAGGCGTTTCCAGTCGCCTTCTTAAACTCCCTAATGCCCTGGCCCAAACCCTTGGCGAGTTCAGGCAGCTTTTTGCCGCCAAAAAGAATTAATGCGATCGCGAGAACCAATACGATTTCTCCGCCGCCCAGATTGAATATGGCTAACATTGGATTTAATTGCATAAATTTACGTGTGTTGACTGTCTTCTTGCGCCGTCCCGAATTTGTACGGGACAGCGCCTACACCCATACCAACCGGTTTTCTCCGGTAATTATTCCCGGGAGATGGCGATTAACTGACTCCCGGGAGAGAAACCCGCTCGTTGCGCTCAGTCAGCGACGTTTGTCTGCACAGCCCGACAACGCAAAGACGGAGCTTATTCCCCCAAGCGCAAAAATTGTTTTCGGGAATAAAATCTGACACCAACTGGCCTTGCAAAATAAACTAACGGGCAACAGATACTCCGGGGCCCTGCTTGAAAACTGCGAGGAGCATGTGAAGATCACTGCGATTAGGCGAGCGCTCCGTAAGCACAAAGAAGTGCCATTACGAACCGAAAATTGTATAAGACCAGAAAGACGCAAACGGAGGGCCTGCCAGCGAGCAAGCCATGAAATGCTTGCACGAGCGATAGCAAATTGGGGCCGATTAAGAACACGGTTCGGACCCGAAATGAAACCCATTCTCATCCTCGTACCCTACGGGAACGTGTTTGTCATAGGCGGCCCGCAATTTTGCTATGACCACTACAAACGGCATGGTTGCGACGGTCATGGCCATGGCATAGAAGGAAGACTTTTTTGTCATATACCTTTTGGTCTGATGATCCAGACCACATCGGGACAGTATTTATTCCTCCGCGATAAAAAAGTTTCCGGGAATAAAATCGAAGAAAGATTGGTCTTGCATAATAGCGGGACGAGTAACAAATAGTCCCAGTGGACGATCGCGAACGATTAAAATTATTTGAGCAAAGGGTTATGCCGCATTTAGATGCCGCTTATAACCTCGCACGCTGGCTGGCTGGGAACGACCACGACGCGCAAGACGTGGCGCAGGAGGCGAGCCTGCGCGCCTTCAGGTTCTTTGGTGGTTTCCGCGGCGAAAATGCGCGGGCGTGGCTGTTGGCAATCGTGCGAAACACTTTTTACACCTGGCTGCGCAAAAATCGGCCGCTGGACAAGACGGTTGATATAAATGATGAAACCACGGAAATCGAAGACGCTTCAGCAAACGCGGACGAGGTCACCCCGCCGTTTGCCGATGCGGACGCGGTGCGCCGTGCCATTGCCGAATTGCCGGCGGAATTTCGTGAAATTGTGGTTTTACGCGAGATGGAAGGATTCAGTTACAGAGAAATTGCCGAACTGGCCGAAGTGCCGATTGGCACAGTCATGTCCCGCCTGGCGCGCGCGCGCAAGCTCTTGCAAAAGCGCCTCACCGCAGAATTTAATCAGGGAGACGAACGATGAACTGTCAGCAAGCTAAACCCCTCATTGATCCATACGCCGACGGTGAATTGGAAGCCTCGGCAATTCAGGAGCTGGAACAACATCTTCAAAGTTGCTCCGCGTGCGCGCTTGCCTTGCGCAATCTGCAAAGTTTGAAAAAGTCCCTGAAGCAGGACACGCTTTACTTCACCGCCCCGGCGGAATTGCGGCAACGCATCGAATCTGAATTGCCTTCTCGGGCAAAAACAGTCCCGCGGTGGCCGGCCTGGAATTGGAACAAGCTGACGACAGCAATGTCCGGGGCATTCGCAATTTGTTTGGCGCTGTTATTGACCGTGACGCTGTTTCGCCAGTCACCAGAACAATCGCTCGCACGTGAGGTTGCTTCCAGTCACATACGCTCGCTGATGGCGAGCCATGCCTTGGACGTCGTGTCAACCGATCAGCACACCGTTAAACCGTGGTTTAACGGCAAGCTCGACTTCTCGCCACCGGTGAAGGACCTGGCGCCGCAAGAGTTTCCATTAATTGGCGGCAGGCTTGATTACATTGACGGACGCAACGTGGCCGCGCTGGTTTTCCAACGTCACAAACATGTCATCAATCTTTTCATTTGGCCTGCAAAAGAAAAAGCCTCCAAGCCTGCTTCGATTACCCCGATTCAGGGCTACAACCTGATCCACTGGTCAGACGCGCAAATGACCTTTTGGGCCGTTTCGGATTTGAACGAAAGCGAGCTGATGGAATTCGTTCAGGACTTTGCCACAGGCAAAACAATGAACCCTTAACAGGTTCGAAGGAGCACCCGTCAGATTATCTTTGGTCGCGGTGAAGTGGAGCCAATGGCCGGGATTGAACCGGCGACCGACGGTTTACGAAACCGTTGCTCTACCACTGAGCTACATTGGCTTAACCGCTGAACCGACGCCGTAAAGGCCTTCCCCGAGCGTCGGCTTCCCTATTATGACAAAGTCGAAGGTCGAGGCAAGACCTTCCGTAATGCCTCCGGAAAATTCTGGTTATTTTTTATCGGTTTTTATCGGTTGAATGAACCATCAAATCGTCAACGGCCCGGGCGAGATCGGCTAAATATTCGTCGCCTTTCGGGTGTTCGGTGAGCGCGACGAGGATGTAATGACGCCCGCCGCCGGTCACGACTGCGGAGTCGTGCAGCCAGTTTTCCCAGGAACCCCATTTGCGGATGAGCTGCACGTTCCGGCTTTCGAGTCCTTTGACAAATTTGATTTGGTCCGGCGGAATGTCCGGGGAGGCGAAAATTTCGCGCATCTTTTTAGACGCGTCCGGGGACACCAATTTCCCCTGCTCCAACATGAGGAAATAGCGAAGTAATTGGCGGACGGTCACGGCGTGGGAATTATTCCCAACGGGATCGGGGTAGCGTTCGGTGTCCTGGCCGTAATGTTTGCCGACCCAGATGCCGCCGCCATGGTTGGTGTCGTAAAAGCCGTACGAGTTGATTACGGCCTGGATTTGTTTCAAGCCAAGCTCGTGAGAAAACTTGGCGGCCATTTCGTTGTTGGAAGCCTTGGCCATCAAGCCGAGTTCGTGCGCGATTTGGGGATCGAGATTCGTTGCGGCCTCGGGATGCAATTGAAAGTACGCCAGCAAAATGCCGACCTTGGGAACGCTCGCGCCGTATTCCTCGTGGTCGGGGCGAATCATCGCGAGGCGCAAGGTGTTCAAATCGAGCACGCCGGCGGCGGTTTGATTGGTGGCCATGCCGTTTTGATGGCGCAAGGTGGTGTCGATCTTTTCAAGGTCGGCTTGCAGTTTGGAATCGACGGGCGACTCGTAGCCGAGTGTGTAGTGATCAAAATGGTGGTTCATTTTTTGTGAACAGGTGGAGCAACCGGTCAGCGAAATCGCCAATGCGATTAAAATCTCCAAGGTCGCGGATCGGGTTGTCATGCATGTGGTTTCTATCTGAAATTTTCGCGAGCGCAAGGATTGAGCGGCGGAACGCAGGCCGTTCTCCCCGGAGTCCTGAGCGTTCGGGGGGTGCCCCCCTGGAATAGGCTTTAATAGGCTGGCATGTCGGAGGGCGGAAGCCGGAGGGCGGATGCCCGATGCCTGATGTCCAAGTCCCCTCCGCTTGGATCTACTTTGACGCACTTTGACGGGAGATGGGAATTGAACAGAAGCAAACGAAGGGAACGAAGGTGGGCAACCGCGGGGGGGGGGAATTTTGGCCTTGGCCGGCCTTGACCCACCTTGACTGACCTTGACGGGCGAGACGCGGGACGTCCAAGGTCCAAGGTCCAAAGTCCAAAGTCCGGGATCTGAGTTTTCAAATGGTTCGGTTTCATGTTATGCGCCTCAACTGATCGAACGGTGAAGCGGACTGAAGTCCGCGCTCCAAAGTCTGGGTCATTTTGGGTTTTTACAACCATCATACAATGGATGAAAAGCTTACGGTAAGGTTTTCCAAAACGCGGAATGCGGAGCGCAGAACTCGGAAATTGCGGAGCAATGCAAATGTAACATGCTTAGGTCGAACATTTTAGAGAAATGCGAAACGGTTTCGTTTTTCTCGGAGCTTCAACCACGGATGAACACGGATACACTCGGGTTTTTGGGTGACGGAAATTTTAATTGAGGAAACAGAGGGGAAGGAAGATGGAGACAGGCAGGATGCCTGTCCTACGGGAAGGCAAACGGATTTAACCGCAGATTGCGCAGACGGACGCTGATCCAGAAAGACCAACCACAACTGTTCAGTAGCTATTTCGCTTTGATGGTCACGCCCAGGACGTCGGCGACGGAGCGTTCTTTGGTGTCCGAGGGGGAGTTCATGATGGCGAGCTTCCTGGTTTCCGGATCGCGGTAAACAAGAGTTGTAGAACCGCCGCCGTCGAGGTTTATGGCGGCGGTACAGCCGAGCCGGATCATCTCATTGCTCAATTCGGCGACGGTCATGCCGATGGATAATTGGGGTTGGCGGCCATCCACGACCAGAAATGTGAGTTGAGTGCCGGTGGCGTCGATTCCAACGACGGTCCGCGGGTGGCGGTTGGTGGCGAAGGAACTCGCGAATGGGATGGCGTGGCCATTACGCACAATAATCTGCCCTCCGCCGACAATTTCGAAGGCGTTGGTATCGATTGGATCCGCGGGGTCGGTTTCGGTGAGCTTCGCAATTTTTGCAGTGGTGATTTCCAAATACGGCCGCGCGTTCTCGGAGCGGTGCCAGAGCACGCCATCGGTCATGGCCATGCCGACGGGCGCGGCGGGTTTGCCGCGAACGTAACCAGTGTTTTTGCCTTCGATGTCTTGGGTAGCCTGGGCGTCGAAAAAGTCGCCGTTAATTGCGACATCATATTTGTCTCGTTCGGCGATTTCGCTGGTGGGCAGGAGCGTGGTCAGCCAGGGGCCGTCGCCATCTGGATCGGGGCCGCCGCGCGACACACGGATGGACACCCGCGGGTCTTTGAGATCAATCCGCATGACGTGAATGGAATAATTCGGGTCGTGCCGGACGATATGCTCGTAAGAGACAGGCGAGGTGGAGACGGTGACGGGTTGCTGCGCGCGGGCGCACGCGGTGATGCCGAGGAATAAAACGAGATCCAATTTGCGCAATGAAACGCGTTGTCTGCTGACCAGTCGTTTGAACATTCGTAATCAACTAGCAAATCTTGAGCGCCGCGCAATGGAAATACGGCCAATAAAAAAACTGGAAAAAACGGATCAGTTTGAGCCTCCTCACGTCGGCTGCTACAAGGAATAATGCAACCCGGGGCCAGGCTTGCTTTTGCATCGATGGCCCCGGGTTGTTTCTTTCACGCTCTCATTTTTAATTTGAGCCTCGTCACCTCGGCTGCTACGGGGAATTATTCCTTGAGGAACAGATTCCTCTCGGCGACGTCGTGTGCGTTGCGGATGAGCGCCGAACCGGCAATAGCCACAAAGCCTCCGCCGGTTTTCGCATTTAACCCATTTACCAAATCGCTTTTCGTTTCGGTGTTTGTTCTTTGTTGAAAAACTGGCCGCCCGAAAGTTTTCGCCTCGCGATTTTTGGATTTTCAGGTATTTTTCCTCTGGCATTCGAAGCAAGGAAAATTCATGAGACCTTACGTGATCTGTCATATGTGTACGACCGTCGATGGCAAAATCCTCGGCGATCGCTGGGGGAAACTTCCCGGTTATAAACATGAAAGCGATCTTTTCGAAAACACTGCCGCCAGTTTCGGCATCGGCGCGTGGCTGGTGGGCACGACCACGATGGATGAGTTCGACGGTCGCAAGACGAAATTGCCGCGAGCGCCAAAGTCGTTCACTCGGGGTGACCATATCGCGAACAAAAACGCGAAACGGCTGGCGATCGGCGCCGACGCCAAAGGCGTCCTGCGCTTCCAGGAAAATGAGGTCGCTGGCGACCACGTCGTGCTGCTGGTCATCGGGCGCGTGGGCAATGATTACCTCGCGCATCTCCAATCTGTCGGAGTTTCTTATTTGTTCTGTGGCAGGAAGGAAATCGACTTGCACACGGCTCTTCAGAAGCTCGGGAAGGCTTTTAAGCTGCGAAAGTTGATGCTTCAAGGCGGCGGTAAATTCAATGGCGCCATGCTTGCGGCCGGGCTGGTGGACGAGATCAGCCATCTCACAGTGCCGGTAGCCGATGGCGGCGCGGGGGTTTCCAGTTTTTTTGATATTCCCGGCGAGCCGCCCGCGAAAGCAGCGGCGACACTCCGGCTGAAGTCGCATAAACTTTTACCCGGCGGAGTCATTTGGGCGCGGTATCGAATCATCGCCAAACACACGCGCTGATTCGAATGTGCGGCGCAAATGGTCACCCGAGAAGGAATTGCACCCTCAAATTCTCTTTGTAGGAGAGACATGATTCTGTTTCATCATCGGGCGGACCAAACCGAAGATTTTGGTAGCCTGTAAAAACGGTCGGTGGCAAATTTCTTAATCCCAGCCTTAGGCCATGTCAGGAAAGCCGGCAAAATATCTCACAAAAACTTGTTCGGTTTTCGCGTCGGCGGGAATATACCAATGAAATGAGCAGTGATGACATGGCGTTGGTTCGGGAATATGCCCAAAGCGGTTCCGAGCAGGCATTCGCCACTCTCGTATCGCGGCATGTCAACCTTGTCTATTCAGTTGCTCTGCGACAAGTCCGAGACCCGCATTTGGCTGAGGAAATTGCTCAAGCGGTTTTCATTCTCCTGGCACGAAAAGCAAAATCACTTAGTCAAAAAACAGTCCTTTCCGGCTGGCTTTGCACGACCGCACGATACGGTTCGGCACATGCGTTGAGAAACGAACGTCGCCGCCATTTCCGCGAACAGGAGGCACACATGCGATCCATTTTGAGTGAACCGGAGACTGGCGTTTGGAACCAAATAGAACCCCTGCTCGATGAGGCGCTGCGTTGCCTGGGCAAAAAAGAGCATGACGCCTTAGTGCTCCGATTTTTTGACGGCAAAGAATTGAAGCAGGTCGGTGCGGCGATGGGAACAACTGAAGACGCGGCACGGATGCGAGTGAGACGCAGCTTGGAAAAACTTCGAAAATTCTTCACCAGAAAAGGCGTAGTTCTGTCAACGGCCTCCATAGCCGCAGCGGTAGCCGCAAATTCGGTCCAGGCTGCTCCGGCAGGACTGGCTGCCACTATTACCGCCGGCGCTCTTTCCGGAACGACATTTACCACCGCGGCAGTAATAACCGCCACCAAAAGCATTGCCATGACCACACTCCAAAAAACTGTCATCACCACGGCGATTGCTGTCGCCCTGGGCACCGGAATCTATCAAGCCCGCCAATCTGCAAACGCCCGGGCCGAGGTTCAAAGACTCCGGCAGCAATCGTTGCCGTCGACGCAACAAATCCAACAACTACAGCACGAACGCGATGAAATCGCGCGGCAATTAGCATCGCTCCGTGAAGAAAACGAGAAGCTAAAGACCAATGCTGACGAAATACTTAGGCTTCGCAGCGAAGTTACCCGTCTTCGCGCCCAGGAAACTGGCGGCTCTATGGACCCAGTAGAATCTGCCGCGAGAATCTGGATCAACCGCGTCAGCCAACTTAAGCAACGACTGACGCAATCACCACAGGCGGCCATTCCAGAATTGCAACTCTTGACCGAGGAAGATTGGCTCGCCGCGGTTAAGGGCCAACCTCTTGAAACGGACACAGATTATCGCCGCGCTTTGAGCACATTACGTCGTGCCGCTGAAAGTAAGGCCGTTACCCTGATGCAGAAAGCACTTCTGCAGTATGCGAGTGCCAATAACGGACAATTCCCATCCGATCTTTATCAACTACAGACCTATTCTACCGTCCCCTTAGACGCTGCGATTATAGATAGATGGAAAATCGCGGATAAAAGTGCGGTTCCGAACGTTGGCGTTGGCAATATCATCGTAACGCAGAAGGCACCGGTGGACGATGTCTTTGACGAACGCTTGGTCTTCGGCCTGAACGGAGAAGGCGAAACAGATTTCCTGACTGAGCAAATTGGAGCCGTAATGAACCCCGTTTTTGAGGCTTATCGCACGGCGCACAACGGACAATGGCAAACTCAATTCTCCCAATTGTTGCCGTATGCATCGACACCGGAACAACAGGCTGCGCTCCAAAAGCTCATGTTGAAGTCTTCCAGCCAGCGGCAAAATTGAAACTCTACAACATTTCATTTGCGTAACCCCTTTTCACCAACGCGCGTATATCGTAAATCCGAAATCGCAAATCGAAAATGAACGAACCCCTGGCCGGTCTCTTCCACCGGCTCACACCCGGCGCTTTCAAAAGTCTCAGGACAATTGAAAGGGCCGGGCCGCTCGATCTGCGTCGCGTTCAGGGGGTCGAAAAAACAATGCAGAAGGCAGAATGAAGAAAGGAAAAACCAGAGGCCGGAGGTCGGATGCCAGACGCCAGATGACGAATGTCGGCTGGCTGCCTGAGATTGAATCAACGGGCGGAAGCTTTCGCTTCCGCCCGCCGCATTTTACGTCCGGCGCAGTCAACGAGGTGTCAGCGCTGGTTCGCTTTTTCCAAAGGCGGTGGCGAGGAAGCCATCGACTTTTTCATTTTCCACGAGACCGAATTGTCGCAGCACGGGGACGTGGATAAACCGGCCGGCCAATTCCTTGACGGGCAGGAACTCGTTGATCGCTTGCAGGACTTTTGCGTAATCGCCCTCCTCGGGGTCGATCTCGGAAGATTCCCACGGTTTATGTTCGCTCTCCTTCCAAACCTCAGCGGCCACCAATTCGCCGGTCTCGGTCAGGGTCGTGCGGCGGAAGAACAGCCGCGCGTCGTCGCGGATGAGGCGGCGATCGCCCAGGAGCCAGACGAGCACGGAACCGCCTTGCAGGCTGGAGCGCGCGTTGGTGATAATTTGCGTGTCCGGCGAACGGTTCGCCAGGATGGAGCGAATTAACAGCGCCGAGTCGGCCGAGATTTCTCCCACGCCGATCATGTCGATTTGCAGCGCGCGCGGTTTCTTCGCGAGCGCCCTTTCCAATTGTGCGATCCGCTCGATGTAATAGCAATTGCCGTAGGCAAAGATTCTGAACTGAAATCGGCGGAGGGTTTTCCTGGTTTTGGTTTTCATAAAAATTTCCTCGATTATTTTGATGGTTCTCGAATCGGATCGCGCGGCATCCGGACAATAATGGAGACAGGCAGGATGCCTGTCCTACGTCGTGATGCGGGCGGAAGCTCGCGCCTCCGCCCGCGTTGTTTGCCACCTCCGTGGCGTCCTTGAAACGTCCGCGATATGCGAACAAAATTTTAAGTACGAAGTGAGCCGTTTCGGTGAATAACTTTGTCTTGCAAGTTTTTCGAATTGGAGAGACAAAGGTTACGCGCGACGAAAGAGTCTGGGTCCAAATTCCGGCTTGGATCTTAGAGCCGGGGCGTCAGGACTTACCGCGAAAAACGGTCGCTCAATATGAGCACTGATCCCGCATAGCGGGAGCGCCGATCGTATTAGACCTTTTGCCGCGCTTTTCTTTTGTACTGGTCAGGATGCCGGGGTGGGCACCCGGACCGTTCGTTTCACACGCAAAAGCGCGGCATCGGATTTGTTTGCGATTTACGTTTCCGAAGAACTTGAGTGGCTTACACGCCATCTTTGCCTATGGAATCAGTTGGGCATCCCAGTCGGCCTTCTTCCGCTGAGGCGAATTCTTCCGGAGTTAACGGCTGTCGGTAGGCGAACGACTGGCTGTTTTCGTCGTCGCGCCGGAAGAAATTGGGGGCCGTTTCCCGGCACATATCACAATCAATACATGACGAATCCACGTAATAAGGTCCCGGAGCATTCTGTGGTAATCGATTTATTTTATCTGCCATAAGTTTTTCCTTTCACAGGGAAAAACTATCGTGACGACGCAGTTGAGTGAAATTCATTAGTGTAATATACTAATGCATAATATGAATCGGTTTCTCAGCACCGTCCCATTCGACCTTTATGAGCTGGCGCTTTTTCATCTCGTCGTAAAACACAGGAGTTTCACGAAGGCGGCTGAAATTGCAGGACTTACCCAAAGCGCAATCACGCGCCAGATGCAGGGAGTCGAAAACAGTCTCGGAATTCAATTGCTGGAGCGCAGCACTCGCAGCGTGCGCGCCACACCCGCAGGCGATTTTCTATACCACGAGGCGGCCCGCCTTCTGGGCGATGTGGATCAGTCGTTGAATCATCTCACGCAGGAATTCGCAGGCGCGCGTAAGGAGATTCGTGTGGATGTCTCACGCACCATCGGGCTGGCCTATCTGCCGGGATTTTTTCACGCCAACCTCCGTCGGCTTCCTCAACTTGGCTACCGCGTGACCTGCCAGCCGAGCGACGAAATTCTAACCGCGCTGGAAGCTAACGACCAGGATATCGGTGTTCTTTGCCCGCCGGCACGGCTGCCGAAGACTCTTCGAATCACACACCGATTCGAGGACGCGTTTACTCTGATTGCGCCAGCGAATTTTTCTCCTGGGCTGGATACAATCACAAAAACAAAAGCCCGGATGGAATGGCTCAAGAAGCAGAATTGGCTTCTGATCGAGGAGCGCTCAAATACCGGCCAACAATTGCGCGCGTGGATGAAGCGCCAGGGTTGGCGAATCGAGCCGACGATGCAGCTCGATAATTTTGACCTGATCATCAACCTGGTTTCACTCGGGATGGGAATCAGCTTCGTGCCCATCCGCGCATTGGCGCTTTATAACCAGAAACAGAAATTGATTCGGGTCCCGTTGTCTGCGCGATTCACGCGGGAGTTGGTAGTTGTCATTCGCAAACATCGCAAGCTGCCCGTTCATCTTGAGCAATTCATTGCGAATGTGCTTTTTTGAAATCGATCGAGCCCGCAGGCTCGAAAGCCTGCGGGTCGTGAACTAGCGGCGCGCTTTGCGCGTCTTGTAGGTGAGCAGTGGCCGGAACGTGGCGATGACGGAAATGAGTCCGGCATCGACGAGGTCCTGGACCACGGCTGCGATGTTTTTATAGGCGGCAGGCGCTTCTTCGTAGAGCAAGTCGCGCTCTTCACAGATGACGCGGCCGCCGAGGGCGGTTTGCACCAACTCCATGACGCCGAAGCGTTCGCGCATGCGCAAACGGGTTTCGCTGCGCGACCATTTGCGGCCGGCGCCGTGTGCGAGGGACCAGGCGTGGCTCGCGCCATCGCCAATCGGCTTCACGAGGTAGCTTAATGCACCGCGTGAGCCAGGGATGACGATGGGCGCGATGTCCGCGGCCACTGCGCCTTTGCGGTGGACGTAGGTAGCAGCCGACGTGAGGAGGCTCACATCGCCTGCTTGTTCATGTGCATCAGTTTTTTCGGAATCCATTAGAGCCTCGTTACCTCGGCTGCTACGGATTGAGAGAGTGATGCTGTTGTGGCAACCGTCCCAAACGCGTTCGGCTTCGGCGCCCAATTGCTCGGTGAAACGCCGAGCGATGAGCGCGCGATTGGCGCGAGCCCAACGCACGGCGACATCGTGACCGCGCAGATATTCCTGAGCGGCGAACGAATCGGCTGGGACGCCGTGGCCGTGATGCACGTCCACGTGTTCGCGCAGCACGGTTTCGCCAAGGCCGCGTGAGCCGCTGTGAACGAGCACGACGAGTTGCTCTTTTCCGATGCCGACGCTTTTGAATTCAGCGGCATCGATGATCTGGTGCACCGCTTGCAGTTCGGCGAAGTGATTTCCGCCGCCGATGGTACCGAGCGCGGTGTCGAAGTCCGTGGATTCGAGTTCGTGCGCAGCGAGAACTTCGCTGATGTCTTCATCCCAGGGGTGCTCGAGGTTGAACCGCAGGGCGGCCCAGCGGTCGAGCTTCACTTCGCGACGGAGCAAGTTGGTTTTGAACAGGGCCATGCCGCAGCCGATGTCGCCGCCGATGAGGTACGGGTAAATAACATCTTCGGTGACGAACGCCGCGCCAACCGGCGTGCCTTTGCCCGGGTGCAAATCCGGGAACCCGACGGCGAGGCGGACGCCTGCGAGCCTGGCGGTCGCATAGAGCTGCCGCACGGCCTCACCTTCAATCCACGATTTCGGCGAAGCGATCACATGCACCGCGGGTGAGGCAGTGTCGAGAGGGCGCGTTAATGGAGTGTTGGTGTTCATATAAAATTATGGGTGTCAGGGGTCAAGTGCCAGGTGTCAGGTAAATCTCCCTGCGCTATCTGTGGGACCTGAAACCTGGCACCTCGCACCTGACATTTTGAACCTGGTCCTTCGGCGTGGGAACGCTCCACGGTCTTTCAGTTATCAGGAGAGTGCTCTGCTTTTGAGGTCCTGGCGGACGGCCACCATTTGCAAAAGGAAAATTTTATAGATGTGCGAGGGCCCATGTGGCCATGGCCTTCAGCACGGCCGCGCGTTTGGAAACTGCCGTTCGCGGCCGGGAAAACTTTTGCGGCGGTTCGGTGTAGGCCAGTCGTTCGTGCCGGTAAACGTCCAGCCTGGCAACGGATAAATGCAGGTGTGTGTCGCAACAATGATGGTCACCGTCGGCCGGGCCGGGGTCGTCTGAGTTCATGAGCTCCTTACTGAAATTAAAAATGGTGGCGCTGTATTGAGCAGCACCACCGCAGATTTGGCTAATCACTAAATGCAATGTCAGGGGTCGTGCCGGTCTCCGTTTGCGCGCGCTGAATTACGGGATGGCTGTCGGCGCGGGATGGGCGGAACAACAGGTTCCGCTTTCCGGTTGGCCGGATTCGAATCACACGATTCGGTTTGTAGCTCTTGCGAAAGAGCAACTGGCTTTGATAACGCATGACGGGTCTCATGGGATTTCCTTTCTCTTGGATTTTTGATTTGCGGTTTATGATTTACGAGCAGCGGGCAGTTCAGAGCGTTGCCCCCGTAAATTGTGGATTAAAATTGGCTGCCGGGGTTGGACTTGCACCAACACTTTGCGGTTTAACAAACCGCCGTGCTACTTTGACACCAACCAGCAGGGTGCCGGCACGTGGCTGGCGGGCGAAATCACTTGAAGTAAAGAAGCCAAGCTTGTAACACACTCGCAGCAATCGTGAAAAAAAAAGAACCAGCCGCGAGTCCGAAGCCGGAGATTTAAAGGGCCGTGAACCTCAGGGCCGCGAGCTATCCAATCAGCGGCTGTGGCTGTTTCGATTGCTCGCCGCCGGTTTGCCGTTAGTTATCTTGCTGCTGGCGGAGATCACCTTCCGCGTTATTCCGGGACTGAATCAGGACCGCGATCCTTATGTTAATATTTCGCCGGTTTCGATTTTCTCACGGACGACTCAGGGCGGGCAGGAATATTACAACATTACTCATCCGTTGATCATCAACGGCGCGGATGTGCATATCCTTGTCAAGAAGCCGGCAAATACGATCCGAATTTTTTGCCTGGGATCTTCGGCCTGCGCGAGCTGGCCGCATCCGCCCACGGAAACTTTCAGCGCCTATTTGCAACAGGCGATCGAGGCGGCCTACCCAGGAAAACACGTCGAGGTCGTCAATGCGGCAGGGCATGGTTTTGCGGCATATCGGACGCGGCGCGTGCTGGACGAGGTGCTTCAAATGGAACCCGATGCAGTCATCGTTTGGGAAGGCAATAACGAGTTCCTGGAGGATCGCAACTATGACCCGCCAAGCGCCCGCCTCGCGTCGCTCGCGCGACATCTGCGAACGGTGCAATGGCTGAAATCCACGTTTGCCAGCCGAAACAAAATGAACGGAGAGAAGCTGAATGATGTGGCGCATTTCTTCTGGACGAAAACGCGCCAGCAATCCTTAAAACTGCGAGCGGACCCGGTGCAGTTTGCCCAGGTGCAGGAGCATTTCCGGATCAGCATTGAGCACATGGTCAGTGCGTCGCAGCAGCACCGCGTGCCGATCGTGTTGTGCACTGTGCCGGTAAATTTACGTGGGTGGCTTCCGACGGTTTCGCATAACCAACTGAGCGGCGAGCGACTTCAACAATGGCAAAAGTTATATTACGAGGCGCGGCGTTGCCTGCTGGAGCATCAATATCATCAAGGCATCCAAGTGATGGACCAAGCCATCGCGATGGAGAGCGAACACGCGGAGTCTTACTTTTGGCTGGGCAGGCTTTTAGAAGCCGACGGGCAAAAAGCTCCGGCGCGGGAGGCATTCAGCAAGGCGCGCGATCTGGATTACAATCCGTTCCGGGCTCTGAGCAGTTTCAACGACTTGATTCGGGCCCTCGCCAAAAAGAACGAGCCACAGGGCGTCTATCTGCTGGATTTGGACAACATCTTTGGAGGTGCGACTCAGTATGCGGCTCCGGGCTTCGACATGTTTCTGGATTATGTGCACCCAACTAAAATGGCCAACTTGCTGGTCGCGGAATCCGCCTTTGGACTGGTGATTAGCAACAATGTGCTGAAAGACGCTCCTACGAAGAATCAATTCACCTACCATGACCTTACTTATGGAACTAATGGGGAGCCCTACCGCGACGAAACCGATTCGGACTCGCAAGTGAGAGAGCTCCACGTGGCCATGGAAAATCACCAATATGAAAGGGTCGTCCGCGCAACCGAAGCTCTGTTTCAACACCGGACGGGACACCGTCTCACTGGCCCGGATGACCCTGTGTTGTCCGGGGATTCATCAGAGAATGCCCAGTGTTACCGGGCATTCTACAATTACCTCAACGCAGAGCGCCAGGTAATCATGAACGAACCGGCGAGCGAGGCCCGGTTTCAGGAAGCCAATCGCCAGGTGCAAGACTACTATGACAAGTGGTATCCCGTCGGGAGGTTTTGACACAAAGTTGGTGCGGTCGCCGGGAGTCGCACCGGGACTTCCTCCTTGGCGGGGAGATATTCTGCTTTTAAATCACAACCGCTTTGAAAAGTTGATAGGGAATAGTTGAGAGTTGAAAGGAGCGCAGATGAGCGCGCTCGCGATCAAAAGAAATTAATGGGCCGGCCCTGCGTCAGCTTACCGCCGTCCGCCAGGACCGGCCTGCGCCATTTCAACAAAGAACAAACACCTCTTGCCAGCTTTCGCTGCCAACCCACGGTTTCACGGTGGTTCTTTCGGTGTTTAGAGGCACACCTCCTGTAAAGCCTTTAAAATGTAAAATTCGTTTTCTTATTCGCCGCGCATCCAATCGTTCGTGGGCACACCACACCGGTGGCCAGCCATTGCTCGCCTTCGCAAATTTCAATTTGTCGCCAAGGGACATCACCTGGATGTCGTCCCAATTCTATTCACAGTGCTTCGGTACATTTGTTTACTGTCAGACTATCTTCAGGGTTTGCAGGGAAACAAAAAACCCTGCTTACTCTCGTAAGCAGGGTTGGAGAAAAATCTTTCGTCCTTTAGAACCTGCCTACACCTGGTCTATCCAAATTACCTTCGGGACGTTTCCCGACGGCGGTGATGGATAGCTCAAGGCTAAACGCATAGCCTTGGTTATACCGGCTATGACGTGTCGCCTTTGCGACTCGCATGGTCGGCCAACTCGTGGCTGATATGTTTAAGCAAGTTTTCATCGAACGTGTATGACGAATACTACAAAGCATAGGTTACATGCAACTTATACTTTCGCGGGTAGGACTATTTTGAATTCGAATATCCGGATAGATGGATATGATCGATGCTCTATAAGCTGTTAGTTTCCGGAACAGCCGGTGTGGCACGGTGATCGGTAATTATTCCAACTCCAGTCATAAGAGAATTGGAGCCTCCTTACGTCGGCTGCTACTTTTCAGGACGGCGTGAATGTGATTGGCAATGCAGTCAAGCCGCGCAGGGCGAGATTGGTGCGCCATTTCAGAGGAACAGGTTCCAGCGCCCAGTTCTGAAGCTTCAACAATTCTTCAAAGGCAATTTGCGCTTCCATGCGCGCGAGCGGCGCGCCGAAACAGAAGTGCGCGCCCCAACCGAAAGCGAGATGTTTGTTGTCGGGCCGCGCGAGATCCAGCTTATCCGGATTGGGAAAACGTTCCGGGTCGCGATTGCCGGCGCCGAGAACGGCGAAGACGGCTTGTTTCTGTTTTATTTGTTTGCCGCCCAATTCAGTGTCGTGCGCGGCGATGCGGCCGGTGTATTGCGTGGGGCTTTCGTAGCGAAGCAGTTCTTCGACCGCGGACGGAACCAGCGCGGGATTGGCACGGAGTTTTTCCAGTTCGGCAGGATTGCGCAGCAAGGCGAGCACACCGTTGCCGAGAAGATTTGTGGTCGTTTCCTGGCCGCCGACCATGGTGATGATGCAGTTGGCAATGACTTCTTCCTCGGTCAAACGGTCGCCTTGAATTTCCGCGTTCTTCAGCGAGTTGACCAGGCCTTCGGGCCGCAATTTATCCGACTTCATCATGGCGCGAAAATAGGCGGTCATGCCTTCGGTGCATTTCAGGATGCGCTGGACGTGATCGGGGTTGTGTTGAAAGTTGCCGAGAACTTCCGCGAAGTCCTGCGACCACAATTTCAATTGCGGATGATCTTCCACGGGCACACCGAGCATTTCGGCAGTGACAATGCACGGCAACGGTTCAGCGAGGTCGGCGATTAAATTCATGCGGCCCGTTAAGGCAACGGGCTTCAGCAAATTTTTGACGATTTCCCGGATATGCGAGCGCAACATTTCGACGCGCGTGGGTGTGAAGGCGGCGGAGGCGAGGCTGCGAATGCGGGTGTGCGCGGAGGGATCGAGAAAAAGCATTTGCTTCACCATGACCTGCGCGACGGGATTCAGCGCGGAAAGGCCCATGGCGGTGAGCGCGGCGGGGGCCGGGGTGCGTTCCGCGGAAAAATCGCGGAGCACGCGGATGACATCCTCATAACGCGTGACGACCCACACGCGCAGCAGCGGGTCCCAATGGACGGGCGCTTCCGTGCGGAGCCGATGGTAAAGCGGGTAAGGGTTCGCGAGCACTTCGGGGTCCAGCAACGCGGCCAGGCTGAGTGGCGGTTCGTGTTTTCTCACCCGCGCGGGTTCGGGAGCCATGGAGCCTGGCATAGTGTTCACGGCTGGACTTTTTCACCATGCCCCAGAGTGCGTTGCACTTCTTCTTCACTCATGGATTCCAGTTTGGCGCACAGGAGCCGTTCAATTTCGGCGGAGAGTTCGGCGACACTGGGGGCTTCAAAAACCGTGCGCAAGGAAAGCTCCACGCCGAGGTTGTCGCGCACGCGGGAGATGAGTTGAATGCCGAGCAGTGAATGTCCGCCGAGGGCGAAAAAGTTTGCTTCGATATCCACGCGTTGGACACCGAGCAACGGCGCGAGTATTCCGGCCACGATTTGTTCGATTTCCGTTTGCGGCGCGTGGAAAACATCTTCGCCCAGGGTATTGGACGCATCGGGCACGGGGAGCGCGGCGCGGTCCACTTTGCCATTCGGCGTGAGTGGGATGGTGGCGAGCGTCACATACATCGCGGGCACCATATAGGCCGGCAGGCGCGCGCCGAGAAAATCGCGCAGCTCGCTGACGGTGGCGATGTGTCCAGCGCGCGGAACAAAATAAGCAACCAAGCGGCTATCGCCCTCGGCGATTTCGCGCGCGACGATGACATTTTGCGAAACGGCGGGGTGCAGGTCCAGGGCGGCGACGATTTCGTTGGGCTCAATGCGGAAGCCGCGAATTTTGATTTGTTCATCAAAGCGTCCAAGGAAGGCGATTTGACCGTCAGGCAAGGTTTGAGCGCAATCGCCGGTCTTGAAAAGGCGGGTGGCGTCGCCGTCAAAGGGATTGGAGATAAAGCGTTCGGTGGTCAATTCGGGGCGGTTGCGATAACCGCGCGCGACGCCAAGTCCGCCGATGTAAATTTCACCCGGCGTGCCAACGGCGACCTGGCGCATGGCCTCATCGAGAATATAAACCTG
>Ga0193718_1000076_pt1 | contig 20062 bp, 16 predicted proteins | sample U2a1metaG_FD_144918 | JGI IMG/M metagenome (GOLD analysis project Ga0193718, IMG submission 144918) | Soil microbial communities from a riparian zone of the East river system, Colorado, United States - U2a1 | ecosystem: Environmental > Terrestrial > Soil > Riparian zone | place: USA: East River... | reverse complement strand
GGGATGTCCATTTACTTTTTCGCCTTGTACCGTTTCGTCCAGGTAGGAGCCAAACGGGTCGTCGCCCAAAACTCCGATAACCAGCGGCGCCTGCTCATCCTCAAAAGCATTTTCCGGCCACTCAACAAACTGAGTGAAGTTGAATAAGAAGACGGCCTTTACTTGATATTCCGGGGAAGTGCTCGACGGCTGAGGCAAGACCAAACCGGTTGTCAATAACGCGATGGCAAGAACAAGCCATACTCCTTTCAGCGTCTTTGGGCGACGCGTATGTTGAGATGTTATGGTTCCAGGAATCGCCATACAATTTTTCCATAAACGCCGCGTTGAATTTTACGCGGAGAGGGTGATGAGGGTACAAATTCAGTGTGCTGGTCCGACAACAGATTCTGCCCGACGATATTGAACTCCAGGGCCTTGATGATCCTCCATCCCACCCGTACATCCATGCTGGTATACGACGCGACATAGGGCTTGGGCAGTACATCCACGTAGCGAAAGACTACCCCCAATTCAATACCGCCCGGAACATTCATCATGGATTGAATGAGGTACTGGTTATGCGGATCGTCGCTTTCTGCCGATCCTCCGTTCGAGTCATTGCTGCCGGGCTTAAGCGAAAGTTCCTTCCTCAAATAAGTGTATCCGCCGCGAAGGCGCCACCAGGAGGCCAGCTGATAGGTTGCGGACAGTTCCGCACCGTACGTTTTGCCTTTCACACCATTGCCAAACGTTAAGGGAAGTATATTCGGACCCGGTTCTACACTGCGGATATCCCGATAGATATTGTAGAACGTTGCCAGAGAGAACGAAAATTTTTCCTGTGGCTGAAAACGCCAGCCCAGCTCATATGCCAATAGTTTTTCAGATTGAAAATTACCTCCGGCGATAAAGGGAACACCCGGGGCGATCGATAAGTTGAATTCCCGGTCTAACCTGGATGGATTCCTGACGGCACGCGACACAGCCGCCCAAACGGTTTGTCGTTCTGAAGGCGTCCAGGCAAGACGGCCACTCGGCTGATATTGAATGCCGGTATAGCTGTTGTGCTCAAACTTGGAGCCCACGGTGAAGTGCAACCGGTCTTTGATCAGGAGGATATTGTCCTGAATAAAAGCACTATAGAGATGAAGCCACTTTTGGCCGGGAAGAAATGCGAACAATTCCAGGTTTTGCACCTTGTGGTCCATAAAGCGAATGCCCGCTCCCCAGACGACCTCATGACGCTGGCCCAGGCGAAGCCGGTGTTGCCAGTCGGCATCATAGGTCTTCAGATTCTCAGCAAACCCGTTGCGGAAGTCACGCCAGGTCTGGTCGTAATACACCTGAAGCTTTGAATCAGCGCGATCAGAATAGGTATGTGTCCAACGCCCCAGAACATTGCTTCCCCTGGCGGTAACCGGTTTCCCACCATCCGGATCGGGTGTTCCGTCATAGAAGTTTGATTGCAGGGTTGCAGTATTGTTTTTGGAAGGCTCCCAGTCCATCCGGAAACCACCCTGGCCCATCCTCCATCCGTCACGGGCAGAGGTGTCGGTATTGATTGTGCTGCCCCGGTTGAACGCCATGCCGTATGCTCTGAAGTAAAGGTCTTTAGTCAATTTCGCGCCGTAGCGCAAGCCACCGTACCGCTTCAGTTCGGAACCCAGGCCGCCTTCCACATAAAGTCCTTGCGAATCCCTCGCGCTCTTTGTAGTAATATTGATGACACCGTTTACAGCGTTCGCACCCCACAATGTTCCACCGGGACCGCTTATTACCTCTATGCGATCTACATCCTCCAATAAAAGATTCTGTACATCCCAAAACACACCGGCATACATGGGTGTGTAGACGGTGCGGCCATCAATCAGAACCAGGAGCTTGTTGGCAAGAACGTTATTGAATCCACGTGCACTGATAGCCCATTGACTTGAATTGACTTGCGCTACCTGCAGGTTGGATGCCAACCGCAAGGCCTCCGGGACGTTTGTCGCACCCGATCGGCGGATATCCTCTCGTGTGATGACCTGGATGGCAGAGGCTGCTTCGGTTAGTTTCTCGGGACGTCTGGAGACGGAGGTTACTTCAATGTTCATCAACTCCTCCATACTTAGTTTCTTAAGTTCGTTGGCAGAGGGCCCGGGAGCCTGGGAAAGGGCCTTTCCTGACAATAAAACAAAGGTAATAACCAGGAAGCAATTTCCAGGCATGCCTCGAAATCGCATTCCTTTACTGCCAAAAACCAGGAATTGAAATAAAAGGCTCATGTCACCCTATCTTCGGTAAAAAAAACTGAATCCTTCCTCCTGTAAAATTCCCGAAGGTCTATTGCATGACATACAAAGACATGAAGCGTGATCATTCAATCGGACTGAGCACATCAAAGCGGGGTAATCTTGTTTTCAAAGATATTGATTTACTTTTCTAATCCTAAGAAGAGCAGGGGCGCCGGAAGGCCGTTTAAATAGTTTACTTAGGTAATAGTTTTGATTGCGCACCGTCTGTCAAATTCCATGGAAGGGAGTGGCATAAATTATATAGCTTGGTGTTTAGAGGTGATAATGCGATAATTCCGACCTGTGACAGGTTAAAAAGTACTAAGGAATGGCACATTTTAACCAATGGACAATCAGGCACAATTATAACAAAATACCGTATCTTTGCGGTACTTGCGTTTAGCGATACTTTTGAGCAATGCCATAGATGCTTGCTTTTCAAGGGCTTTCAGCTCCTGATACAGAATTATCCAACGTCTCTCAGGTTCAGATGAGGCTTTAACCATAAAACGTTATTTTAATTGATACGATAGGTTTACTTTTTTCTAATTGCCCGGATACAACTAAAACCCAAATGCAGAATGGACAATGTGGTTGAAATTTTATTAGTAGAGGATAACCCCAACGATGCGGAGTTGGCCATTCGGGCACTCAAAAAAAACAACCTGGCCAACCACTTGCTGCACCTGGAGAACGGACAAGAGGCGCTGGACTTTCTGTTTGAGGAGAAGAACCGGATGCCAAAGCTTATCCTTCTCGATTTGAAGATGCCAAAAGTCGATGGAATAGAAGTCCTGCGCAGACTTAAGTCAGACGAAAAAAAGAAAGTGATCCCCGTTGTTATTCTCACCTCCTCCAAAGAAGAGAGCGACATTGTTGAAACCTATAAACTGGGCGTGAACGCCTACATCGTTAAGCCGGTCGATTTCGATCAGTTTGTAAAAGCCGTAGCCCAGCTTGGTCTATTTTGGCTGCTGTTGAATCAGCCCCCTGTTCAAACTTAATATGAACGTCATGGAAAAGGAGTTGCGGATCTTGATGCTGGAGGATCTGGAAGAAGATGCCGGGTTGGTCGATCGGGCATTGCAAAAGGAAAAAATCGTGTTCACCAGGATACGCGTTGACACACAAGAAGAGTTTACAAACGCACTTGAGAATTTCAAGCCTGACGTTATTTTATCCGACCATTCGCTGCCTCAATTTAATTCAATCGAGGCTCTTAAAATTTGCCAGGAAAGAAAGTTGAATCTGCCTTTTATCCTGGTGACGGGCGCCGTTTCCGAAGAATTCGCGGTAAACTGCTTAAAAAAAGGAGCGGATGATTATGTGCTGAAATCCAATCTCTCGCGCCTCCCGCTGGCCATTCGTTATGCCCTCCGGCATCGCCGGCACGAGAGCCTGCGCAAGGAGCAGGAAGAAATCCTGCGCAAACAAAATGAGGAATTGGTCAAGATCAATAAAGAACTGGACTCTTTTGTTTACAGCGTATCCCATAATTTGCGTTCCCCCCTCTCTTCTGTGTTGGGATTGGTCAATGTAGCGTTGATGGATGATCTGAAAACCAGCGAAATGGTAGACCGCTATTTCGAAATGATCGGCAGGAATGTTTCCAGACTGGATGCGGCCCTTCAACAAATATTGAACTATTCGCGGAACGCCCGGAGCGAAGTGGATATTTCAGAGATCAACCTGGAACAACTCGTTCGCCAGACCTTTGCAGAAATGAAATACCTGGAAGGTCATCTTGAGATCAGCAAGCAATTCGACATCAAGGCATCCGTTCCATTCTACTCCGATCCGTATCGCCTGTCCGTCATCCTGTCCAATCTCATCTCTAACGCAATCAAATACGCAGACGAAGCGAAGGAAAAAAGGTTCATCAACGTTTCTGCGATCATTACATCTGAGAGTGCCATTATCCACGTGCGCGACAATGGCATCGGTATCCACGAGGACTATTTGCCCGATATCTTCAACATGTTTTACCGCGCCACCGAACGAAGTGAGGGCGACGGACTAGGGCTTTACATCGTTAAAGAGATGCTTGAAAGGCTGCAGGCCACGGTGGTGGTCACCTCCCAATTAAATGAGACAACCGATTTTACGATAACGATACCGAATTCACCGGAAAAAAAATAACGGCCCCTTAGGAAATGGATTTTCTGGATTCCATACTGGATAATATTGATGAAGCCGTCATCACCACAGATTCGCAGGGTAAGATCCTTCGTTTTAATGAGTTGGCCCTGGAAAACAGCAAAGTGTTTTTGGCGTCTAAACCCCTTCAACTCGGGGACGATCTCATCACGATTGCCAGCCCGGAACGCCGGGAAAGTGTACGGAATACACTCCTTGAAATTCAACTTGACAAACAACCTGCCAGGTCTTTTGCCGAATACATCCACCGCAATGGAACAACCGTTTACCTCGAGCTAAGCTACGTGCCTGTGACCGACGAAGCGGGAAACCTTACCCATATCCATTTGTTTTCCAGGGATATCACCCAGCAGAAGGTCTACGAGAAAAAATTGGTCACGCAATCCGCCAACGCCAGCAACCTCATCGAAAAGGCAAATGCGATCATTATCGGCGTTGACACCCGGGGCTATATCACAGATTGGAATGAGCACTGCTTTATCGTTACCGGATTTGAAAAGGAGGAGGTCTATGGTCAAAAGCTTGTCGAGGCTCTTTTGGCCGACGAAGACAAGCCGGCCTTTGATGTCCTGATGGCACGTCTCCTGAATCATGAATTCGTCAAGAATTACGAAGTCCCGGTGCGCACAAAGTCGGGTCGCAGGGTCATCTTCATGCTGAGCAGCACACCCCGCACATCGGCCACAGGGGAGACCATTGGAATTGTTTTTGTGGGGCAGGATGTAACCGAACTGACCGATTACCGGAAATCGCTGGAGATCAAAGTGGAGGAAAGAACAAGGGAACTACAGCGCGCCTTGAAAAAAGAAAAGGAGGTGGTGGAGATGAAAAGCCGGTTCGTTTCCATCGCGTCGCATGAATTCCGGACCCCCCTGTCGTCCATTCAATTTTCGGCAGATTTTATTAAAAAAAATAATCAGAAGATCAGTAAGGAGGATCTGAGCAAGCGACTGGAGAACATTGAAAAACAAGCGCAGCACATGACCTCGCTGCTGGATGACGTGCTCACGTACGGAAAAAGTGAGGCTGGAAAGATCCAGTTGATCATTTCTACCATTGCCGTGCGCGATTTTATCACTAAGATCATAGAAGAGGTTGGTCATAGTTCGAAAAACACGCATCAGATTAAAGTGGATTTCCTAACGATACCGGACCAGCTCACGACGGACGAGAAATTGCTGCGCAATGTATTGATTAACCTGTTGACGAATGCCATCAAGTTTTCACCTGGTCGCGAATCCGTGCACCTGGCAATCAGCGGCAACAACGGCCAACTCCTGTTTTCTGTCCATGACGATGGAATAGGCATTCCGGAGGAGGAAGTCGATACGATATTCGAGCCCTTTGTACGGGGTAAAGGAGTTGCTTCCATCCAGGGCACCGGCCTTGGCCTCTCGATCGTAAAAAGGGCAGTTGAGTTGTTAAAGGGTACCATTCAGGCCAAGAGTCAGGTGGGCAGCGGGACTACGTTTATTGTTACCCTGCCGACCATCAGCTAAAGAAAACTGAAATCCAGCAAGTGTGGAAAATACACCCCGTTTTCCAAACAATAAACATGCATAACGTGGAATGTGGGTTGCCCTTAGAGAGGCACTTGAACAACAGTTCGCGGACGCTGCTAACAAAATCAAGAAACCATCTGCCTCCTCCTTTCCCCCGTGTTTCCCTTGTAATAGTCTCCAGGTTCAAATATTTGGACCCTTTGCTCAACCTGTTTTTCTCATTTTCCCTGGCGAAGTCCGGATCTGGCCGGTAAACCGCAGCCGTAGCATTGGAAGTCATACCCCGAAGGAGGGCTGGCACATTTTTTTAACGTGACGTGAAATTAGACCTTTTCATATCCTGAATTAACCATACCATGCTGGCCAGTAAAGGCTATCATTTTTTAAGTTTATGATAATCAGGGAAAATGGGATTTAAGCGGAGTATTTCGGGGCAGGCCTGGCGATAAGGAGTGGCAAGCAATCAGCGGCAGTTGCCTTTGGCGGCCGTCAATAGAACACTTTGTGCTTACGGGTGATCCAATCAATAGCTAAAAAATGAAATGAGAGTAACGCTTGCTAAAAATAAAAAAACATCCCGCGTCGGAAGGCGCATTAAAGACGGCTCTTTTCCTGTAGTGGCCATCGGTGCATCGGCCGGAGGGCTGGAAGCGGTGACACAACTCTTACAAAGCCTTCCTACTGACACCGGTATGGCGTTCATTTACGTACAGCACCTGAGCCCCGATCACAAGAGTTTTCTAACCGCTCTTTTGTCAAAGCTCACGTTAATGGAGGTACAAGAGGCGAAAAACAAGATGTTCATCGAGCCGGATCACTTTTATGTTATTCCGCCGGACAAGGAAATGGCCATGCTGGATGGACACATAAAACTCATGCCACGGCGAAAAGACCGTGTTGCCAACCTGCCGATTGACACTTTTTTCTGCTCGCTGGCCGCGACACATAAGAAAGGGGCTATCGGCATTATTCTCAGCGGCAGTGCCAATGATGGTACACGCGGGCTGAGCTCTATTAAAGAAGGGGGAGGATTGACTTTTGCACAGGATGATTCGGCAAAATTCGGCAGCATGCCGGAGTCGGCTATTGCCTCCGGTGCTGTTGATTTTGTTCTATCGCCGAAAGAAATCGCACACGAATTGACCCGCTTGAGCAAACAGGATTATGTGAAGCGGGAGGGGCTGGAGGTTGGCAAAGAAAATGAAATTGAAGACAGTCACCCCCACCTGAACGTGATTCTCACTCTTTTACACAAAGAGACTGGAGTTGATTTCAGCCATTACAAAATGGCTACGATCAAGAGACGTATTTTGCGCAGATTGATGCTGCATAAAATAAAAACGCTGTCGGAATATGCAACACTGATGGAAGAAAAAAGGGATGAGATCAATATTCTCCATCAGGATTTGCTCATTAATGTTACCGGCTTCTTCAGGGATAACGATGCCCATCAGTATTTAAAGACAACCCTCTTTCCACGCATCCTCAAAAATAAAGCAACAGGGGAAGTACTGCGGATATGGATACCGGCCTGCTCGACTGGGGAAGAAGTCTATTCCATTGCTATGACGCTGCTGGAAATACAGCGAAGCAGACCAGCCGGCATACCCGTTCAGATCTTTGCCACCGACCTGAGCGAAAAAGCAATTGCCAAAGCCCGCGCAGGCGAATATACCCAGCACGAGCTTAAATCGGTTTCGCCAAAACGACTGCAGCGCTTCTATACGAAATCCGGTCACAATTACCGCATCTCCAAAGTGGTGCGCGACATGTGTGTATTTGCGGTGCATAATATCCTGCGCGACCCGCCCTTTTCCCGGCTTGATTTTGTCAGTTGCTGCAACCTGTTTATTTACCTCGATGCCGCGGCGCAGAAAAAAGTCCTTGCCACATTTCACTATGCCTTGTTGGCAGAAGGATATTTGATGCTCGCCAAATCAGAAACCGTTGGTGCTTCCGCCCCCCTTTTCACAAAAATCGATAGCAAGATCAAGATTTATTCACGCAACAAAACTTCGGACGGCCGCTCCTTGCCCGACCTTAAACGCCGTTCGTTGATTACGCTCACCGGCAAGGCCCTACCTCCTCCACTCATCAAGAATAAAATGCTGCCCGACAACGGTCTGGACGGTACCGTTGATTCCCTCCTTCTGTCCCGTTATGTTCCGGCAAGCGTAGTCATAAATCATGCAATGGAGATCCTCCTGTTCCGGGGTGCAACGAATCTCTACCTCCGGCCATCCGGAAAAGCCAGCTTGAACATTTTAAAATTAATATCCCCTGATGTCACCTTTGAACTTCGGCAAGCCATTTCCAAAGTCATCAAAACCAAGCTGCCCGTTCGCAGGGCAGGAATTGAAATGAAATGGGATGGTGCCGTGCGGGTCATTAACATAGAAGTGGTCCCCGTCACCGTGGCATCGGATGAGCCATTGCTCCTGGTGCTTTTCACTGAACCCGAGCGGGTCGAAACACTTCTTCCGCACGATAAGGGCGCCCACCCGAAGAACGGACGCGGAAAACATATCCTTATCCCCAACGGGACACTGGCAAAAGACCGAAAGATTGAAACATTAAAAAAAGAACTTTTGGCCACCCGCGGAGATATGCACTCCTTCGCAGAAGAGCAGGCCGTGTTCAACGAAGAATTGCAGACCGCCAATGAAGAAATTGTTTCCAGCAACGAAGAACTGCAAAGTGTAAACGAAGAACTGGAAACCTCAAAAGAGGAAATTGAAACGGCAAATGAAGAACTGATCACCACGAACCAGGAGCTGCAAACCCGCAATGACCTCCTTAACGAGTCCTATGATTATTCCGAAGCGATCATCAGCACCCTTCACGAACCCATGATCATTCTCGACAAGGACCTTCGGGTAAAATCGGCGAACGAATCCTTCTACAGCAGCTTCCGGGTTACCAAAGAAGAAACGGAACGGACCCTGCTATACGATTTAGGAAATAAACAATGGAATATCCCCCGCCTGCGTGAATTACTGGAAGATATTATTCCCAGGAATACCCATTTCCACGACTTTGAAGTTACCCATGCCTTCCATGGCATCGGCGAAAAAATAATGCTGCTCAATGCGCGAAAAATCTTGCAGAAAACCCATGGCGAACAATTAATTCTACTCGCTATTAATGATATTACGGAACGCTCCCTGCTTCAACGCAAAGAAAAGGAGTTATTCGAAAAAGACATCCGCGAAAGAAAATCCTATGGGCTGAGGCTCGAAATGGCGGTCGAGGAAAGAACAAAGGAATTAGCACAAGCCAACAAAGAACTTGCCTTTCAGAACGAAGAGAAAGAAAAAAGGGCGGCCGAATTGATCATTGCTAACAAAGAGCTTGGATTTCAAAACGAAGAAAAAGGAAAACGGGCAGCCGAATTGATCATTGCTAACAACGAGCTTGCCTTTCAGAACGGAGAAAAAGAAAAACGGGCTGCCGAATTGATCATTGCTAACGGAGAACTTGGTTTTCAAAGCGAAGAGAAAGAAAAACGCGCAGCAGAGCTCATCATCGCTAATGGGGAACTCGCCTTTGAAAACAATGAGAAAGAAAAACGGGCAGCAGAACTCATCATCGCTAATGAGGAACTCGCCTTTGAAAACAATGAAAAAGAAAAACGGGCTGCCGAATTGATCGTTGCGAACAAAGAGCTTGCCTTTCAAAATGAAGAAAAAGAAAAACGGGCAGCCGAGCTGATCGTCGCGAACGGCGAACTCGCTTTTGAAAACGACGAGAAAGAAAAACGAAAGGCTGAGCTCATTATTGCTAACGGAGAACTTGCCTTTGAAAACCACGAGAAAGAAAAGCGGGCGGCGGAACTGATCATTGCCAACAAAGAGCTTGCCTTTCAAAATGAAGAAAAAGAAAAACGGGCTGCCGAGCTCATCATTGCCAATACCGAGCTGGAGTCATTCGCCTATGTGTCCAGCCACGACTTGCAGGAGCCGCTGCGGAAAATACAAACCCTGGCCCTGCGGATCTTAGAAAAAGAACATGAAAACCTGTCTGAAAAGGGAAAGGATTATTTTAGCAGGATGCAATCCTCCGCCGGCAGAATGCAGAAACTCATCGAGGATTTACTTGCCTTTTCACGGTTAAACATTGCCGAACGAAAATTCGAAAATACGGACCTAAACAAGATTGTAGAGGAAGTAAAAACGGAACTCCGAGACGTCATTGCAGAAAAGCATGCCATCATAGAAGCGACCAATCTATGTGAAGTGCACCTCATCCCTTTCCAGTTCCGTCAACTCATGTACAATCTGGTAAGCAACGCGCTCAAATTTTCAAAGCCAGGACACCCCCCTCACATCATAATAAAAAGCGGTATTGAAAAAGGGAGTAAATTAAATAAGGAAAACCCCGCCCTGCCCCCCGGCAAGCTCCAGCCTGAAAACAAATACTGCCACATAACGGTTTTTGATAACGGCATCGGATTCGACCCGCAATATAAAGACCGTATCTTTGAAGTGTTTCAAAAACTTCACGGCAAAGAGGAATATTCCGGCACCGGCATCGGTCTTGCCATTGTTAAGAAAGTAGTGGAACACCACAACGGCATTATTACTGTATCCAGCAAACTGGACGAAGGAGCAACGTTCAATGTTTATGTCCCTGTTTCCTGACAAGCCTTGATTCCCTATCCCTTAGTTAGATTCAACCTTAGAAGAATTCGCAGTGTTCTTTGTGACCTTTTTAGCAAAAGCACTTGGCTCGAAATTATTCAATTTAGTGGAACAACAACCCAAATTCGGTAGCTTTGGCAAACTTGTTTTGCCGAATGGAAGAATTTGATACGGTCATCATCGGATCCGGCGTCGGGGGGTTAGCCACCGCAATTTGTTTATCCAGGGCAGGACAAAAAGTGCTTGTGCTGGAGCAACACGATGTACCGGGGGGGTGGTGTCATAGTTTCACGCTGAAAGGCCAGCGTTTCTGTCCGGGGGTTCATTATATCGGCTTGGTAGATAAGGGCCAATCCACCAGTGAATTGTATGAAGGGCTGGGGATCGCCAACGATCTTGTGTTTTTCAGGATGAACGAAAAAGGGTATGAGCATTGCTGGATTGAAAATGAAAGAATCAACATGCCGGCTGGCATAGAGGCCTTGCACGAAAGTTTATCTCAGCGCTTTCCAAAAGAGAGAAAAAGGCTTAAACAATACTTGTCGCTTATCCGGAAGGTAAGCCACGAGATCGATTTACTTCCAAAAATGCGCGGCCTCTGGGACAACCTCACCATCGCCTTCCGGACCCGCCATATGGGGAAATACGGACTATTCAGTTTGAAAAGAGTCATTGACTGGCACATCAGGGATCCCCTGCTGAAAGCCGTCTTAAACGTTCAATGCGGCGATCACGGTCTTCCTCCCGGTAAAGCCAGCTTCCCTGTTCATTGCGGCGTCATGAATCATTATTTTGATGGCGCGTTTTATCCGATGGGAGGCGGCGGAGGCATCGTTAAAGCCATGACGAACGCCATTAAACGACACGGCGGGGAAATCAGAACAAAACAACGCGTCAGGAAAATAATAATTAAAAACAGGGAAGCCATCGGAGTACTATTGGAGGGAGGAGAACAGATCCTTGCGAAGCGAATTGTTTCCAATGCGGATCCCTCCATCACCTACCTGGAGTTGGCCGGAAAAGAGAATCTCAGCGCCCGGCTGAGGAAAAAACTTTTCAAGACGAAGTACTCCGTGACCTCGTTAATTCTATTCCTGACCCTGGACCTGGATGTTACAAGAGCAGGATTGGATTCGGGAAACATCTGGATGGTAAAGGATCAGAATCTCGATAACGTCTTTAATGAATTAACCGGCAACGATATCGTTTCGGGAGATGAATTCCCCGCCGTTTTCATCAGTTGTACCACCCTCAAAGACCCGGCTAGCTTTAACGGACGGCATCATACTGTGGAAGTCGTCACCTTCATTGACTATGAGAGTTTTCATTCCTTTCACTTCAAGGCGGACTATCACAGTGATGCATACACCCTGCAGAAGGAAAAGATTACCCAAAAATTGATGAACAGCCTGGAAAAAGTAATTCCCGGCGCCAAACAACATATTGTACAAGTGGAATTAGGTACGCCTAAAACGAATGAATTTTATGTTAACACGACCAACGGATGTGTCTATGGTACGGAGAAAACACTCAGCCAAATGGGTCCATTTGCGTTTCAAAACAAATCAGAGATCAAGAACTTATTCCTGTGCGGCGCCAGTACCCTCTTCCACAGCGTAACCGGTGCTACACTCTCCGGGGTGGCGGCAGCAGCCAGGATCCTCGATTGCCCTACAGGGGATTTGTTGGTACCGGATCAAAATCAAAACATCAGGATCTATGACGCTGAAGACAGTTCCACCTGGCCGGATTGGGTTCATCAAAAAAGGAAAGATCGAAGCGCGCGTCAAATCAGTCAATCTGATGCCCTGGAACAAAGAGTTTGAAAGGCACGGTGACTTGGCGCAGGCAATCCCCTCTAAAGTAATAATCAAGCGATACGAATGAAATGGCTCCTCCTTTCCCTTGGAATTTTTTTTGAAATCATTGCGCTGGTTTTCATGAAAAAATCAGACGGCTTCACAAAATTATTTCCCATTCTGTTGGTCTTATTGTTTTACAGTATGGCATTAGGCTGTCTTATTCTTGTCCTCCGGCAAATGGATACGAGTATTGCCTATGCGATTTGGGCCAGTGCCGGTATTCTGATCATGGCATTGGTCGGTATGCTTTGGTTAAACGAACCGGTTACGGCTATAAAAATAGTTTCCATGATTTTAATTGCGCTCGGGGTCGTCGGACTAGAACTTTTTGATTAATTAAGCGATATGATGAAGCTATTTTTGACCGGGGCTACCGGATTTCTGGGCGGTGAACTATTGGTTGAACTGGCCAAACGAACAGACGTCGATACCATTTACTGTTTAGTACGGGCACAAAGCGATGAGATGGCAGCGATGAGGCTGGCAAAAGTGTTCAACCTGCACAACGATTTTTTTGATACTAAAAAGGTTATCCCCGTTGTCGGAGAATTGACCAACCCTCACCTGGCCCAAGTGCTAAAAGACAACCCCTCCCTCAGAACGGTCAATACCATTGTTCACGCTGCAGCGAACACTTCTTTTTCGAAAATCTATGACGACAGTGTAGAACGGGTCAACATCGGCGGCACCCACCAATTATTGAAGTGGGCTCAAACCCTGGAGGACCTGGACACCTTTACGTATGTGGGAACGGCAACCATTTGCGGGTCCACCGTCAAGGAATGCGTTGTAACGGAAGACATGTCGCCCGATTTGACAGCAAAACACCTCGTGAAGTATTCCTATACGAAAATGATCGGGGAACTTATCCTCAAAGATTATTTGCCGGAAGATAAAATATTGGTTGTCAGGCCTTCCATTATCATGGGCGACAGTCGATCCTGGACGCCCCGGTCCTGCGTGATTCTATGGGCGTTGGCGACCTTTAATCAATTGCGCATGTTCCCAATGAATCCCCACAGCAAAATCGATATCATCTCGATCGACTATGCTGTCCGTAGTATTGTTGAATTGCTATTTAATACGCAGCGGAAATACGGCGTTTATCATATCTCTTCCGGAAGCGATTCGGTGACGACTCCTCAAAAACTGATCACCGCGATCAAAGATTCCTTTCCCGGTATGCCCGATTTTAAATTTGTTGCAAAGAGTTTGTGGCCGAGCATGAAGAAGTGGACAAAGAACGGCATGGTAGTCGATCTTCAAAACCCGCTCTATGAATACAGAAACTACCTGGCCTATTGGATTGATCATTTTGGGGATAACACAAAATTGCGGATCCTCTTTCACGCCCTGGAGCCTTATATGAACTTCATCGAGCTAGGTCAAATATTTGACAATTCGAGGCTACTGGAAGACACGAACCTTGAGTCTTCCGTTCCGGCTCACGTGTACGTTACCAATTCTACGCGATACATTGATTCCATCAATATATTTGAGGGGGCAATTGATTATTAACTATGGACTTAACCGCAGCGCGAACACGGCGGGCCAGAGTTTGCCTGTGACTAATACCGTCTTGCTTTTCTTTTCGTAGGCGATACCATTGAGCACATCGGCCTCCGGATTCATGGCGAGTATTTTTTGTGTCAGGGTAGATAAGTCTAGTTTACCTGCCACCTTGCCGGTGACGGGATCAATCTTAAGGATGTAGCTGGTTTGCCATTGATTGGCATAAATGTAGCCCTCTATAAATTCCAATTCATTCAGATTACCGGCTTGACCATCCACGTCATTTACGGTGAGTGTGGCCTTGCTTTTCAGACTGAGTGTATCCAGGAAATAGAGTTTTGAGGTTCCATCGCTCATGATCAGCTCCTTCCCATTGTGGGTAAGTCCCCAACCTTCCTGATCGTACTGAAATTCCCGGATTTTCCTGAAGGTCCTCAAATCATAAACAAATCCGGTGTGGTTCTTCCAGGTCAGTTGGTACAGCTTATTGTTCAGGATAGTAATCCCCTCGCCAAAATAGTTCTTATCCAATACGACCTTCTTGTTTTGTTTCCCTGACACAATATCCGCTTCCGCAATCCAGGAGTTTTCCTGGCCTGTACTTTCATAGAGCTTCCCCTGGTCAATGGCCAGGCCCTGTGTAAAGGCCGTCACATCGTGCGGAAATACCTTGACTACCGTGTAAGGCAGTAGTTTTTCTTTCGCCGATTCAGCTTTTCTTTTATCGCTACACCCCACCAGCAAAAGCAGGAACAGGGAAACAAAATAGTAGTTGAAATTCATTTCTAAAATCGGTATCGTATTACTTTGCCTACTGCCCCTTGCCTACTGCCTACTGTTGTGAGTAACCATGAAGCCGGGAACCACCTTGCCTACTGCCCCTTGCCTACTGCCTACTTCTCATCACATGCCGGTATATCAACCCGGAAACCTTCGCCATCGCTTTTGTCGCTTTGTGCTCATCGGTCAGGTCCCTGGACAGGATCACTAAAACATACTTCCGGCCGTCGTGAAGAATGACAATCCCCGAATCGTGATGTACCCCGGTGAGACTTCCTGTTTTGTGCGCCACCTTCACTTCCTTGGGAAGCCTGGCGGGAATAATTTCTGCGAACTTTTGGTCCAGTAGAATATCGATCATCGCCTGGGATGCTTGCGGATTGACCGTCTCTCCCATGGCCATTTTTTGAAAGATCACCATCAGGTCAAATGCCGTCGTGCTGTTGTTCAATCCAAGGGCATAGGCCAGCGAATCTTCGACTCCCCGCAATACCTGAATGTCGGGTGCCCCCAGGTCGCGCATCGTTTGGGTAACGTTTCCCGCCCCTACCCTTTCGACGATCAGGTTGGTGGCAAAGTTACTGCTCATCGTGATCATGGCATACACCAGTTCCGACATAGTCCGCTTTGTCCCCACCACGGCATAAAGTGCCTTTTCACTGTCGCCTTCCGGTTTTAGTTTATACACCGAGCTGTCGACTATGCTCCGGAACTCGTTTCTAATAAGCATGGAGTCGGTCAATAAAAACTTCATTTCCGACGCTTGTTTAAACACCTCTATCATCACGGGCGTCTTCATGGTGCTGGCGGCGTGAAATACTTCATGTTCCCGGATGAACAACTCCTCCCCTGTCGCAAGGTCCTTGAAGGCGACGGCGAACGTGCCGTGCTGCTTTCCGAGCTCCTTGTTGATCTTTGTTTTTGTCCGCTCCAGAGTCATCCGTTGACAGGACACCAACATAACAAGCATGAAGAGGAAGGCCAGGGTAGGGAACGGATTGTTCATTGAAATGGAATCAGCAACGCGACGTCACGGGCTCTTCTTTTTAAGCCGATCGTATATCCATTGGACTTCCGGAGCATGGATACCTCCCCCGCTTATTGGGATGGTCCGGCTCACATTTTTATCCACATTGTCAAAAACTCCGGCTACCTGGTTATCGATGACAAGGGCCAGTTTGGATTCGGGAAGTCGTTGGGTTATAAACTTCAAGGATTTAAATCCGCTGACAGTAAGTTTCAACAAAATGTACTTCTGTAAAAAGCTGTCGTATTTCACATTGCTGACTGACTCGAAGTCCGCTTCTGTGATCACCGGTTCTTTTGGCACGCAATACATTTTGGACCCGACGTGCGAACTCACTTTGTTCGGGCAGTTTTTTTTGCTATTGATAATAACATAGAAACCGGAGGGGGATTGCTGCGCCCGTGCCGGTATGAAGGTCAGGGGCAATACAGCGAGGCAAGCCCCGCAAGCAATCCTCACTATGGCACCGTTGCGATAACCCATAAGAAAGAGATGACAGGAAGGCGAATATAGTACATTTTGAGTGCCTCCTTTGCGCCACAAAGACCTGCCTGCGCGAGGCGCTTCGGCAGGCAGGCACGAAGGCACAAAGACTAAAAAATTCAACTTCGTGTCTTCGTGCCTTTGTGGCAAAAGAATCATAATCGTTTAGTTTACCTGTCCGTTACCGCAAGATTCCACTGTCTCCCCCGAAATGGACGGGCAACGTCTTAACAAAAAACAGATTGTCCACGGCCATTCTCGGAAAGGTAGGGGGAAGAAGCGATGGATCGATCAACGAATAGTCATTTTTGCGATAAAATTTCTGCGCGGCCCTCAGTTTGTCAACGGTACCAAGATATAACCTTGTAAATCTTTTTTTCTGTGCCCAATTCTCAAGGACATCAAGTAAATCCTTTGCGACCCTCGTTTCTGCTCCCCTGTAGTCCTTGCGAACAAACATCTTCCGTATGACACCGATATGGTCTTCGATGTCGATGAGGGCAATGGTCCCGACAATTTCATCATAGGAATTAACCGCACACCAGAAATTGCCCTGCCTTGATTGATAAAATTGCCAGATGTCTGATAAGTCCGGCTGATCATTTAAACTGATGTCGATTCCAAATTCATCGCGTTGAATCCCTATGATCAGATTCGCCACATTCTTTTGGTCTTGTTCCTGAAAAGGTCGAATAATAATCTCCGGTTCCATCCTTGAAATCTCAATTCTACGAAAAAGCTGGGGTTCTTAAAAATAAGGATAGAAAAGAGAAACGCCCCTACCGTTGGCGATTCAAAAATGCAAGGTTCACAAAGGCCACGAAGACAATCACAAGAATCACAGTTCAGACATTTTCTTATCGAATCATATTGAACAATCGGTTCCATCTCACTTTATGCAGCAAGTCTGCATCCCCATCAATGGATAACCAGACAAACAACGCTTTACCGACAACATGGTCTTCCGGGACAAATCCCCAAAAACGTGAATCCAGTGAATTGTGCCGGTTGTCGCCCATCATAAAATAATAATTTTGCTGAAAAGTGTATTCATCGACCTCTTTTCCATCGACCGTCATTTTACCCTCCTTCACTTCTACAGACCCGTGGTCGGGTTCATACAACCTTATTGTTTTTCCGTAAAACGCCAACGTTGAATCATTGATCACTATTTTCATCCCTTTCTTAGGGATAACCAAAGGACCGTAATTATCTTCATTCCAAGGCGCGCCCTTCCAGGTTGGAAAGATTCGCGGGTTGGGGCCGTTGTGTGTCGAATAATCATCCTCTACGGAAGTCACAAACGGAACCGATTTTACTTCGCTCAACTGCGATTTCGTAAGGAACATTTTATACACGGCTTTGTCTTCCCGGGTGCGTCCCAGGAAATAGTAATCGTCCTTATCCAATCCCAGGCTGGCGAGATTGCGCTTATGAATTTCATTGTTCGCCATCACGAGGTAACTAAACTTCATGTTCTCCGGGTTTGCCAAGGTTTCGCCATTGACGTAAACCTGCCGCTCCCTGACTTCCAGCCGGTCGCCGGCGACGGCCACACAGCGCTTTACATAATTGTTTTTAAGATCGACGGGGTAGTCTATTCCATCATTCTCTTCCCGGGCCGGTACGTTAAAGACCACAACATCTCCCTTCTTCACTTTAGTAATCCCCGGAAAGCGATAGGTTGGCAACTGGATCCACGGCAGGTAAGAGGGTATTTCAGTTCCCCAGAATTTCTGATGTGTCAACGGAACCTGCAGCGGGGTCCGGGGAGTCTGAGGCCCATAATGGAACTTACTGACAAAAAGAAAGTCACCGACCAACAGCGAGTTCTCCATGGAGGGTGTAGGAATAACGAATGCTTGTACCGTGGACCATCGTATGAGCGTAGCCGCAACGACTGCGAAAACAATGGCATTCGCCCATTCTCCTGCAAAGGACTGAGGTTTTCTCTCCTTCTTCTTTCTTCCGAATTTCCAATTCATGCGGGTGGGGTTGTGGTACGAACTGTTTAACGAGAGTAGTCTCAAGAAGTTGGAGTGAAATAGAGGATACACAAATACATAACACATAGGCACATAGATACATAGGCACATAGGCATATGATATTTGGCTATGACTATGTATCTATTGCTTACTTCAAGGCAGTAACAATTTAGTTCACATAGATTCACAAAGTACATAGCAACATTAGAATTTAAGCCATCGATGGGCCTTCTATGTGCCTATGTGCCTATGTATCTATGTGTTTAATATCAGGGAGTTACTGAATCAACCCGGCATCCTCCCGCAAATAAGCTCCATCACTTTATTCGTCCTTGCGCCAGAGACTCCGGTACTGGGACAATGGCCTTTCCCCAGAAGCTCATCGACAATAGTTTGAATGAGGGGCTGCTGGATATGAACAGCGATGTTGAACGTCATCACCTCCTTTTCTTTGCCATCGACTTCCAGGGTGACGGAGTGATCTCCAAAATAAGGAAACGAGATCTGGCCCTTGCTGCCAACGATCGTGGTCACCTCCTTGTCGGACGTCCCGGAAGTCGTAAAACACCAGGTTCCCTGGCCCATGATTCTATTCCCAAAATAAAAAGAACCAACAACAATGTCTTCTGCCGGGTAGAGGCCGGCTTGATTGACGGCATAGCCGTTTGCACCTTGTATGGGTCCGAAAAGAAAATCGAGTATGTCCAGTTGATGGCAGGCCAGGTCAAAGAAATAGCCACCCCCGGCAATATCCGGAATGATCCGCCAATTATCGGCACTCTTGCTGGCTCCAACAATATTGGGCTGCAGAGTCTTGTTGAGCAAAATAGTCACATAGCGAACCTCACCGATCACTCCCTCATTCAACAGGGACTTTATCTTCAGGAAATTCGGCAGCATCCTCCTGTAATAGGCGGTAAACAACGGCACGTTTGCTTTTTGACAAGCGTCGATCATCGACAGGCATTCCTGATAGGTCCTCGCCATCGGCTTTTCTACATACACCGGCTTGCCGGCCTTTGCTGCCTTCAGGGTGTAGTGTTCATGGCTATCCGGTGGGGTCGCTATGTAAATGGCGTTTATCTCCGGGTCGTTGATGAGCTGGTCGGCATCGTCATACCATTTCGGTACACCGTGCCGCCGGGCAAAGTCCCGGGCCTTTTCGCCATTCCTCCTCATAACGGCTACGAGTTTTGACCCTGCAATCTTATTCATTGCCGGAGCACTTTTTACTTCGCATACGTCGCCCGCGCCGATGATTCCCCAGTGTATATCTGCCAGCTTCATAATGAGTCTTGGTTTATATAATTTGGTCGCAATATTAGTTTCCAATGTTTTGAATCCGGTATATTTTCACCGGGTTGTTGCTGTAGATAGTTCGTTTATCCAGGGTCATTCCATTTTTTAAAGCAACTTTTTCCGATTCGATGTTATTTTCGTGGATGATTGAAATCAATGACTTTCTAAAGTTATTATCAAAAGCATACTCGATGCATTTTTCTGCTGCCTCGGTCGCGTAACCCTTATTCCAAAATCGCGGCAAAATGGAATATCCCACTTCCAGTTCTTCGATCGCGTCAACGGTCTGAATCAGGAGTCCGCATTGCCCGATAAAATTCCCTGTTTGCTTATCGATGAGCACATTCATTCCACCTTTCCCATGCTCGTATCGATAAAAGGCTTTGTCAAACCAACGTTGGCATTGAATCTCGGGCTCCTCAGGTGCCATCTCCCAATATTTATTCGATCGGGAATCCTTAAAAAATCCGAGCCACGTGTCAAAGTCGTCCGCCTCTAACGTGCGAAACCGGAGTCGGCTTGATTCCTGTCCATGAAGTAAGTAATTCATTTCTTC
>Ga0193718_1000074_pt1 | contig 20261 bp, 19 predicted proteins | sample U2a1metaG_FD_144918 | JGI IMG/M metagenome (GOLD analysis project Ga0193718, IMG submission 144918) | Soil microbial communities from a riparian zone of the East river system, Colorado, United States - U2a1 | ecosystem: Environmental > Terrestrial > Soil > Riparian zone | place: USA: East River... | reverse complement strand
TCCTGAACACGCCTGACGAACTGCGCCGCCGCGCCGAAGCGCGCCTGCGCGGCCGGCGCTCAATGGCCGGAGCTCAGAAGTCCAAACCGGACTCAATGCGAATGGTTCATGAATTGGAGGTCCACCAGATTGAGCTGGAAATGCAGAACACGGAGCTTCAGGAAGCCCGGAACCGGATGGAGGGTCTGCTGGAGAAATATACCGACCTCTACGATTTCGCGCCGGTCGGCTATTTCTCCATCGATGAACAGGGCCGGATTCTGGAGGTGAACCTGACGGGAGCCACGTTGCTGGGCGTGGAACGGTCCCAATTAATCAACCGCCGCTTGCAGCATTTCGTGGTGTCCGCGAGCCAGCCAATTTTTTCGGCTTTCCTGGAACGAGTCAGCGCCGGAACCGGAAAGCAGGTCTGCGAGGCGGCGTTATCAAAAAAGAACTCCACTACTTTTTGGGCCAGCTTTCACGGCGCCTCCGCGCTCTCCGCCAGCGATCCCCGGAAATGGTGCCGGGTGACGATTTCAGACATCACCTCCCTCAAGCAGGCGGAGGAGGCGCGACGCCGCATGCAAATGCTGACGGTTACGAACCGGCATTTGAAGCGGGAGATTGTCCGGCGGCAGGTGGTGGAGTCCGCGCTCAAAAAGAGCGAGCGGCATTCCCGCCTGTTGCTGGAGCAGTCGCACCACATGCAGGAACAATTGCGGCTGCTGTCCCGGCAACTGCTGACGGCACAAGAGGAGGAGCGCAAACGGATCAGCCGCGAATTGCATGATGTCATCGCCCAGACTTTGACGGGCATCAATGTGCGGCTGGCGGCGTTGAAACAGGAGGCCACCTACAACATCGCAGGGCTCGAACGAAACATCACCCGCACGCAAAAACTGGTGGAGTACTCCGTGAATATCGTCCACAAGTTTGCCCGCGAATTGCGCCCGACGGTGTTGGACGACGTGGGGCTGATTCCCGCCCTGCATACTTTTATGAAGGGATTCCGCGAGCAGACGGGCATCCACGTGAGCCTGTCAGCCTTTGCCGCGATTGAACAAGTGCACGGCGACGAACGAACCGTGCTTTATCGCATCGCGCAGGAAGCGCTCACCAATATCGCCAACCATGCGCACGCCAGCCATGCGGAAGTGAAGATTGAGCGGCAGAATGGCTTCGTTTGCATGAAAATAAAAGACGACGGCAAGGGCTTTCGCGAGGACCGCGGGCTGAACTCCAAAAAGAACAAACGGTTGGGACTGCTCGGCATGAGGGAACGATTGGAGATGGTCGGCGGCACGTTTACCGTTAAATCCGCGCCGGGCAAAGGAACCACCGTCGTTGCACAAATTCCACTTATTAAACCCGCGCCCAGGGGGGGGGGAAGTAACCTCCCCAATCCCAGCAATTAATGGCCCTGCGCTATAATTTATTATTATGAAAAAAATTACTGTTCTCCTTGCCGAGGACCATCAACTCGTTCGCGAAGGCTTTCGGTCGTTACTCAAGCATGATCGCGACCTTGAAGTGGTTGGCGAAGCGGAAACCGGCCGCCAGGCCGTGCAAATGACCCGGAAACTGCGCCCGGAAGTGGTGGTGATGGATATCGCGATGCCGCTGCTGAATGGCTTGGAAGCCACGCGGCAGATCCGCAAGGATTTTCCCGGCACCCACGTGCTCATTCTCTCCGCGCACGGTGACGATGCCTATGTCGAGCAGGCGGCCGCAGTGGGCGCCGGGGGATTTTTGCTCAAGCAAACCTCCTCCCATGAGCTGGCCACAGCCATTCGGAAGGTGCAGGAAGGGAAGACATTTTTCAGCGCCGCCATTTCCAAACGCGTTCATGATCGCAGCCAGAAGTCGCTGGGCCGGGATGGCAGCCCCAGGAAAAAAGACAACCGCCTGAGCTCGCGCGAGACGGAAGTGCTGCAACTGATTGCCGAGGGAAAGGCCAACAAACAAGTGGCCGCCGAACTGGGCGTGAGTTTCAAGACCGTGGACAAACACCGGCAGCACCTGATGAGCAAGCTGAACATCCACGACGTCGCCGGGCTCACCCGTTATGCCATCGCCGAAGGCATTATCGAGAGCAGTGTTCGCGTGACGATCAACTAAAACCCGCCTCATAAATGGCGAGGGTCCACTTGTCCTCGCCCTCGTCCTCGTCCTCGAATCCCTAAATCGAGATCGAGGACTAGCAGAAATAACTCTTTCCGCAGTCCCTTCGTATCTTTGAGCACAGATTTACTTCATTAACCAAGGGGGGAATCCCCGATTAGGGAATGTCCTCGTTCGGGCTACAATCAAGATAGCAGCGAAATATTTTTGCGGAAGAATCAACGATGAAAACGAAAAACACCAAAGTGAAAGAGCTTCGTCCCCTGGAAAAAATCTCCAGCGGCATTTCCGGATTGGACGAAATCACGGGCGGCGGATTGCCCAAAGGCAGGCCTACCCTGGTCTGCGGCAACGCCGGTTGCGGCAAGACCCTGTTGGCCATGGAATTTTTAGTGCGTGGCGCGGTGGAGCACAACGAGCCCGGTGTCTTCATGGCTTTTGAAGAAAATGAGGAGGAGTTGACCCGGAATGTCGCCTCGCTCGGATTTGATTTGAACGCTTTGTCCGCGCAGAAAAAAATCGTGCTGGACCATGTTCACGTCGAACGCAGCGAAATTGAGGAAGCCGGCGAATACGATCTGGAAGGTCTGTTCGTCCGCTTGAATTACGCCATCGATTCCATTGGAGCCAAACGGGTCGTGCTGGATACGCTCGAAACGTTGTTCGCCGCTCTGCCGAATGAAGCCATTCTCCGGTCCGAACTGCGCCGGCTTTTCCGTTGGCTGAAGGACAAGGGGGTAAGCGTCATCATTACGGCTGAACGCGGCGATGGCCTGCTGACCCGCCATGGGCTGGAGGAATATGTGGCCGACTGCGTCATTCTGCTCGACCATCGCGTCAACGAACAACTTTCCACCCGCCGCTTGCGGGTGGTGAAATATCGCGGGTCGGTGCACGGCACCAATGAGTATCCTTTCCTGATTAGTAAGGACGGATTCTCGGTCCTGCCAGTCACCTCCATGGGATTGGATCATCCGGCTTCCAGCGAACGGCTTTCGAGTGGCGTGGAACGGCTGGATACAATGTTGGGCGGCAAGGGATATTTCCGAGGGAGCAGTATTCTGGTTTCCGGCACGGCCGGGACCGGCAAAACCAGCATCGGGGCCGCTTTCGTGGATGCGGCTGCCCGTCGCGGGGAGCGCTCGCTTTATTTTCTTTTCGAGGAATCCCAAAACCAGATCGTGCGCAATATGAATTCCATTGGCTTGAATCTCGGACAGTGGATAAACAAAGGATTGCTGCAATTCCACGCGTCGCGTCCTTCTATTTACGGCTTGGAAATGCACCTGTTGACCATTTATGACGCTGTAAAAAAATTCAAGCCGCGGGTGGTCGTCATGGACCCCGTTACCAATTTAGTTACGGTCGGCACCGAAATTGAAGTGCGTTCCATGTTGACCCGGCTGATTGATTTTTTCAAAACCGAACAGGTCACCGCTCTGTTCCCGAGCCTCACCACCGGCGACAGCAGCTCATCAGAAATCGCCATCTCCTCCCTGATGGATGTCTGGATTTTGTTGCGCAACATTGAGTCGGGTGGCGAGCGCAATCGCGGGCTTTACATTCTGAAATCGCGCGGGATGGACCACTCCAACCAGATCCGCGAGGTCCTGCTCTCCAATCACGGCATTGGCCTGGTGGATGTTTATGCCGGCCCGACAGAGGTGCTGACCGGTTCCGCCCGCATCGAGCAGGCCGGCCTTGAAAAGGCAGAGGTCGATCGGCGCAAGGCGCAAATGGATCGTCGCCAACGGGAGATTGAGCGCCAACGCGAGGTCACCAGCGCTCAAATCGCGGTCTTGAAAGCCGGATTGGAAGCAAAAATCGATGAACTAAACCAGGAGATCACCGAGGAGAACCTCCTCGACCAGGTCAACGCCAAAAGCCGGTTTAACATTGCCGCCAACCGTCAGGCGGATGTCGAACCAAAACTCAAAACCAACGGGCACAGTGCAGGAACCCCCAAATGAGCAAAACCGCCCCGGCAGAAAAAAAGAACTCCTCAAAGATTCCCAGCGAAGAGACTTGGGAGCTTAGACTCTATGTGGCAGGGCAAACCTCGAAATCAGTCACGGCCTTTGCCAATCTCAAAAAAATCTGCCAACAACATATTACCGGCAAATACCACATCGAGGTGATTGACCTGTTGAAAAATCCGGCTTTGGCCAAAGGCGACCAGATCCTTGCCATGCCAACCCTGGTGCGGAAGCTGCCGACCCCGATCCGTAAAATCCTGGGCGACCTTTCCAACACCGAACGCGTCCTGGTGGGTTTGGATCTGCGTCAAAGAGGGGAGCAGGCCGCATGAACACCAAAACCATGGAAGACCACCCCGTGAAACATCAAAAAGCGCCCGGCAAAGTTGCCGCCGAAAAATATTGTCTGCGGCTGTATGTGACCGGCTCCACCCCGAGATCCACTCGTGCCATCACCAACATCAAACGAATTTGTGAAACGCATCTTAAAAACCGCTACACCCTGGAAATAGTCGATATCTATCAGCAACCCGGCCTGGCCAAGGGAGAGCAAATCATCGCCGCTCCCACACTGATAAAAAGGTTGCCCTTGCCGTTGCGAAAATTTATTGGCGACATGACCAATAGTGAGCGGATTTTAATCGGGTTGGATTTGCGTCCGGCAAGAAAACCCGAGGAGTTAAATGGAAAATCTGAGTAATCTACAAACCGAGATTACAGAACTTAAAGCGCGTTTGGCAGAGAGCCAGGAAGCCTTGAACGCGATTCGCCGCGGCGAGGTGGACGCGTTGGTCGTCTCCGGATCGGGCGGAGAACAGGTTTTTACCCTTAAGGGAGCCGAAATGCCTTACCGCATCCTGGTGGAGGAAATGAACCAGGGAGCTTTGATGATTATTCCCGATGGCACGATCATTTATGCCAATACCCGTTTTGCCGTATTATCCAAAACGCCTCTCGAACAAGTCATCGGCGCCTTCTGGCAACAATTCTTTCCACGAGATAAACTTCCCCAACTGGAAGCTTGTTTAAAGACCACCGAAGCGGTCAGCCCCATGGAAGAACTAAGTCTCCAGGCTGCAGATGGCTCAGTCTGTCCGGTGCAGTTTTCGTTGCGCTCCATGATTGCCAGTGGCGCGGAAGGATTCTCGGTGATTCTCACCGACCTCACCGAACGACGGCAGAGCGAGAATGCTTTGCGGAAAATCTCGGAAGAATTATTGGAGAAAAACGAACAACTGGGAGCGTTCTCCTATAGCATTTCTCATGACATGCGCGCGCCGCTCCGCGCCATGCAGGGATTTTCCAAAATCCTCATGGAGGATTACGGAGACACGCTTGGACCGGAGCCAAAATCGATTTTGGAGCGCATCGTATCATCAGCCGATCGGCTCGATCACTTGATTCGCGATGTACTGGCCGATAGCAAGTTGTCGCGTGAACAGAATAAAATTGCCACGTTTGATCTCGACAAAATGGTGCGAAAAATGGTCGAGACCTTCCCCAATTTGCGCGAGGCCGATATTGAAATCGTCCCCTCGTCCGCCCACGTCCGCGGCTACGAGGTCGCATTGGTTCAATGCATTTCAAACCTGCTGGGCAATGCCCTCAAATTCGTTCCCGCTGGCCGCGTCCCTTGCGTTAAAGTCTGGACCGAACCCACGAATGGGCGATTACGCCTGTGGGTGCAGGATAACGGAATTGGCATCCTGCTTAAGGATCAGGAAAGGATTTTTGACATCTTTTCGCGCATGCACAGTAATGAAGCTTACGAAGGCACGGGCATTGGTTTGAACATGGTGAAGAAGGCAGTTGAAAAAATGGGCGGACGAGTAGGAGTCGAGTCAGAACTCGGGCAGGGAAGCCGTTTCTGGATCGAATTGGAGCGCGCTTAATCCTCGTGGACGTGAAACGCAAGGTCTCCATTGGAGACCAGCCCGTATAGGGGAAACACCCCACGGTAAGTCCCCGATATGGCATTTACGTCTTTCCCGTTTTATCCTCCCCGTCTAATGGGAGATAAATCAGTTACCCATGTGGAAAAGCCGGCGAGCATACCGGAGGGATGGGAAAAAAAACCGTCTCCCCACCGAATTCTCGTCGTGGATGATGACGAGGATATACGGCGCTACAACGCCGACGTGCTGACGCGCATGGGTTATCATGTGGAGGCGGCCGCGGACGGCGCCGCCGGATGGGATGCTCTTAACGCCAACCGCTATGACCTTCTCATCACCGACAATAATATGCCGAAGCTCAGTGGCGTTGAGTTGATCAAGAAAATCAATGATGCCCGCATTCCGGTGCCGATTATTCTTTCGTCCGGTGTCCCGCAAAATGAAGAAGTGGAACTGCGACTGGCGGCCGTTCTGCCGAAGCCCTTTACTCTTGAGGAGTTGTTGGGAACGGTGAAAAAGGTCCTGACCGAAGCCCATGGCTCAGGCGAGTGGGCGCCGCCTTCATCGAACAAACCGCCCGACGGCTGGCAGGTGTGAGGCGCAGTCGGAATCTTCGCGGTCATTCAGGATCCAAGGTGAACCAGGGCGGATCCTGACGTTGCCCCCGGAGCGCCGGTTTGCGACCGGCTTAAGACGATAGCCTTCAAGAAACGCGCCAGATCGTAGTCCGGCGCTCCAAACGCCGTCAGATTTTGGGGGCAGTGCCCGGTGGCGCCGTGAACCGGGACAGGCTTCGAAAACCCTTGCACATCGGGGACATACCCGATAGTCGTGAGCCGATTGGCTGACGTACGTTCACTCCATGAAAGCTCAAAAAAACGTGACCTCGGCGTCCCACGCCATGGCGGGACCGGAAAGGCAAGCGATTTGAAAATCGAACCGAGCCGGAGAATCCCAATTGCCGTTCTGGCAGTCCTGTCGTTATGCGTCGCTTCCTTCGCTTATGCGCAGGAGCCGATCCCCGGCTCAACGAAACCACCCGTCGAGACGTTTGTTCTTCCCAAATCCGTGTCCGACCCGGCGGAACCGTTGAACCGGGTGGTCTGGGGATTCAACAAAGCGCTGATGACCGATGTCGTAAAGCCGACGAGCAAAATTTATCGATTCGTGGTCGTAAAGCCGGTACGGACGGGGATTGGAAATTTTGGCAGAAACCTCACTTACCCGGGCCGGCTGATCAATAATTTGCTCCAGGGAAAATGGACCGGTGCGCGCGATGAATCCTACCGGTTTGCTTGCAATACCACCATCGGCGTGGCCGGATTCTTTGACGTGGGAACCAAATGGAAGATTCCGAAATGGGACGCTGACTTTGGCCAAACGTTCGGCAAATGGGGCTGGAAACCCCAATGTTACCTGATGCTGCCGATTTTGGGACCGAGCAACGAGCGCGACACGCTCGGCTTCGCGGCCGATACCGCGGCCAATCCGTTAATTTACATCGCTCCCTACCGCATCGATGCAAATAATCCATTCACCTATCTCGGGCCCTACACCTATTTCACCTACGCGGTGATGTACAATGATCTCTCGGACAGCGTGGGCGAATACGTGCGCTTCAGCCAGGCGGAGATGGATCCGTATTCCGAGATCCAATACGCCTGGACGTTCGCCCGAGCGAACCGCGTCGCGGATTTCCAGGTGAAAGGAAAACCGGACGAAGCGTCGCTGGAAACGCTCGAATCCGTTTTTTTCACTTATAAAGATCCTGAATTTCCCAGCCGCGGGAAGACCCGGTCGGTCCCGATTCCCGCGACGGGCAGGAATTTGAAATTCACGTTTTGGCTGCAACCGAGCAATGCGCCGGTCGTTTATATCCTTCCGGGCCTGGGCTCGCATCGGCTGGCATTGCCAGCCCTCGCGCTGGCGGAGTTGGTTTACAAAAACGGTTTCTCCGCCGTGTGCATCAGCAGCGCGTTCAATTCCGAGTTCATGGAACACGCTTCGACCGCGGCCATGCCGGCTTATCTGCCGGTGGACGGCCACGACGTGCATGTGGCGTTGACGATCATTGACCACCGCCTGCGCGCGCTGTTTCCGGACCGGCTGGGCGAGAAGGCGCTGATGGGCTATTCCATGGGCGCGTTCGATTCGTTGTTCATCGCGGCCACGCAGCCGACCAATCAGCCGTCGTTGATCCAATTTGACCGTTTCGTGGCCATCAATACACCCGTCCGCATGTTGCATGGGATTTCCAAGCTGGATGAATTTTATGAGGCGCCGCTGGGCTGGCGGGCCACCAACCGCGTGGATAACATCGAGAACACCTTTTTGAAAGTGGCCGCGCTGAGCAAGAGCACGCTCACGCCGCAGACCTCGCTGCCCTTCGACGCCATCGAATCGAAATTTCTTATTGGACTGAATTTTCGACTCATTTTGCGGGACGTCATTTTCAGTAGCCAGCGGCGGGTCAATCAGGGCGTGTTGCAACATCCGATCTGGAATTTCCGGCGCGAGCCGGCCTATAAGGAAATCATGCGGTATTCGTACCAGGACTATTTTGAGAAGTTCGCGATTCCGTATTATCAAAAGATCGGCATCGCCTCACCAACCGCCGAAGCGCTGGAAAAAGCCGATGATTTACGAACGTACGACGCTGCTCTGCGCGCCAATCCAAACATCCGCGTGATCGTCAATCAAAACGATTTTCTCCTGACGGATGAGGACCTGGAGTGGCTGCGCGCCACCTTTACGCCGGAGCAATTAACGGTCTTCGCGCAAGGCGGCCATCTGGGGAATCTTTTCAATCCGTCAGTGCAGAAGTCCATTTTGGGAGCGCTTACCAATCTGAAGCCGGCTCAACCCAAATCCAAGTGAGCTCCAACAGTTCGTTCGCTAGAGGGCGCATCTCTTTTTTTTGGGAAAAAGTCGGCGGGGCTTGGTTCCGAAGGAACCGCTGAAAATAGCCCGGCATTTCAATGCCGGGACTCAAAACAGAAACAATTCAAGTCCCGAAGGGACGATTGAAGAGTTCCCAAATTCGGCCGTCCCTTCGGGACTTGATATGCAAGAGACCCGATCCCGGCATTGAAATGCCGGGCTATTTTCGGTAAGTCCCTCCGGGACTCAGGCTTTTGACCAACCACGCTTGTTCAAAAATTGAGATGCGCCCTTCGCTAGAGCATTTTCATAAACGCTGTAGCCACACGGATGGAGGCGGAGGGAAAGCGGTCTTTTTGGGTTTTGGCTCCGAATGGCTGCAGTATTTTTTCAAACGCTCTAATACAACCCATAGACCCTAAGGGCTATCCCCCCGTAGAGAAGCCGCCGCGCGTCACGTAACCTTCTGCATGAAGAGGATCCTATTATTAACCGGCGTTATCACCTTGATCACCACCAGCGGCTGTCTTGTTTCTGACGGCCGACGGCACGGCGGTTATCGCGGCGAAGACAGGCACGAGCATTTTGAACATCATGAGGAAGTCATCGTAACCCATCCGGTGGTCGTCGTACGCCCTCCGGAAATCATCGTGCACTGATTTGCGTTCGTGACGCCAGACCACAAAATTCCACTGGCAGCCAAAGTGACGAGCACGGCCTTCCTGGCTGTGCTCGTGCCGCTTTATCTGCTCAACTACGGGCCGACGAATTTTTTATGGTTCTGTGACACCGCGCTGATTCTCACCGTGATTGGCATGTGGTTGGAGAGCCCCCTGCTCATCAGCACGTGCGCGGTGGGCATTCTGGTTCCGCAATGTCTCTGGCTCGTGGATTTCGGCATCCACTTTCTGGGATTTCATTTCCTGAACCTGACAAGCTACATGTTCGATTCACGGCTGCCGCTTTTTCTCCGCGGGCTTTCGCTCTTTCACGGCTGGCTGCCTCTGCTGCTCATTTGGCTGCTGAGGCGCGTCGGTTATGACCAACGGGCTTTGTTTGCCTGGACCGGTTTAGCCACCGGCCTGATATTGATCTGCTATTTTTTTACTTTGCCCGCCGGCCCTCATACGCCCGACTCCAGTCTTCCGATCAATCTCAATTATGTCTATGGCTTCAACGACCAGCAGCCGCAGCAGTGGATGAACCAAAACCTGTACGTCATCCTGTGGCTGGCCACGTTATGGTGCGTGTTCTTTCTTCCCACACACCTGGTTTTGCGAAAAATCTTTGGCGCTCCAATAGTGGGGAAAACCCCACGGGTAATCACGCCATACCCGACCGCGGTTTCCCGGCCTACAGTGGAGCATGAAAAATAACGCAAGCCCGCAAGCGGCCGGTTCGGTCAGCGCATCCATCCTGGGCGGCGCGATGCTTTGCAATCCTTTCCTTGCGGTGGAAGATGACCTTTACCAACCCGTCGCAAAACTGTTGCCCGTCAGCGGCTTGCGAACGGATTGCGTCACGCTGTCAGATCCGGTTTTGAGGGTGGTGGGATTGGCGGAGATGACTGCCACCAATTGCAATCTGTTTCGGAAGACGGCTTCCGCCGCCTGGAACGGACACACGGATGTCGAAATCGATTTGTCTCAAACGATTTTCATGGATTGCGCCGGCCTGGGCGCGCTGATCGCAGTCGGTAAATTAACCCACGAACGGCATGGCGTGGCCCGATTGATGAACCCCACTTCGTCCGTGCAACAATTGCTGGAGCTCACCCGAACCTGGCAACTATTTGAAATCGTGAATGCTCCGGAAACCGACCTTGCCTTCGCCGTGTCTCACCACAACTAAAGTTCCCGCCCGCTCGCATGGGGGGAATACCCCACGGTCAATCCCATAATGTCCGCCCGCCGCTTCTCAGCCTATCCTTGGGGCTGATGACATCCAGACCGACAAAAGCGGGGCTGACGCTGGGCGGCCTCATCGCGAACCTTTGCAATACCTACGGCGAACGCAAAGCCAAAGGCATTTTGCGGTTGGCGGTAAAAGCGAACCTCGTCGTATTCCCAGGACTTGATCCTTACGTGGTAAGCCGAGACACGAGAAAAGCATGAAGTTAAAAGCATCCAGGCGCCGGGTTAAACCGACACAGCAGGCCAATCGGCAAAGCGTGCGCCGCAGTGAGCGGACAACGCTTCAAGACGCCTTCCTGCTCCAGGGCCAGATGCTGGCCGCGCGCGATTACGCCGAAGCCGTCATCGAGGCCGTCCCGCCGCTGTTGGTGCTGGATAAAGATTTGCGGGTGCTCACCGCCAATGCGTCGTTCTGCAAATGTTTCAAAGTCTCCCAACGCCAGACGCTGAATCGCCGGATCTACGAACTGGGCAACGGCCAATGGGACATTCCTGAATTGCGCACCTTGCTGGAGAAAGTGCTGCCCCGGAAAAGCTCTTTCAAAGACTTTAAAGTGACGCACGATTTTAAGGGGGTTGGACGCCGCACCATTCTCTTGAGCGGGCGGCAGGTGGAGCACCTTAAGAAAATTCTCCTGTTCATCGAAGATATTACGGAGCGGCGGGAAGCCCAGGCGGCCATCCGGACTTCGGAGATTCGTTACCGGCGGCTTTTTGAAGCTGCCCGGGACGGAATCCTGATTCTCGATCCCGTCACGCGCAAGATCACGGACGCCAACCCGTTCATGTCGGAACTATTGGGTTACCCGCGTAAGGAATTATTGGGGAAGGAGCTTTGGGAAATTGGCCTGCTCAAGGATGAAAGAGCCAGCCAGGCGGCTTTCCGTGAGCTGAAGAAAAAACATTTCATCCGTTACGAGGATTTGCCGCTCCAGAGCAAAAAGGGAAAGCGCCACGAAGTCGAATTCGTCAGCAACCTTTACGATGAAGACGGGCGGCATGTCATCCAGTGCAACATCCGGGACATCACCGAGCGCAAACGCGCCGAGAAAGCCTTGCAGTTGAGTGAAGAACGCTTTCGCGCGCTTTTCCATATCAGCCCGGTCGCAGTGTATTCCTGCGACGCCTCGGGAAAAATCGAGGAGTTCAACGGCCGGGCGGCGCGCTTATGGGGACGAAAACCAAAACGAGGAGACACTGGGGACCGGTTTTGCGGCTCGCTCAAAATGCTTCATACCAACGGCACGGCAATGCCCCACAATCAGTGCCCGATGACCCGGGTGTTGAGTGGTGAAATACCAGGAGCGCGGGACGCCGAAGTCGTCATCGAGCGGCGCGACGGCTCAAAGATAACCTGTATCGCCAATATAGTTGGGCTCAAGAACGAACTTGGAGAAATCACCGGCGCGATCAATTCATTTTACGACATTACCGAACGCAAACGATCAGAGAAAGCTCTTCGGGAAAGCGAGGAGCGGTTTCATGCGATATTCAGCCAGGCCACTATTGGCATCGCACTTATGGATTTGAATGGGAACTTCACTCTCGTAAATGAATATTTTTGCAACATTACCGGGCGCACGGCGAAGGACCTGTATCGCCTCAAAGCGCAGGACATTACGCACCCGGACGACTTCGCCAGCAAGGTAGCCTTGCTAAAAAGGTTAAGAGAGGAAGGCGGCGATTGCGTCATCGAAAAGCGCTATGTGCGGCCGGATGGAGAAATCGTTTGGGTGCGCAACAGTGTTTCACGCGTCGATCACACCCCAGCGGATGGCCAATACTTAATCGCCGTATCGCAGGACATCACCGAACGCCATCAAGCCGGGCAAGCTTTGTTGAATGCCAAAAACGAAATTGGCCGGCACGCTCTCGAACTGGAGCAGGTCGTGGCGGCGCGAACCGGTGAGCTTCGGGACACGATTGGCGAACTCGAAGGTTTCTCTTACAGCGTATCGCATGATATGCGCGCGCCGTTGCGTGCCATGCAAAGCTACGCCTCCTTTCTGGTCGATGAATACGGTGGCAAGCTGGACGAGAAAGGACTCAATTACCTCCACCAGATAATGCGCTCGTCCGTCCGGCTCGATCAACTCATCCAGGATGTGTTGAGCTACACCCGGATTCTTCATTCCAAGTTGCCGATGGCCAGCGTGGACCTGGATCGCCTGGTGCGGGATATCGTCGAAGCCTTTCCGAACGGGCACGCGATCAAACCGGAATTTCACATCACCGGAACACTGCCGAAGGTCATGGGAAACGAGGCGCTTTTGGCGCAGATCGTTTCCAACCTGCTCAGCAATGGCGCGAAATTTGTTTCGTCCGGCACCGCGCCGCACATCGAGATTTCGGCGGAAGGAATCGCGGGTGATTCGGTTCTCGTGTGGTTTAAAGACAATGGCATCGGCATCGCCCCGGAAAATCACAAGCGCATTTTCCGTTTGTTCGAGCGGATTCACCCCGTCACCGAGTACGAGGGCACCGGCATCGGGCTGACCATCGTGCGCAAGGCGAGCGATCGGATGGGCGCGGAAGTCGGCTTCAAATCGCATCTGGGCACGGGCAGCAATTTTTGGATCCAACTAAAGAAAGCATAAAGTTATGAAAACAATCCTCCAGGTTGAAGATGATCCCAACGATGTCTTCCTTTTTCAACATGCCATGACGAAAGCGGGAGTTCCGAACCCCATCCAGATCGCGAGTGACGGGCAGCAGGCCATTGATTACCTGCAAGGGGCCGGGAAGTTCGCCGATCGCCAGAAATACCCGTTTCCGTGCCTGGTGCTGCTGGATTTGAAATTGCCGTATGTGATGGGGTTGGACGTTCTCAAATGGATTCGCACCCGGCCCGGGATGGTTTTGACAGTCATTATGCTGACTGCGTCCGGAGAGGAGGCGGACGTTGTGAGTGCCTACCGACTGGGCGCAAATGGTTTTCTCATCAAACCCTCGGAAGCAAGCAAACTTCATGAGATGGTCAAATCCATCAGGGATTTCTGGCTGTCGCACAACACATTGCCGATTGAGTCGTCGGCGGAATCTCCCGCGGAAGGAGAGGTGAGCACCGCGCGTTCGTCCACGGATTTCGCAATGAAACACCAACCTATGAATGCAGCGCGCCGAGAAGAGTGGCCGCACAATATCGAGGCAAACCCATGAGAAAAATCACTGTTTTTATTTCCGATGACCATGCCATTTTCCGCGAAGGATTGCGCCTGTTGTTGCAAGCGGATGAGGATTTTGAGGTCGTAGGCGAAGCTGCAAATGGGCGCCGGACGGTGGCGGAGGTGGCCCGACTTCGTCCTGATGTGGTCCTGATGGACCTCGCCATGCCGTTGTTGAACGGGATTGAAGCCACCCGCCGGATCGTGGCGGAATCGCCCACCACCAAAGTGCTCGTCCTCAGTAGTTACAGCGATGACCAGCACGTGCAACAGGCGGTGGAAGCGGGCGCGGTGGGTTACGTGATGAAAGAAACCGCTTCTCACGAATTATTGCACGCCATCCGCGAGGCAGCGAAAGGAAATGCTTTTTTCAACCCGTTGATTGCCACGTGCCTGTTGCACCGTTGGAAAAATCGCGATCAACTGCCCACCAACGGCGCCGCCAATTCATTGACCGATCGCCAGAAGGACGTCGTGCAATTGATTGCCGAGGGATATTCCAACAAACAAATGGCCACCCTGCTCTGCATCAGCGTCAAGACGGTGGAGAAACATCGGCAGTCGCTGATGGACAAGTTGAATATTCACCAGGTGGCAACCTTGACCCGCTACGCGGTTTCTCACCGCGTCGTGGAGGCGGAATCCTACAACCAGCCCACCGGCGACGCAGTGGCGCGCGTAGATGGGCGAAGTCTTTACCGCCAGACAGCCGATAGCCGAATACAACCATGAAAACACTGAACGCTGACGAAACCGGGGCGATGGCCACCCGCACGCCCAATTACCGCGTCCGCCCGGTTCCAAAATCCGAACGGCGGAAGGAGCATCGCCAGAGAGCGTTCCGGCGGGTGGAGAAATCAGCCAGCCTGGCTTCCACGTATCCGAATCTAAAAGCTCTGACAGTGGATCTCCTTTATTTCGACCGCGAAATCGTCTCCTGGGGGCACGGCCTGCGATATCGGGCAAACATGGAGACGGCGAAGTCCATGCTTCACTTTAACTGCCCCAGCACGTTGTGCAACGGCGGCGGCTTCGACCTCAGCAAGGATTTGGGCTCCGCCGTTTTGGAACACCGAAAGATTGTTGACGGCAAAGTGCATTGCCGCGGTTCTCGTGACCAGGAAACCGGGAAGACGGCTCCCTGCCAAAGTGTTCTGCATTTCAAAATGCAACTGACTCTAAAACCAGGGCGTTAATTATGCGTGGCCGGGAAGTCCCACTCGCGGCCATTCGAAACAAGAAATAACAATTAACCCATTAAAATAAAATTATGTCGCTGGGAACTATTTTACTCATCGTGCTCATCCTGATGTTAATCGGCGCCTTTCCCACGTGGGGGCACAGCAAAAGTTGGGGTTATGGCCCCAGCGGCGGACTCGGACTAGTTGTGGTAATTTTGCTCATCCTGATTTTAACGGGTAGAATTTGAACCTCGTCAGCAAAATCGGCGGTTCAGTCCACCGAGGCAGAAAATGAGCGAACACGAATACACGGAAGCAGTCAAATCGATGCGGCGCGGGTGCGATGACCGGGTGCGCAAGAGCGAAGCATCACGCGACTATTGGAAATTCACCGCGATAACCCTTTTCTTTGTATCGCTCTTGTGGATCCTGGATCTTCTCGGGTGCTTTCCGGATTCAAATTAGAACCCATCTCATGGGATTGTCGGCGCGTCATCAGGCCTTCCGGCTGCCTTCCGGCTGGCACGATCGGCCAGAAATTTTTCCAATCCCGGTTTCACGACCTTCTCATTGCACTCCGGACAGATGCCGTGAGTGAACTGCGCGTCGGTATGCTGGCTGATGTAGATTTCGACGGAGTGCCAGTAATCCTTGTCGTCACGGATTTTCTTGCAATAGCTGCAAATGGGCAGCAATGCGTTCAACACTTTCACTTCGGAGAGGGTGAGGGACAGCTCGCGGTTGGCGGTTTGGAGCTCTGCGGTACGTTCCTGGACGCGGCGTTCCAAATCGGAATTCAATTCCACGATGCGTTCGTGCGCGCGTTGCAGCTTGCCCAGCGCGTCCTTGAGCTCGATGTTCTTCTCCTCGATCTTATGAACCAGCGTTTGGCTGTATTGCTGGAGCACATAGGTTTCCTCCACCGCCGGCGCGGATGGCACGGGCCGCACCGCCTTCTTGCCCATCACTTCCCGCAGTGCATCGAGCACGTCTGCAGCAGGCGCGGGCTTGGTGAGATATTTGTCCGCGCCGACGGCCTGCGCCAGCTTCATGTCATCAGGCGATGTGTAAGTGGCGGTATAGATGATGAATGGCAGGACGTGCAGCCGCTCGCTCTTCCGAATCTCATGGCAGAGGCGGAAGCCGTCCATGTTCGGCATGAGGATGTCGGAGATGACGGCGTCCATCGTTTCGCGGGCGAGGATTTGCAGGGCTTCGACGCCGTCGGCGGCTTCGAGCGTGCTGTGGCCATCGGCTTCGAGCGTTACCCGCAGGAGTTTCCGGTTGGTGGCAATGTCGTCAACGATGAGAATGTTCATAGGCGGATTTTCGACACGGCACTTTCTACCTTGGCCGCGACGACATCCTCGATTTGTTGCGATAGCGTGCGGGTGTTGATGGGCTTGACGATGTAAGCGTCGCAACCGGCCTTCAGGGCCTCGTCTCGACCGTGTTCTTCTGAAAACGCCGTGATGGCAATGATGGGAACGTCATGCGTCTCTAGTTCCTCGCGGCACTGGCGGGCGACCGCGAAGCCTTTGATGCCGGGCAGGCGCACGTCCAACAGGATGATATCTGGCTTGACCGCTTTGATGGAGTAAATGGCCTGATCCGCAGAGGCCGCGAGCATCACGACGTGGCCGCCGGCCTGGAGCACCTCGCTGGTCAGTTTCAAACTGGTGGGGTCGTCTTCAATGATCAGGATTTTCATGTTGGTTCTCGAGAGTTGTCGCCACCTAGCGCAACGATGCGGATGTGCGGCGGGTGCGCGCGTCGGCTTATTATTATTATCGCAGTGGCCATTACCGGCAGGCGCTGGCGACGGTGGACCATCGCGTGGCGACGCAACTGGACAACCCTGAATTCAAAAGCCAAAGAGCCTTCATGGTCGCCGCCCTATGATTGGATTCTAATCGTAGGTTATCACCACGGTGCCACCAGAAATAGCGATGCTTGTAATTGTGAAAGCTGTGTCGCCGAGGATACGATAGAACCTCATATTACCTGAGATGGGAACCGTTATAGTCTTGGTCTCAAGATTAACCGACTGCCCCGCAGCTTCTGTGTATGAACCAGTGGCCGTGGCCGCAGATACCAAGGTTACCGGGTTAATTATTGTGCTTGGAGCAGCTACGGTATTGCCTTCAAGAGTAACCGCAGTCTGTGCCAACAATCTGCCGTTAATGGATGCGCCAGTCCCCAGGCTGATGGATGTTTGGGCCATTATTATTCCCTCAAAGTGAGCGGTCGTTCCAAGGGAGACGTCACCGAATGCCTGCCAGAAAACGTTCGCGGCCAATGCACCACCAGTCAGATGAATCTGCGTGCCGTTCGCCTGGGTAATCTTTCCCGCGATCTGGAAGATCCAGACATCGTTTGGGCCACCGCTGAGAGTAACATCTGATGATATCAAAACATCGGTGCCCCACTTGTAGAGGCCGGGAACCAGCGTCAGCCCGCCAATCTGTCCGGCACCCAGTTCGGTGAAATCGGGTATAGTTCGTCCAGCGGCGTCAGTGTAGGCTGTTTGCATATCGCCGATGGCCCCGGTCAGGTTGGCAGGAGTCGGAGCCGCATAGCCGGGTGCGTAAACTTTGCCGGTAATCATAGCTGAGGTCGCAAATGGACTGGCCGCGGTAAGGGTTAATGCAAAGCCAGTGATGGCGGTCGCGTCAATGGGACTCACTCCAATATCTCCCGTAATCGCGGAGGTCGGAACAGTTGAGATTCCTGATTTTGCCAGAATCACAAAATTGCCGGCTGTTCCAAGGTTCACCGGCGTTTGACCTGCCATCGCATCCAGGTGCGGGAAGATCACGTTAGCGGCGAGGAAAAGACCCATGCAAACCTGCTTCGTTACGTTTACCAAAAGTGCTGATGAGTATATTTTCAAATGGTTTTTGTTCTTTTTGTATTGCGTGTTTGATTTTCCTCTCGCGCAACCCGCGGCGCAGCCAGTAGGTTTCTGCGGATAGCTCTGCTCTATTTGTCGGGTTTAAGGTTGAACTGGTTTACGGAGATTTATCGGTTGCTTCTCCGGTTCGTGCTAAGCACCCAAGTGCGCCGCCCAGGTTGGGCGGCGCCCCAGCGGGCTTAGTTCGCCGGCTCGATGAGGTCATTCATCTGTAATGTAACCGCAGTCTGGGCCAAGGCTCTGCCGACCAGCGTTGCGCCGGTTTTCATCGCAATTAATGATTTGCACAATACAACTCCCTTGAATTCAGCCGTCGTTCCAATGGTCGTTACGCCGGCTACCTGCCAGAAAACGTTTTTGGCCTGGGCGCCGCCGCTCAGAGTAACAATGGCGCCGTTGCCCACGGTGAGGCCTTGCGCTATCTGGAATATAAAGACCGCGTTTGGGTCCCCTTGGGCATCAAGCGTGACGCTGGTGGGTATGAGAACCGGGGTGCCCCATTTGTAGAGGCCGGGAATGAGTGTCATCCCGTCAATATTTCCCGCCCCCAGTTCAGTAACATCGGGTAATACCCGTCCAGCGGCGTCGGTGTAAGCCCGCTCCATGTCGCTGATCGCCGCAGTCAATAAGACCGGGTAGGTCACCCGGCAGGCAGGACCAGCAGCGTCAACTGTGAAAATTTGCCCAGCCACTTCGCCACAACCTATCCCAGTAATCGCTGCACCGGTGATCGGACTCGTTCCAATATTTCCAACAATAGCTGATGCGGGCACGTCGGTGATTCCGGATTTTGATAGAATCACGAAACCGCCTGCCAATCCAAGATTCACTGGCACCAGCGCTGCCATTCCCGGGGAGGCGCTACAAAGCAACGCGAGCAGCGCCGCCATCAGACTGATGGAACTCCGTTTCTTTGACGGTGCGCGGTTCACTCGCGTGGGTGCGCTGACGGCAAGGTTTGTTTTATGGGAGATGTTCATTGTTTTTGTTTCTTGTTTTCTGTTTTCTGTTTTCGTTTTTGATGGTCATTTGTTTAACCATCTCGCCTATAAAATGGGGCGGAGGGCATGCGGGCGCTATTCTGGGGTTCGCCTACAGGGATATCCCCCTCGGAGGTCTTATCCTGAAGCCCGTGGAGCCTGGGTTCGCCGTGACCGGGCCGGAAGCAAAAGAAAATCGCGATGCCGGGTGTTGGGCTAGCCGATGTTCCCTCGGTCGTTGCTCTCGATGATCCCCTCGGCGATGGCGTGGCGGGTGAGACCTGCAACGTCGTGGATGTTGAGCTTGCTCATCAGACTTTGCCGATATTTATCCACCGTTTTGAAGCTCAGGCCTAATTCGGTGGCGACTTGTTTGTTGCCCTGGCCTTCGGCAATCAATTGGAGCACCTCTACCTCGCGCGAACTCAAATGGTTGCCCTTCTTCTTCGGCTGACCACTCCGGTTCAGCGCCTTGGGATCGCCAGCGGGAACGTACCTGGCAATGGCAGGGCTGAAAAATGGGTTTCCTTTATGCACTTCTCGAATCGCCCTGGCCACAACTGCGGAGGAGGTTTGCTTGAGCAAAAATCCCGCGGCACCTAACTCGGTCACTTGCTTGACGAAAGCGGCATGACCGTGCGCGGAGAGAATGAGCACCTTGGTGTCGGGAAAGTTTTTGCGAATCTGCCGGGTGGCTTCCAAACCATTGAGCAGCGGCATCGCGATGTCCATCAACACCACTGCGGGACGAAGTTGTTTTACCAGGGCAACCGCCTGGCGGCCATCTTCCGCTTCGCCGACTATTTGAATATCTTTTTCCAACTCCAGCACCATGCGCAGCCCCTCGCGCATCATCATATGATCATCCGCCAATAAAACAGTAATTCGGTTCACAAGTCAGTTAAGTTGGCCGCCGTTCATGCTGGCGGCAGGGGCATGCGGATCTCGATTTCCGTGCCGGCGCGATGAACGGATTTGACCGTGAGGGTCCCCCCCACATATGTCGCCCGCTCGCGCATGCCGAGTAGACCCAGGCCGCCGCTGCCTTTTCGCCGGGCCGGGTGCTGCGCCGGGTCGAAGCCGATCCCATCGTCATTGATCGTCAACTGCACGATGTTGCCCGGCTTTGTCAGATTCACCAGCACATGGCGGGCGTGCGCGTGTTTCTCCACGTTGTTTAAGGTTTCCTGGAGAATACGGTAGAGCGCCAACTCGGTGTCGGCGGGCAGCCGCTGGGTCAGCTCCACACAGGCCA
>Ga0193718_1000073_pt1 | contig 20298 bp, 17 predicted proteins | sample U2a1metaG_FD_144918 | JGI IMG/M metagenome (GOLD analysis project Ga0193718, IMG submission 144918) | Soil microbial communities from a riparian zone of the East river system, Colorado, United States - U2a1 | ecosystem: Environmental > Terrestrial > Soil > Riparian zone | place: USA: East River... | reverse complement strand
AAAGATCCAGTCTTCGGCCTGGCCGATTTCGAAGTCAGCATGGGAGGGGCCTCCGGACTCATGGCTTTGGGCGAGCGGGCCAAGCCCGCGTTGCCGCGGCTCGCCGATTTGATGGACGTCAATGATCGGGATGTGGCGCTCTGCGCAATGCTTGGAACGCTGGGCACTGGACGGGACGCAGTGCCGTGTTTGCTGAAGGGGTTGACGAATCGCTTTCCGGATGTTCGAAGCGAAGCGGCTACTTGTCTGACCGGGGAATGGAGCGCTCAATTTCCCGAGGAGCAAAAGAAAGCTATTCCGTATTTATTGAAACTCCTGAATGACCCCGATGAAAACGTCCGTATGGCGACCAAGAACGGAATAAAGACAATAGATCCGCAGGCCGCGGCGAATGCCGGAATCAAATGAAAACCCGAGCGACACTTCTTACCAAGGCGAAAGTCGGGCTTCTCATGCTCATGTTATTCAGCGCGTTTCCCGCGCTGGCAAACCCAATTCCACTCCCCGAGAAACCAGTGACGGGTCCACTCACGTTTGCTGTGACGGTCGCGATTTTCATTGAAGCAATCTGCTGGGCCTTGTGCCTACGGCGATTTCGCAGGCCGCGATTGTTCATCCTGTGGGTGCTGGGAATGCATTTGATTACATTCCCGGCATTTGTTGGCTTGCTGCACTTCCTGGACATGCTTCGCCCGGCGGTCGCCGTTGCGCTGGGGGAAACTTTCGTTGTTATATCAGAGGGCTTCTTGGTTTTTCTCGTATGCAACTATTTTACACGGGTTCCACAGGACGCATCTCCACCCGGCCTCATGCGGTGCTGGTTGGTTTCTGTAATCAGCAACGCTTGTTCGATGGTAGTTTTTCCATTGTTAACAGCGGCCAGCGATCGATTTGGTTGGTGAGCAGCTCAGCTTCAATCGCTTGGGGAAGAAACACCACAGCCAAAAACAGCGAGATCCCAGAAGCGTAGGTGACAGCGCCGATTAAAACGCACTGAGTCTCGACCGGTTACATGGCGCCACCAGCTCTTGATTGTCGCTGGCTACCATACGAGGTATCGGCGGCGTGGCGGAAGGTGTTTGTGATCATCACATTGCAAGTGAAGCACATTTTTGCATGACCTGCTGCATGAATCGAGCGCGAGCGTTAAAAGTTTATGCGGCCAGGAACTTATTTTCATTGTGCCATTTTAGCCATTCGACCGAGGGTGACTCTTGAGCCGCCGCAGGTAACGACACTTTCGTTCCGTGTAATGGATAGTACGAACGGCCGTTGTCGTAATCGATACGAAGACGAGGGCTGACGTGCAGACGAAATTCTGGAGTTACAGTGATATACCCGCGGTCGAAAAGCCGATGAAAATCGGACCGAAATAGGATTCCATTGCTCACTTGGTGCTCGCCGCCTTCTCCGTACGGCCGAATATGCGCCGCCTCGAGTGCTGGCAAGGAATGCTCTCCCGTAATAGCACACGCGCGAGAATACGCGGCTGTGACCGCCAGTCTGAATGTCCCCTGGCCTAATCGCGGCTTGATCACCATCGGCTTTCCAAAGCGGTCGACTCCCGGGGGTTCAGAGAGTGTAGCATATCCCTTCAATTGGATTACTCCGGCCCGGTCCTGACACTCGCGCCATATCCGAAGCCCTTCACCTATGGTTAGGTCGTAAGCTGTGTATCGAAGGTTTTGTGGTTTCCAATCAGCGGGCTGGCGAACCCACAGGTCCGGGGGAAAGAAAACGGCCCCAGATAATATTATGCAGCCGATCTGCGGCAATCCGTTTCGACCCATGATGCTCGTCTTTTCGCGGATTTTTCGAAGCCTAGTCTGTAGTTCGCCAAGAGTTGCTGCGCCATTCCCTTGCTCAAAACACTCCCAAGCCAACCATTCCGGCAACTTGTCGAATCGTGCGAAAATGCCAAATCCGCCGATAGCATTGTGCGGTGCCTTGAGCTTAAAGAAAAAAGGGCTCCCAGGTTCACCGCGGAACGAATAATAATCCGAAGGGCTCCAGAAATTTACTTCATCCCAGGTGCCCTTTTGCGCCAAAAAACTGAACCAGTCGTAATGGGTATTCGCGACGTAACCGCGCACAGGTCAGTAATAGGAATTTCCCGCGGGAAAGCAATTCATATTAGCGGCTTGGTATTTGTTGCGAATTTCACCACCGGAGAATGGCCACATATGAAAAATGCAAATGTGTCTGTTCTAATGCGGAAGCTTCCCGAAACTATCAACATTCATCTGACCCGGGCGTGTAACTTCGGCTGTCGGTTTTGTTACGCGCAATTCGCCGAGTGCGAACAAGGGGTAATGCGACCGGAGGAGTTGAAGAACCTGATTGAGGCAATTGGCCGCGCAGGTCCATCAGCGCGGGGCTGCTCAAGAAAAATCAACTTCGCCGGGGGCGAGCCACTTCTGTACCCCGGCTTGCCTGGATTCGTCGCTCTTTGCAAAGACGTGAACCTAGTTACGTCTATGGTTACGAATGGTTCGTTGCTGAGCGAAAGGATGGTTGGCTATCTGCGGGGAGCGTTGGATATTTGTGCGCTGAGTATCGATAGTGCGCGCGGTGAAACGAATGCGAGGTCTGGTCGATGTGCAGGGTGCGTGGTTCCGGATGCACGATATTACCGCGAGGTTGCAGCCCGGCTGCGCGGCGCAGGAATAAGGCTGAAGGTAAACACGGTGGTGCATCGTTTGAATGTGGGGGAGACGCTGGGGGAGTTGGTGGCCGAGATCGCGCCTTTTCGTTGGAAGCTGTTTCAGGTAAAAAGGATCGAGGGCCAGAACGGCGCGAGCTTCGATGAACTGGCAGTGACGGTCGCGGAGTTCAGAGAATTTGTGAAGCGCAATCGGCGCTGTGTGCCTTCGCATGTCGCGGTGGTCCCGGAAACGGCAGATGAGATGACGGATTCGTACGCAATGATCGCGCCGAATGGCTGTTTTTTTGACAACAGCCAGGGGCGTTACAGTTACAGCCGACCGATTCTGGCGGCCGGAATAATGGAGGCGTTTCAAGACGTGCAGTTCAGCGGCGACAAGTTCGTTTCGCGCGGAGGGCTTTATGAATAGTCCCGCAAGCCGGAGAGGACGACGAACTGGGTTCGTGTCCAACTCGCTGGGTGATCTCGTGAATCGGGCAATCACGCCGGCAGCGGAAGCCAAAAAGGCCTACGCGGAGTTGAAAGGCACTTACTTGAAGGAGGTAAAGCCAAAGGATGGTGGGCCCGGAAGGAAGTATTGGGAGGTGTTCCCGCAGCCAGTGCTGCGAGTGAAGGAGAAGCCGAAAATTCATGAAGAGGAACACGAAAGGAGCCGTGAGTTTATCTTTTCTCTCAAGGACGATGCGGTGCGTTTCGTTCGGAATTTGTGGTTCGCACATGAGTTCTTTAAAGAGCCGCTCAAGGTGTTGAAGTTCATGGGGGCATTGAAAGCGGGAGAAGCATCCCGGCTTTTCCGGGAGCGCCTCGAGGAGCTTGAAGCTCGGGCGCAGACTTACGGGCGCTGGTCAGCGAACGCAGAGCGGATAGTTGAGCTCTTAGGGAAATTCAACCCAACAAAAGTAGATTTGCTGCGCGCATCGCAGTCACCTGTAGCCGTGGAGCAGCCAGACCAGCCGCTGGCGGCGAGTGTGGGCTCGCCAGCGGTGGCGGACTTGATCCAGGAAGTGGAGGAACGTGCCTCCTTCCGAGGAGGCAACCCGGATGATGCTTGTGAGAAGGCGTTGTACTTCCTTGCCTTGGGGCGGCCGGAAATTGCGGACAGGATTGCGAGGGAAGTTCTGGAGGCGAACCCGGATCACCCAATCGCGCTCTATGCCAACGCGGTGGTTTTGCTGGATGCGAGCGAGCGTCACCAAAAACGGGCGTTCATGCATGACGTTATGCACCTGCATGATCTGCCGCCGTTGGAGGCCGAAGAACACTACCATGCGGACCGGCACGAGCAGGAAAGCTTGGCATCATGGGAAAAAGCCGCAAGGGCTTTCGTGCTGATACTGAAGGCGTACGAGAATTGGCCGAATCGGTTTGGCATCAAGCGGTATGAATTCGAGCCGGTGATGTGGCAACACCGCATCGAGGGGTGGATTTTGCGGAGGGGTGCGGCGCGTGTTACGGAGGATCCAACTGGGCTGGGCCTGATGAAAGAACAGGAGGCCGCTGCCGCGAGAGCGGCACTTACGCGGGTTGTTTCGAAGTTGTGGAAGGAGCAGCGCCGTTCCATTTACGATGCGTTTCGACCGGACCGGCTGCGCGATTTCCTTGTCCTCGCCAGTCATCTTAACGTGGCGCTCGCGCGGGAATGCTTGCGGGGCTTGGATGGGGTATTGAGTGCGAAAGCTGTTGAAGGTAGAGAATCGCACTGGGAGCAGTACATTTGGCTGCCAGTCGGACCAGAGGCGAGCCTGGCCGAAGGGTTATGTGGGGCGCTGGGAGACGCGGAGTTTTGTCGGAGCGTGTTTCGCTGTTTGGGCGCGGCTGAGGGGATGAAGTTCCTTCGTGGCATCGAGCAGCTTGGGAACGCACGGCGGCTGGATCGGTTGGACGCCGCGCACAGCATCGCATTGCGGCACCAAGTCTCTTGCCACGCACGGCCGGAATCTTGGCGGGAGGGGCTTGAGATGTGTCGAAGCATGGCCGAGGACTACGCTTGGCCAGAGTCCGAATTGGGAAAAAAGCTCCGGAGCTGTTGGCGATATGGGCTCGTTCTATTCCTGTTCGAGGGATCTCGCTTGGTGTTCAAGGAGAATGAACCACGCGAAGCGGCTGAGCTCATGGTGAGGGCGCTCGAAAGAGTCGACGCATGGTTTGTAGAAATCACTGGGGAGCAGCCGATGTTACGTTTCTGGGAATGCGACGAGAACGCGGACTGGGAGATTGTGGGTGATTTTCTGCTGCGCCAGCCGAACTGTCTGACAGGAGGGACGATTCCTCGATGGGGCGGACCTAAAGATGGAGTCATACCGAAGCTGCAAGTCGGCTGGTGGGATGAATTCGTGCGATGGACGGAGGGGAAAGGATATTCCGAAGCTCCGGTCCTGCTCGCCTATACACGGTGGCTGCGTTACAAAATGCCTGAAGCCACGGAACTGGAACGTCGGTGCCGAGCACTCGAGGCTAGGCTATGTCCGGGCTAATCGTGTACGGGATCGTTGACCTGCTTAGGCCTTGAAGGCCGATTTGAAAGAAGATTCCCGTCGTCGGAACCCAGTTGGCCGGGGGTTCGTGCGCTCCGGCGCGGTGGTGATTGGCGCATGCCGGCGCCTTCACTTGGGACCGAGCCTGCAAGAACTGGTCGGACTTCTTGGCCGTTGCGGCGCAAGGTTTTTGCAGACTCGGATAAAAATGGACTAATTCCTCAAAAATGGTTACTGGTCAATTTGCGGTCCACGGCATCGAAGCAAACTTCACCGCGACATTGCCACTCTTTGGAAAAAAGGGCTTGGCAGTGTGCATTCAATTCTGCAAACTCTCCCCGAGGCGCCCGGTCCGGGCAATCTGGATGGCATTCCGATCTAACATTGCTGACTACGAGAAGCTGATAGGGAGACTTGAGGGCAATGCCTTCCAGGAAGAGGTGTGTGCCAGGCTACAAACGATATTCATCGACTTCCAACGCATTCCGACTAAACCCCAAGGCGACGGGGGGCTCGATGGTCTCTCACACGGGCAAGAGCGTGCCTATTGCTGTTACGGCCCGGAACAGGAGGTTCGCAAACTCGACAATAAGGGATTGAAGGACAACATAGTCAATAAATTCTCCGGCGATCTCCGAAAGCTGTTCGAGCTTGAGTTCAACAATAGAAAAATCAAGGTTGCGCCGAACGAGGAGTTGCAGACCATCATAGGCGACAACCGGAAGATCAAACACGTGTATCTGGTTGTGAGTTGGTTCGAATCGCATCGCGTGATCGGTCCGCTGAACACGAACTTCGACAAGTATAAAGCTGCGAGCCAACCGCGATTCGTTCACGCAGACGCCACGCTGACCGTATGGGGACCAAAAGACCTTGCGGCGCTTGGTGAAGTTGACGACCATGCACTTTTTCGCGCAGAAAACCCTGCGTTGATCGCATGTGTGCTGGCGGCCTCGGCAGACAAGTTCGTGAAAGATTGTGGAGGCGACTTCGACGCAAAGTTTAAAGATTTGAACCAAAAGCGTCCCCAAAGTGTAAATCGGATCAATGGTATCGCCCAAGATTTCCGCGAAGCTTGGGCAACTGCGCTCGCCCTTGACAACGATCTCGCCAAGAATTCCCTAAACCTCCACCAGATCCTAGAGTCTGTCCGCTCGGACGCTGCTCTCTCGGCGCGAGTCAAGTCCATGAAAGGAACTGATCCCTACGACCTGATTGAAACAATGCGCGGAGAAGTCTCTGTGCGGCTCGAAAAGGGATTTGGAAATAGCTTCGGCCCTCATACCACCCGTATTGCGAATGGTGTCGTCGCGGGTCTGATTGGTGAATGCCCAATTGAGTGGAGGGAGGATCATGCCTAGCGATTCCGACCCCGTACGAGAACTCACGGCAGTGCTCCGTGAAGCCGGCGCGAGCCCGCGCGTCCGCCCCGAGCGCATCGTGCGCTCGACCTTGTATGATTTGGACTACCACGTAGCCTTGATCGCGTGCGTGTTCTTCATTACACTGGACAATGAAGTGGCAATTTCCCGCCGCGTGGCTGCCCATTGGTTGAAAATCCTTCAATTCATCGCAGTACGCCCCACTCTACTACCAAATTTCCAGTTGTGGGCTACCACGCGGCGGCACCAAGATCTCGACACGTGGCAGCTAATGCCTCGCGGCTATGTGGGGGACATTACGCATGATCGCACTGTAGAGTTACTTGTCGCTGGCGGAGTACTCTTGCGCGAGGGTGACGCATTGGTTCCTGGCAACCGTTTCGCTGATCTGCGACAGATTTATCACGCCTTGGTAACTAGAAATCTATTGGAGTCAGAACGTTCAACTCTGCTGAAACTCTCAGACCTTCGGGAAAACAAAACTTTGCTCAAAGGCGCATGATTCACATCGAAGAAATCAAAGTCTGCGGTGAATCGGACGCCGGCGCGTTCGAAGGCGCTTTCACATTCAAGCAAGGCCTTCAAGTTGTGTCTGCGGACAACCGTTTCGGGAAATCGCTCGCGGTCAGCTCTATCGCCTGGTGCCTCGGACTCGAACCTATGTTTGGTCTGCAGGACAACGATGCGTCGCGCTTCCCGGTGGCCGTCCGCGAGGTCATCGACCTCGATGACAAAGTCAATGTCCCTGTGCGCTCTTCTCGTTCGATACTTACTTTGAAGCGGGGGGATGGCGCCGACGGCGCCTCCTCGCATACCAGCAGACTCCAAGCACGCAAGCAGACGATGAAGGATGAGGCTGCCGGTCTGCAAAATTTCCTCTTCAATTGGTGCGGCATCCCACGCGCACCTCTCGTGACGAATGAACATCGCGCCCCTTTTTTACATCGATCAAAGCGAGGGATGGACTGACCTTCAAGCCCTGCAAGTGTACCGTTATGGCCTACTCGAAATCTCTGACGTGGCAGTGGAATACCTCCTCGGTGCTACCCAGGCCATTACGGAACGATTCAAACAACAGACGATTGCCGCAACTGAAACGCGGCTCAAGACAGAAGCCTCGGTTTTGGCGTCGCAAATTGCAGTACTGTTTGAACACCACGGGTGGGTCACAAATACTTGGTCAGACCACGGCGGCATTGCCACCATCGCCAAAAGATGGAGTTCTCAAACGTTGACCGATTCGTTGAAGAAGGAACTGAAGGTCGATCTGGGCGAGCAGCAAGCCGCATTGAGAGAGCGCGCCGAGCAGCTCCGCATTTATCTCACGGATGGAAAACTCGATCCAAATAACGTGACTGCACCAAGTGATGCGTCCCAAGCCGTGGTCGAGCTGAAGGATCAACGCCACCAGCGGCGCGAAGAGCTGCGTATTCTCCGCCGGCAACAAACGGATCAACAGGACCTGTTCACGAATATCGAACATCGCCTCCATTCTGCTCGCGATGTCCTTCGTCTCAAGAAAGATGGAATTGGGCGCATCGAGGTCATCGAGTGCCCGACGTGCCACCGCTCGCTAGACCCTTCCACATTCCAACTTACGGCCCAATCCACCGAATCAGTCGAGGCGCATATCGCTGCCTTGGACCGTGATCGTACCCTGGTTCGCGCCAACATAACCTCATCCGAGGAACAGATCATTCGTCTAACTGCCGATCTCGCAAATATAGAGCATCGCCTTCGTGAAGCAGAACGCGCGCTCGGCACCGTAAACCAAGCGATAGGGGCGTCGCGGGAGCAGCTGGCGAAGGCGGCAACCGGACTCGCTTCTACTGAGACTGAGATGGAACGCATTGCCGAAACATCTCGGGAGCTTCTCGGATTGCAAATTCAGATAAAGGACTGGGTTCAGAAGGCAGGAGCTGCCGAAATCGTCAGGACTGATAAGACCGATCTCGATAGACGCCTGCGGGAGTTTACCAGTCAGCTGCGTAAATTGCTCACGGCGCTGGGTCACGGCGGAATTTTGTCGCAGCCCGATTCCAATCTACACTTAGACGAGCATTATATCCCCTATCTCGGCCCCCGTCGCCTTCGCTCACTTGGCTCAGCAAGCGACCATCCTCGCTTGGTCGCGGCCTACGTGCTGGCTCTTGCGGTGGCTTCGGAGGTAGCGGGCGGATTGCATCCTGGCTTCGTGGTGCTGGACGAGCCACTGCAACAAAATCCTGACGAAACTCATCGCAAACTTTTCATTGAGTTTCTTACAAGCGATACTGCACGCGCATTGAAAGTTCAAACGATTGTTTTCACTTGGCTGCACGCGCCGGAGCTTGAGCGACTGAGGGCGGAAGGAGTCAATGTGATGACCCCACAACGTAACCACTTTCTGTGCTTGGTCCCGACATCTGATAGCGTTACTGCCGCGCCAAACCCGCCACAAGTTGGCGGTGTGCGCTAATTTGACCGAAAAAGACCTCGGTGCGCGAATGGGTACTTTGCCGACTGCGGTATTTGCGTACTGTCTTTGCTCAATAATCCGTGTGCGTGAACCCCCGGCTGTTTTGACCGGGAGTTCTTTTGCCGAAAGGTATAATTCGAATCACTTCGTCAGAAAGTGCTCTCGAGTGCTTTTGGCCCCTTCGAGAAGGCGCTCCCAATGGCGGATACCAATTTTTCCCATTTCGATAGCTGCCAAAAAGCTGACCTCGGCAGCTAGCAACAATTGATTGCTTTGTGTGTCTGGCAAATCCGGGAATACGTGGCTGACATAGTCATTCGCCCAAGCAACCGCGAGCGGCTTCAGGTCAACAGGCTGTGAGAAACGGCCACGTCGGTTGAGACGGTCCAAACGCGCTTTTATGTCGGCGGTATCGCCGCGTTTTGACGAGGGTGGCAATTCGTCCGGCGGCGGACGCAATCTCCTCGTCGGTGGGGGACGCATAAATCTTCTTGCGGGGATTAATACTTCTTCGCCAGTCATTGTGTCATTCGTTTTCATATTTGTTTTTGTATTTGTTTATGCGGCGACACAGTCGCCACTGGTAAGAGAACGGAATCGCCGAAAACTCAAATGGAGTTGAAAACGTAAACAATTATTTCTTGAATAACGGTTCCATCCACAGCTGGAATTTTCATTCCTGATTCTCCTCGACCCATAACAAATCCACTATCAGCGTTTCACAGCTTGGTGCGGTCCCGGATTGGCAGGCATCATCGCCGTTGGCAGGCGTGGCCTGAGCAAAATATGAAGCGACCAAACCAGCCTCGGCGAGGACTTGTAGCCCTTTAAGCGCTTCGTCCGGAACCGCGATTCCCAGAAAACCCAGGTCGCCAGCGTGGAATGTAACGCCGCACAAGCCGGGAGGACAATTTTTCGTCATCCATAGCATATGGATCAGGAGTGCAGCGGCCAGATCGTCCTCGGACCGTCTCTTGCGCCGGTCCAGCCACCCTTTCAGGAATCGACAGCACTCACAGCATTCCCCCGCAGGAGTTGGCGTCGCAGCGTCAAGTGGAGGCGAAGGGTTTTTGAATTTGTTCATCTTCCTGGTATTCGTGTTTTTCATATTAATTATGCTTTCTGGCCAGTTCGTTATCTCCAGCCTGTGTGTGTTTCATTTTTTGGTTTTTTTCATCTCAGGCCGCACCCGTTTGGTTTTCCAGACGGATCTGCCATGTGAATAAAGAACGGATTTCGATTGGAAGGTTTTGCGGCGGAATTCTCAGTGAAGCATTTTTGTCATGCCTGAAATCGCATGGGGTCCACTACGGCCATTTCAAGAGCCACCCCTTCCAAGAGGCGCAGTCATCGCAAATCAGTTCTATCCAGGGATAAAGAGCTTGGCGGTGTCGGACAGGAAACCGACCGCCAGCTAAAATGAAGAGAAAAATCGCATGAAAACCAAAACAGAAAACAACCATCGCCCCGAAAGTGCACCCACAAACACCCGCAGCAAAACGGAGCAGGAAGGCCCTGTGACCAAGCGACCGATAAACGCCAGGGTCCCGGACCCAGAAACCCGTCTGGCAACGCAGTCTCGTTCTGCCATTGAGACGCCGGTACTAACGGATATTGATGAGAAAGCTGGAAGAGTCAGGAAGGACTCCGCCGCGCGCGTCGACCCGAGGAAACTCGAGATCCAATTTTGTCCTGCGGCCAAGGCGGAGAGAATTGCTAAAGGGGCCGTGCTGCGGGATCTGCGTCGCAGAGCCAAGTCGGCGGGTAAAAAGGTCAGTGGCGGAACGGAGAGCATTGTTGGCCCAAAAAGGTGCTCAGACGTTCGTTGGCTGTGGGGGACGCTAAATAAGATGGCTGACGAGTTTGCCGCACTAATCGACGAAGATCTGAAGAAGATCAGCCAGCCAGGCGCTGATCGCGAGACCTTGGTCGGGATGATTTACGCCCACCTGCTTTGCATCCGCGCGACGGTCACTATCTTCATGGGAGACAATCACGATCATTAAGGTTCAATACAAATGAAGTTACTTAATTGCGTGTAAACCCAAGACTTTTGGCGACTTTATTCGATCTAGGCGACTTTATTCAATTTTGACGACTTTATTCGCAGCCCACACCAATCCTTCACCAACTCCGGGAACCGGCAATTCTCGCAGACAGCGTTCGAGTGATCGCAAAAGTCGCGGACGATTTGAATCAATCCCTGCTGTTCCGCCGCGGTGCGCAATGACCGGCGCGAACTATTTCCCAGAAGTCGTTGCCGCGCGAGGCGCAGGACGGAGTTGTCTTCCGCAGCGGGCCAAGTGTTAAAACGGTTTTCAATCTCGCGCTGCAGATCCGCGTTCTTGCCCTCGAATGCGCGAATCCAAAGCCACGGCAGGATGACGTTCACGGCAAGATCTGTGACGCGCGCGGCGCCGAGCAGCGGTTGCGCTTTCTTCAGGCGCGGCGAGTGAATGGTCCAATGCCAGGACCAAAAGGCGTCCGGCTCAATTTGCAAAATTTCCAAAAGCGCTGCGGCCATTTTTCCATCGGGAAATTTCTTCGCGCACCATCGTTCCAATTTTGCCGGAAGGGTATCGGTCGCGAGCCAATGCGCAGCGAGGGCGATGCGGCGTTGGGGATGATTGGCGGGGCGCTGGCCGTGAAAACGCCAGACTGCGCGCGGCAAAACGCAATCGGAAAATTCCCCGCGCTCGCGCCACCAGTAATCCCACACGGAACGCAGGTAGCCATCGGCGCTGGCCTGAGCGCGGGTTAATTCAGCGGGCAAGAGACCGGCGACGCCAAGCAAACGGGCCTGCAACATCAGCGGTGAACCGCGCCGCGCGAACCAGCGGTCGCGGCTTTCGGCGAGACATTGCATCGGCCACGCATTGTGTTTGTAGCCAAGCGCGCGAAAGACACCTTCCCAGAGCGTTTGTTCCCAGCCGACGTGACGCGCGCGGGCCTGGAATTGCGCGGCCTTGCCGTGGAAACGTATTTGCGCGGCTTGGAACAGCAGCTCGCGCAATTTCTCCGGCGCAAGTTCGCTCAGCGGCGCGGAACATTTGCCGCGCAAACTTTCCGGCAACGACTCGGGGCCTTCGGAGTTCAGCCATTGATTCAATTCGCTCAAAGGGGCGTCGAGTCTTCCGGAAATGGCCACAGCGGGCGGAGCGCCGAGCACCGGCTCGGCGCGAGCGGACCCTGGAGCCCGGCGGGCCGAGCCGGTGCTCGGCGTTCCTGCCCCGTTCCAAATCACGTGCAAAATGACATTCTTGAAATTCGGATTCCGGTCGTGCCCGTGAGCGCGCCAGCCGGCGGATTCGATATCCACCTCGATGTCACCGGTCGCGGGCGGGTCATCGCCGAACTGGACGACGGCGCCGCGAAAATCGGGACCGCCTTCGCGGCTTAAAAAACCAGGATGAAGAATTCTGACGGTTCGCCCGTCTAATGCCGTCAGTTGCTCGCGACGCAAGCGCTGGTGTTGCCAGACGGCCTGGAGTAAGGTTTCCGGCGGAGACGATTCATCTTCGCGCAACGCGGGAGCGAGGCTGCGTTGCGTCCGCCAGCGAGCGTAAAGGTTCTCTGGAAACGGGAACACCGCGCATTGCTTGCGCGCGGGCTCCGGCAAAGTCAAGCGGGAAGCGGCGAGCGGGTAAGATTTCGATGATGGACCGGGCTATATTTGTAGCGCAGCCGTCCCCGGCTGCGAGTGCGGGCGGCGTCTCGCCGCACGCAAGAACACGGGGCGAGGACGCCCCGTCAACTCGCAGGCGGGACGCCTGCGCTACGACCAGTAGCCTGCGCGCTCCAAAACTCGTGCTGACAATCGGACGACATTCTTTAATTTTGAACGCATCGAAAGTTTATTGTGACTGTTATATGATAATGAATTGGAAGCGAAAAATCCTGTTGCTGGCGTTGGTTGGCATTTCCGGCTCGTTGCAAATTCGAGCCCAAGAACCGGACATTCGCCGCGACGCCACGGTCAATGCCGTCGAGGAGGTGATGCCGAGCGTGGTGAATATCGCGACGAAAAGCACCGTGCCGGTCCGCAACCCGATCGAACAGATGCGCCGGCAGATGTGGGGCCAGCGATTATTCGACGAATCTATCAGCCTGGGTTCGGGAGTGGTGTTCGACGAAAGCGGTTATCTGCTGACAAACGAGCACGTCATCCGGGACGCGGAGCAGATCCAGGTGCGGTTCGGAACGGGCACGAACGATTACGACGCCATCGTGATCAAGAGCGACGCAAAAATGGACGTGGCGCTCTTGAAATTGAAGGCGCATCCCGGCGAAAAATTTCACGCCATCAAGCTGGCGAAAGAAGACGATTTGCTGCTGGGCGAAACGGTATTGGCATTGGGCAATCCGTTCGGCCTGGGCGGATCCGTGACGCGGGGAATTCTGAGTTCAAAAAGCCGCACCGCGCCGCGCGAGGGGGAACCGCTTAATCCCCGGAATTTCCTGCAAACCGACGCATCCATCAATCCCGGCAACAGCGGCGGACCGCTGGTGAATCTGCGCGGCGAGCTCATCGGCATCAATGCGCAGGTGGCCGAGACCCCCAACGGACAGCAGGCGCAAGGCATTGGTTTTGCGATCCCGATTCGCCTGGTGGAGGAGGCGTTGTCTGAAATCTTCCCGACGGAGTTCGTGCGGTCCTATTGGTTTGGAGCGCGGGTGAAGGTGGGCTCTTACCCATTGGTGATCACCAGCGTTCAACCGGAGAGCCCGGCGGGCAAGGCAGGTTTGAAAGTGGGCGATGTCGTGATGCAGGTGAACGGAAAGGTGCCCAAGAACTTTATTGATTTTGGCGATTTGCTGGCTGCCAACGGCGTGTCTGATTTTCCACTCACGATTCGCCGCGGGGAAACGGTGAACGATGTAAAAGTGCGTCTCGTGGGCGAGCAAACCGTTTTTAATCCGGAATTGGTGCGCGGGAAACTCGGATTGACACTGCAGAAAAGTCCCGACGGTTTTTTAATCACGGAGGTGGAATCAAACAGTCCCGCGGGCACGGCCGGGCTGCAGCCGCGCATGATTGTGCAGGCCATTGACCAGCAGACGCCGCCGGAAGACGTTACGAGCGTGGCGAAATTGCTCTACGCAAAAAAGAAAGGCGAAACCGTGCTGCTGGATCTGGCCGTGCTCGAACAAAATGGCAATTTCACGGTGCTGCGCCGGGGGCGCGTCGAACTGGTTCCGCGCTGACCGGAAATTTTAATGGCTCAACCGAAGGTTTCCTGACTAAACTCCGCTTTGCAATGACGAACGACGGTTTGATGATTGAGGTCGATAACCTGACCAAACGATACGCGGGGCATACCGCTGTGTCGGGGATCTCATTTACCGTTAACCGTGGGGAAATCGTCGGCTTGCTGGGCCCGAATGGCGCGGGCAAAAGCACCACGATGCGGATTCTTTCCGGCTACCTGCCGGGCACTTCCGGGACCGTCCGGGTGGCGGGGCTAGACGTTTTTCACGATTCAACCGAAGTGCGGCGGCGCATCGGCTATATGCCGGAAAATAACCCGCTGCACCTGGAAATGCGGGTGCGCGAGTATTTGAAATTTCGGGCGCGATTGAAGGGGCTCGGGCTCAAGCGTTCGCGCGAGCGCGTGGATGTGGTGATGCAGCAATGCAGTCTCACCGACGTGTCGAAGCGAATCATTGGGCAATTATCGAAAGGTTATCGCCAACGCGTGGGCCTGGCCGACGCTCTCGTCCACGAACCGGATTTGATTATTTTGGACGAGCCCACGATCGGGCTGGACCCGAACCAGATTCGTTCGGTGCGGAAGTTGATCAAGAGCCTTGCCGGCGCGCACACGGTGTTGATCTCGACGCACATACTTCCCGAAGCGGAGATGACGTGCAACCGGATGCTCATCATGTTCGAGGGAAAAATTCTCGCGGCGGACACGCCGGATAATTTGCAACGATTGATGAGCGGCAACGGCCAGGTGCTGGCGGAAATCGCCGCGCCGCTCGAAGATCTTTGCAATTGCTGGGCCCAGATGGCGGAGGTGGAGCACTATGATGTCTCTCCAGCCGATGGCGAATTTTTCCGCTGCGCGCTCACGCCCAGTAACGGGATGGATTTGCGTCCGCACATTTTTGCGCTCGTGCGGGAGCGCGGCTGGTATTTGCGCGAATTGACGCGCAACCGTCATTCGCTCGAGGATATTTACGTGAAGATCACGCGCCGGCCGGAAGAGGAGGAAGGGGTTTGATGCAGGCTTACCTCACGCTCACGCGCCGCGAACTGGCGACATTTTTCCTTTCGATCTCGGGGTATGTCATCATCGCCGGGCTGGCTTTGCTGGTTGGCCTGGATTTTGTGACCTTATTAAACATGGTGGGCACTGACCCGCTCTCCATGCCCATCACGCAATATTTTTTCAACAATCTGCTGTTGTGGATCATTATTGTTCTGACCGCGCCGGTAATCACCATGCGCACGTTTGCCCTCGAAAAGGCTTCCGGCACTTTTGAAACCTTGACGACGACGCCAGTGGGAGACGCTCAGATTGTGGCGGCAAAGTTCACCGCCGCGGTCATGTTTTTTATCGTGATGTGGCTGCCTACGCTGGGCTATATGTTTGTGGTCCAGCATTTCGCCAATCAACCCGGGGCGCTCGATACCGGAACGCTTTGCAGCATGTACCTGGGTTTGTTCCTGGCCGGTTGCTTCATTCTTTCCATCGGCTGCTTTGCGTCTGCGTTGACCAAAAGCCAGGTGGTGGCGGGGATGATTACGTTGGTGGCCGGGATCGCTTTGCTGATGATGAATTGGCTGGCGCAATCAGTCGCGCCGAACGGCCAGTGGCAGTCGCAGATTCTGACATTCTTCAATTTATCGCAGCAAATGATGGATTTCACGAGGGGCATATTGGATACGCGCGTCGTCGTGTTTTACATGAGTGCGACGTTTTTCTTTTTGTTTCTGACGTTGCGCGTCATTGAAAGCCGCCGCTGGAAATAACATGGCCACCCCCACTTCACCCCCGCCCAGTTTTTCGCCGCGCCGCAAATGGAACATTGCTTTCAGCGTGGTGTTCGCCACGATCGCGGTATTCGCGATTCTGGTCGGCGTCAATTATCTCAGCAGCCGGTATTTTTTCAAACGCTTCTATTTGAGTTCCGATACGCGGGTCAAGCTTTCACCGCGAACAATCAGCGTCCTTAAAGCGCTGACCAACCAGGTCGAGGTGACAATTTATTACGACAAGGACAATCCGCTTTACGGGGACATCGTGAGTTTGCTGAGGGAATACCAGTCGCACACCCGGAAACTGACGTTCAAAACGGTTGATTATTTTCGGGATCCGGGAGCGGCGGCAGAAATGAAGGCCAAATACAAGATGGGTTCGGCAACCAACAAGGACTTCATCATCTTCGATTCCGACGGGCGAACGGGATATGTGGACAACAGCTGGCTGGCGCCTTACCGGGATGAAATGGACGGAAATACCGTCCAGCGCAGACATCCGGTCTTCAACGGAGAAATGCTCTTCACCGCCAAATTGTTTGCGGTGACCCAGCCGAAACCGTTGACCGCGTATTTCTTGCAGGGTCACGGTGAACATTCGCCCACCGACAAGGAACAAGATTCGGGTTACGGCAAACTGGCGGAGGTGTTCCATCGCAACTACGTGAACACGTCGGCATTGGACCTTCTCAGTACCAACACCATACCCCAGGATTGCAATCTGTTGGTCATCGCGGGTCCCACCTCACAATTCCACATGTCCGAACTGGATAAGATTTCGAAATATCTTGAACAGGGCGGTCGCCTGCTCGCTCTCTTTAACGTTTATTCAGCCACCAACCGTCCGCTGGGTTTGGAATCCGTCCTGGCGAACTGGAACGTAAGAGTCACTCACAGCATCGTCCTCGATCAGGGCTGCGCAGTGGATCAAGACAAGACGGGCAGTGCTTTTTCAGTCACCAATTATTCCAGGCCGCCGCACGCAATCATGAATCCGATCATGGGTTCGCCGTTGGAGATTGTTCTTCCGCGGCCAATTGAACGGATCAAGGCGCCTTCACAAACCTCCGCCGATGAGCCGCAAGTGACGGAACTGGCGTTTTCAAGCACAGGCTCCGTCCTCAGGGACAACTCTGCACCGCGCAGTTACCCCTTGATGGTGGCTGTCGAAAAAGGCGCGGCCAAAGGGGTGGTGACGGAGCGCGGGACAACGCGCATGTTAATCATGGGCGATTCGCTTATGTTGGATAATCAATTGATTGATTTCGAAGTGAACCAGGATTTTGCCGATTCGGCGGTCAATTGGTTATTGGAACGGGCCACCTGGCTGCAAGGCGTCAGCCCTCGCCCCATCACTGACTATCGCCTCCTGTTAAACAGCGGACAGGTGAACGCGGTAAAAGGCATTCTGCTGGGGGCGATCCCTGGCGGCATTCTCTTATTTGGCGGCCTGGTGTGGCTGCGCCGCAGGAAATAATCTGTCGCATGAGTTCGAAGAACACCTGGCTCTGGATGACAGCTGCGGCGGCCTTGTTTGCGTTCATTTTTCTCTTTGAGCGTTTCCGCCCGGTGCTTAACTCCGGCCCCGCCTACCTGTTGCCGGAGTTAAGCACCGAGGTGGTAAAGACCGTGCAAATCTGGCCCACCGGGCAATCGGAAATCCGCGTCGAACGCACGAACGACGCCTGGCGGCTGACGGCACCGGTTGCGTATCCCGCGCAGAATACCAACGTGCAGGATTTTCTCGATGCCTTGCAGCGGCTGACGATTGCGCACAAGATTTCTGAAAAGGAGCTGAGAATGGACCCGAAAGCGGACCAGGATTACGGGATTGATCCGCCGCAACTTTCCTTGAGTTTCAATTCCGGCAGGTCCATTCATTTCGGCAATCGAACCGCGCCGGGAGACCAGGTTTTCGTGCGAATTCCCGGGATTGAAGGAGTGGCCATCGTGGACGCTGAGGTGTTGAATTATTTTCCGCAAAACGGCAATAGCTGGCGGGACCCCACGCTGGCGGATTTGGCGGGCGAAACCTTCGACCGAATCACAATGACCAACATGTTGAAAAGCCGGTCGTTCATCCTTCAGCGTGATTCGACCAATAAATTCTGGGCCATGACGTTCCCGTTGAAGACGCGGGCGGACAGCGAAAAAGTCGAGGACGCTGTGCAAAAGCTTGAGAAAGTGCGCGTGCAAGAGTTCATTTCCGACGACCCGAAGGCTGATCTCGAAATCTTCGGCCTCCAACCTCCGGCCCTGACGGTCGCGCTGGGGCAAGGGACAAACACGCTGGTTGTTTTGGATTTTGGCAAAGAGCTTACCAACAACCCGGGACTGATTTATGCGCGGCGCCGGGACCAAACTGCCATCGTGGCGCTCTCCACGAACGCGATGGCGCAGTGGAGCGCTTCTTATGAGATATTTCGGGACCGGCACCTCGTCACGCTCATGGGACCGCTCGAAACCATTGCGGTCCAGGGGCAGGACAGTTTTTCTTTGCAGTGGCAGACCAATAACACCTGGCAGGTCGTGACGCGGGATTCGCCCGCGCAGGATTTTCCCGCGGACCAACTCCTGGCGACGCACGTGGCGCGGACTCTGTCCGAACTGGAGATTATTGATTTTGAAAAAGATTCGGTTCCCGAGCCGGATTTCCCGCGCTACGGCCTGGCTTCGCCCGTACGAAAATATGTCCTGAAGTGGACGGTCTCCCCAACCGCGACGAATCCGCCAACAGAATTGGATTTCGGCACCAACGGCACAGGCCAGGTCTTCGCGCGGCGAATCGGAGAAGATGCCGTTTACGGCATTGCCCCGCTGGATTTTGAAGCGCTGCCCTCCGCGAGCTGGCAATTGCGCGAACGCAAGATTTGGGATTTCGAGGTGAATGACGTCGCGCGAATTACCATTCAACAAAACGGAAAGACGCGGGAAATTGTGCGAAATGGCACGAATGGGTGGTCGCTCGCGGCCGGTTCCAGCGGAGTCATTAACATTTCCGCCATTGAAGATACCACGCGCGAACTCGGACACCTGACGGCTTTCTCGTGGGTTGGCCATGGCAACGCAAAGCTGGCGGGGTTTGGATTCGCGCCCGGTGGCCACCAGCTTACCTTCGAATTGAAAAGTGGTGAGAAGCTGAACGTTCAATTTGGCGCCGAGACGCGCCTGGGTGCTCCCTATGCTTCCGTGATATATAACGGCGAGCCCTGGATTTTTGAATTTCCACCGGACATTTATCCGTCGGTACAATTTTGCCTGACGATTCCACCCGCACCCTGACATGGCGACGCAAGTTCCACCCCGCCGCTGGCACCGCTTCCGCGTCATCTTTCGCCGTTGTCGCATCACGGTCTTGCTGATCATTCTCGCGCTCGTCGGCGCGGTGCTCTATCTCGATTGCGTGGGCCTGCCCGGTTTTGCCAAAAGACCTCTGCTGGAAAAACTCCACGAACGCGGCCTGGACTTGAAATTCACGCGGCTGCGCTGGCGCCCCTTCCACGGGCTCGTCGCGGAAAATGTATTTTTTGGGCGAACCAACGACGTCGCCAGCCCGCAATTGACGCTCAAGGAAGTCCAGTTGCGGCTGGATTACGGCGCGCTGTTCAAGCGGCAGATTCAAGTGGAATCCCTAGCGTTGCGCCAGGGACGGCTGACCTGGCCGGTGATGGCAAGCAATGGACCGACTCGCGAATTGGCGATTGAGAACATCCAGACGGATCTTCAACTCCTGACGAACGACGTTTGGGAGCTGGACAATTTGCAGGCGGAAGTCGCCGGCGCGAAAATTCAGCTCTCCGGCACGGTGACGAATGCGTCGGTGGTTCGCGAATGGAAATTGTTTCGCAACCGGCAACCGGCGCCGCCGGGCACCTTGCAGAACCGACTGCGCCGCCTGGCCGACACGCTGGAACAAATCCACTTCGCCACCCCGCCCAAACTGAAGCTCGATGTTCGCGGTGACGCGCGCGACGTGGAGAATCTCGCGATTCACTTTTTCATCCAGGCGCCGGGCGCGGATACACCGTGGGGCACGGCCAATGGGATCAAGTGTTTCATCGTGCTGGCGCCGCCCCGGAGTAATCAGTTGGCCCGGGCGGAAATTAATCTCCGCGCGGTGGATGCCGCGACGCGCTGGGCTGCCACCACGAATCTTGCGCTGACGCTGCATCTTTTTTCCACCCAACAGAATACGAACCTGGTTTACGCCGATCTCGATCTGGCGGCGGACTCGGCCCAGAGCCGTTCTAACAGCGCCGAAAAGGTCCATTTCACCGCGCATTGGTATCATTCGTTGACCAACGCGATTCCACTTTCGGGCGAGGGCGAATTAC
>Ga0193718_1000072_pt1 | contig 20357 bp, 8 predicted proteins | sample U2a1metaG_FD_144918 | JGI IMG/M metagenome (GOLD analysis project Ga0193718, IMG submission 144918) | Soil microbial communities from a riparian zone of the East river system, Colorado, United States - U2a1 | ecosystem: Environmental > Terrestrial > Soil > Riparian zone | place: USA: East River... | reverse complement strand
CCTGTCTGTACAGCGTATGCGGTAGACCTACTACCATCTTTTATACAGCATTCAAAGAACTATTCTATTCTTCAATTCGTGACACACCCAACAACGGCGGGGTGGACTTCGCGACCTTGCATTTTTGCCACATCAACAACCAAATGCCCAAACTAATTACCCTTCAAAAATCCACCGATCACCGATCACCATTCCGGTTGAAATAGCCATAAACGGACAAATAGTTCAAACAGAACTACCTAGATCCAAAGTAAACAAACCCTCTCAGGGAATACCCCTACCGGGAGGATTCATGCTCCACCCAGCCACCTTGCAACCCAATCAAAGCGGTCATTACAGGGTCGAAACCGACCCTTCTGGCACAACCAGACCACACCTAGCCTGATTTTACCCAAATCAGGCTTCTCCTGATTTACCGCAGTGATAAATCTGCGACTTTTGCATCACACAAGTTCTGAATAAAATGATAAACGTATTGTTAGTAGAGGACAACCCGATAAACCAGTTAGTAGCGGTAAAAATGCTTCAGCGATGGGGTATGGAGGTTACTGTCGCTAACCATGGCCAGGAGGCGCTTGGATTAGTTGGAAGCAAACCATTTGAATTGGTGCTGATGGACCTGGACATGCCGGTCATGGATGGCTATGAGTCCACCCGCCGGATCCGTCAGATGGACGGGTTGCATTTCAAAACATTACCCATTATCGCCTTTACGGCTTCGGAAGTGACCGATTCAAGAGAAAAGGCCTTTCATGCCGGTATGACTGACTTCATCACAAAGCCCCTCCAACAGGTAGAATTGCAAACCACAATTGAAAAACATGTTTATGGGAATATGAAAAATGATAAGAGTCTGAGGCCGCTGCATATCGACTTCGATCAGCACACCGATGGAGATGTGGAATTTAAGAAGGAATTGGTCTTGTTAATGATGGAGGATATAGCGGAGTTGCAGAAATCCCTGGAGGTCGCCACCCGGTCAAACAACCCGGATGTCTTTCTGAAGGGCCGCCATAAATCAAAAACGACAGTGGACATGGTGAATGACAAGGAGTTAAACCTTCTCCTGGAAGAGCTGGAAGCAAGGATCGTACAGGAGAAATACATCCGGAGTGCGGTTCTGGAAGAGCAGATTTTACTCTTCAATAAACTTTCCACGGATGTACTGGAGAGTTTATCCGAGTTAAACCAATAAGAAGACAAAATTTCAACATGATCCTATGAGCGAAGTAGTTTCAGATAGGATCAATATTTTCCTGACTGTTGATATGGAAACGATCAACGCGTATTTCAATAGTCATGATCCCGCTCCGATCTACAAGAGGCAAATCAGTCACCAGTTGGAGGACTATATTAAAGCATCGGTCAGTGCCGCCAAAAGGTATTCCGTGATTTTTTATAAGTTCAAGTGTACGAGCGAAATCGATAAGCAGTACGCTCAGCCCCTCATGTATGCGATCCGAAGGCACTATTCGCTGAAGAAGATCGCCCGGCAAAACGAGTTCAATAAATTCAAAAAACGAAGCTGGTTATTGCTGGGTTTTAGTCTGCTGGTGGTATTGGTCTGCCAGGGACTTGTCCCCATGCTCCTGGATGAGCATCAGCGGATACAAGCCGTCTTTGGCGGAAGCCTGGATATTTTTAGCTGGGTATTGTTGTGGAGGCCGATTGACGTCCTCCTTTTTTATTGGAATCCGCACAAGAAGGACATTAACCTGTTGAACAAACTGTCGACATCCGAACTAATTATTATCGAAAATGAAAATTAAATACCTCCTCGCATTGGGGTTATTGCTCTGCTTTGCGCAAAGCATGTTGGCCCAGGGAGGGTTTGAGCAATATTGCTACATCACCCAGCAGGGGATCATGACCCTGGTGCCCATTATTCATTATCAAACCTTTACGAACTGGTATGTCGAGGCCCGTTATAATTATGAAGGAGCCGGGACCTATTCATTGTATGCCGGGAAGATATTTTCAAAACAGGGACGATTCTCCTATTCGATAACGCCGCTTCTGGGAGCCGTAACCGGGAAGCTCAAAGGCGGCTCTGCCGGTTTAAATGTTACGATGGACATAGGAAAAGTATTTTTTGCTTCACAATCACAATTCACCTCCTCTACGGTCGGCGAGCGATCCAGTTTCTTTTTTAGCTGGTCAGAACTGGCCTACCAGCCTTCGAAATGGTGCTATGCCGGATTGGCATTACAACATACCCGTTTTCTTCAAACCCGGACAAAGAGCGTGGAGCCGGGAGTTGTCGTCGGATTCTCTGTCGGATTGTGGACCATTCCCCTTTATGTCTTTAGTCCGATGGGAAATGACCGGTATTACGTTGTTGGAATGAATTTACGGTTGGGGTCAAGGATTGTCGAGACCCATCTGAAATAGAGCCTGTTAAAGATACGTTTTATGAATGAACTACACCTCCTTTCCACACCGCTGATCAGCGTCTTTACTTTATCCGTGTTAACTGAAGGTTGGATTCCATTGGGCTCATTCATTGTCCTTGCCATAGGTGCCTTGGTGTTTTACAAATTCCGCGTCAGCAGGATGAAGAACCTGTATGCCGAATTGTCCCTGCGATTGGAGGAAAGGAATGAATTATTAACCTATGCTACCGCGAATGAACAAAAGGCAAAGGACCGCACCGTGCTTGCAAACCGGGCGAAGAGCGACCTTCTTGCAAGGATAAGTCGTGAGATCCGTACTCCGATGAACGGTGTGATCGGGATGGCCTCCCTGTTGGCTGAAACTTCGCTGACCGCCGAGCAGCGCGAGTACAATGAAACGGTCCGCACGTGCGGCGAGAGCCTCCTGGCGGTGATCAATGAAATTTTGCTTGCTGATGTTTTGTCGGATTCTAAAGTAGAGGTTGCCGGGGTTGAAGTAGGGCAAAAGGATTTTGATTTACGGGACAGTATTGAAGAGGTATTGGAAGTATTTGCCGGCAAAACCACCGGTCCCGAAATCGAACTTTTGTACAGCATGGACCGGAACGTGCCGTCTCATATCATTGGCGATAGCCAGCGGTTACGCCAGGTGCTCATGAATTTGGTGGAGAATTCCGTGCGATTTACCCGGCGCGGAGAAATTGTTGTTAAGATTAAATTGATAAGTGAACACGGTGAGCAGGGGCTTGGACTTGAGTTCGAGGTGTGTGATACAGGATCAGGAATACCGGAGGATAAAATGAGCGGCTTGTTCAAAGAGCAGGTGCCGGTGAATGCTTCCGCCGCAAGCAAACGGGGAGCTGGTCAGCCTGCCCAGCGAAGCTTTAGCGCAGGTGGGGGTCTGACGATTTGTAAAAAAACAGTCGGATTAATGGGAGGTAAAATAAAGGCAGAGAGCCGCATAGGGGAAGGAACGACCATCCGGTTTACGATCCGCACCCGTGCCAGTCTTCAGTCAGTGCGAATACAACCTGACATGGCAGGTCAGGAAGGAAAGCGAATTCTGATTGTGGAAGATAATGTCACCAGCGGAAACCTGCTTAAAGAACAATTAGAACAATGGGAGTTGGCGCCTGTCGTTGTTCATTCAGGGAACGACGCGCTCCAGATCCTGTCCAAGTCAGCTCCATTTGATATGGTGATTACGGATTGGAGTTTGCCGGAGATGAATGCCGAAGAATTGGCCCGATCGATCCGGAAGCTTTATCCACAGGTCCCCGTTATCCTGATCAATGGGGAAGGGGACACACATGAACAGGCGGGGCTGTTCGACTCGGTGGTGAGCAAACCGATCAAACAGCACGTCCTCTGTGAGCACATTTTGAGCGGCCTCAAACGACATAGCAGCGTGTTGCCGGACGAACTGCAGCCTGTCAAACCGAAGTTGTCTTCCGAGTTCTCGCTGAACCATCCCATGCGTATTTTGATTGCGGAAGACAACCGCGTAAATCAAAAGCTGGCGATGAAAGTCCTGTGCAAACTGGGCTATGACCCGGACATCGCGGGAGACGGTAATGAAGTATTGGAAGTAGTAAGCAATAAGAAATACGACCTGATCCTGATGGATGTTCAGATGCCCGAAATGGATGGACTGGAGGCTACGCGAATGATCCGGCTGTGCCTGGATGTTCAGCCCGTGATCATTGCCATGACGGCTAATTCTATGCTCGGGGACAGGGAAGAATGTATGCAAGCCGGGATGGATGATTATATTAGCAAGCCGGTCCGCATCGAGGAGTTGGTGCTGTTGCTTGAAAAGTGGGCGGAAGCGGTCAAAGCGAAACTGTAGCCTATGCCGGAAAATCAGAACAAGCGAATCGTCCAATTGAACTTTTTAAACGCGATGTCCCGGGGTAAGAACCCGTGGAGCGTGAGCAGACCGTATTCCTTTCTCTTTCTGAGTTTATTGCTTCTTGTTCCTGATCGCTCCTTGTCTCAATATCAGAATTTGAAATTCGAACATGTCGGTATTGATCAAGGGCTGTCCGACAGCAACACCACCTGCATGCTTCAGGATAGCCGTGGGTTTATGTGGTTTGGTACGCGTGACGGCCTGAATAAGTATGACGGCTATTATTTCACCATGTATAAAAATAGCGCAGGCGACAACAGGACCTTAAGCAGCAACAGTGTCGATGACATCGTGGAAGATTCCGATGGTATGATATGGATTTCCACATGGGGGGGAGGACTAAATCAGTTTAACCGGGAAACCGAAAAATTCACTCAGTATAGACACGATAAAAATAACAGCAACTCCGTTTCAGGTGACCTTATCAATACCCTTCTCCTTGACAGGCAAGGACGGTTGTGGATAGGAACAGATGAGAGCGGTCTTGACTGTTATGATATCAAGAACAATGCCTTTACTCATTTTGTCCACGACGAGATCAATCCGGCCAGCCTGATTCATAACTCAATAAAGGACCTCTTCGAGGACAGTCAGCAAAATATTTGGGTAGGTACCAACCATGGGGGCCTGGACTTGTTTGATAAAAAGAGTAAGACATTTACCCACTTTCGGCACGACGAAAAAAATAACAGGTCGCTGAGCTCGGATGAGGTGAATATCATTTTTGAGGACAGCCGGCACCAACTCTGGATAGGTACACAAGCCGGGCTGAACTTGTTTCATCGCGAAACCGGGGACTTTCAAAGATTCAAAAAGGAAAATAAAAACCCAAACAGCCTCGCCCATGACGTGGTATTGTCATTGAATGAGGATGACAATGGAAGCGTATGGATAGGAACGGAGAACGGAGGGCTTAGCATTTATAACCAGGCCAGTTCAACCTTTTATACCTATCTGGAAGATGAAAAGGACCCTACGTCGTTGACCAATAATTCCATCTGGGCAATTTACAAGGATCAAACCGGGAACATGTGGGTCAGCACGTTTTCGGGAGACTTGAATCATTGGAGCATCGATGGCAATAAATTCGGGCATTACAAACACAATTCCACGGAAAACAGCCTGAGTTCCAATAAAGTATTAAGCATTTACGAGGATTCGAAAGCAAACCTCTGGATCGGAACGGACGGCGGCGGGTTAAATCTTTTTGACCGGAAGACCGGAATATTTACACACTATAAGCATCAGGAACACAACTCAAACAGCCTTGGTGGAAATTATGTCCTGAACACCCTGGAGGACAGTCGCGGCAATTTATGGATTGGCACCTGGGGGGATGGAATTACTGTATTTAACCGGGCAAGAAATACGTACACCCACTTTAGAAATGACCCGGGAAACCCGCATAGTCTAAGCAGTAATAATGCATGGTGTTTTTATGAAGACAGCGATAAAAACATGTGGATCGGTACGTATAATGGCGGACTCAATTTATTTCATCCCGGGGATAATACGTTTACTCGATTCGTGCATGCTGAGAATGACCCCGCCTCCATCAGCAGCAACAAAATACATTCTATTGTTGAAGACCGTACCGGGCGACTTTGGATCGGGACAGACGGAGGCGGATTGAATCGCCTGGATAGGGATAAAAAGTTTACCCATTTTCAAGTAGAAGAAGGTAAAAACAGCATCAGCAGCAACAGTGTTTTTGCCATTCACGAGGACCATTCCGGTAATCTTTGGATCGCCACGATCTCGGGGCTGAACCATCTTGATATGAAAAGCGGGTTGTTTACAATCTTTCGTACTACGGATGGTTTGCCCAATGACGCCATCTTTGGACTATTGGAGGACGATCATGAAAATCTATGGATCAGTACAAACAAAGGATTGTCGAGGTACACCCCCTCCACCAGGAGCTTTAAGAATTTTGACGTTGGCGATGGATTGCAATCCAGGGAGTTCAAAGAAAATGCGTACTGGAAAAGCCGGTCCGGCGCCATGTACTTTGGCGGCAATAATGGATTCAATGAGTTTTTTCCTGACAGTCTCAAAGAGAAAATACGGGAGACGCGCGTCGTATTAACCGGTTTTCAATTATTCAGGAAACCGGTTCCCATCGCGGACGGTTCAAACCCAACTTCGCCGTTGAAAAAAAATATTACGGAGGTGCAGGCCCTGACCCTTCCTCACCACCAGTCGTCAGCGATTACCATTGAATTTTCATCCCTCAACTATTTCAATTGGGGGAAAATGCAATACCAGTTTATCCTGGAGGGATTCGATAAGAGCTGGATCAACATCGGGACCAAACATGCTGTCAGCTATACCAATCTGGATCCGGGAGAGTATACGTTCAGGGTCAGGGGTAGGGATGGCAATGGCACATGGTCAGAGAATGTAAGGTCATTACAACTCTCCATCACCCCTCCGTTTTGGCAAACCTGGTGGTTCAAAGGTCTTTCTGCTTTTCTGGTCCTTGGCGGCGCCCTCTCTGTTTACTTCATCCGGATGAAGAGAATCCGGGCGCAGCGAAGGGAACTCCTCCGGTTGGTAAAAAAGAGAACCGAAGAGGTGGTCCGGCAGAAGGACGACCTCCTGACCCAATCGGAATATTTACAGCATGCGAATGACACATTGGTTACGCAACGAGCGGAGATCGTGAGCCAGCGTGAAGAAGCGGAGAATGCCAAAGCCGAAGCAGAGCAGGCAAACAAGGCTAAAAGTATTTTCCTGGCTACCATGAGCCACGAGATCCGCACGCCCATGAACGGGATCATCGGCATGGCCGCGCTCCTGAGTGAAACCAAGTTGACCCAGGAACAGGAGGAATACACCGAAACGATCCAAAACTGCGGAGCGGGACTGCTCGGTGTGATCAACGACATCCTCGACTTTTCAAAGATCGAGTCGGGTAAAATGGAATTGGAGAATAAGGATTTCGATTTGCGTGAATGCATCGGGGATGTGCTGGATTTGTTTGGAAGAAAGGCATCAAAGGGAGTGTTGGACCTGGCGTACCAGTTAGACTATAATGTTCCCCTGCAAATTGTTGGTGACCGCTTAAGGGTAAGGCAAGTACTGATCAACCTGGTGGGTAATTCGGTCAAGTTTACCCATCACGGTGAGGTCTTTGTGGGTGTCCACCTTCTCAAGACTGATAGTCCCGATAGGGATCGGGACGACAACACTACATGCACACTGGGATTCGAAGTGCGCGACACGGGCATCGGCATTCCGGAAGATAAACTGGCGGATTTGTTTAAGGCATTTTCACAGGGAGATTCTTCCACCACCCGCAAGTACGGAGGCACCGGACTGGGGTTGGTCATCAGTGAAAAATTAGTGTCTCTCATGGGTGGTTCTATTTCGGTGAAAAGCGAACCAGGCAAGGGAACTACATTTCATTTTACCATCAGGGCAGGCATCAGTAAGAAATCCGTTCCAACGTATGTATTACCGGAAAAACCGGCCCGGCAATTGTTTCCGACCGATTTCTCGAAGCACTATCCCTTGCGCATCCTGATCGCGGAAGACAATGCAGTCAATCAAAAGCTCACCGAGCGCGTGCTGCATAAGCTGGGATACAAGCCGGAGATGGCGGATAACGGCCAGGAAGCGCTGAATGCGACAATTCAAAAGTCGGTTGATTTGATCTTAATGGACGTGCAAATGCCAGAGATGGATGGCCTGGAAGCCACCCGGCAGATCAGGCGGCGCGGCGGAGATCAGCCTGTCATCATCGCCATGACGGCCAACGCCATGCAGGGCGATCGCGAAGAATGCATGCAGGCCGGCATGGATGACTACATCTCCAAACCGGTGAAGATGGAGATTTTAGTAAGCCTGCTCGAAACGTGGGCGTTGAAAGTGAAAGTAAAACGACAGAATATATAATAACCAATAGAATGCGTTCCCTGAACCCGGTCCTCCTTATCCAGCATAGATCCTTTGCCCGGATCTCCCGTTGTTTTATTCTTGTACTGACCTTCTGTATTTCAGTCTGTGCATTTGCTCAACAGACGAACTTAAAATTCCAACACCTGAATCCTGGCGTCGGGCTGTCGGAAAGTGATGTCACGTGCGTGCTACAAGATAGCCGGGGCTTTATGTGGTTCGGAACACAGGATGGACTCAATAAATACGACGGTTATAAATTTACGGTTTACAGAAATGATCAAAAGGATGACAAGAGTATCAGCTCGGGTGTAATAAATGATATCATTGAAGACGTTGACGGAAACCTGTGGATTGGTACCGACGCTGGCTTAAATAAATTCAGGAGAGAAACGGACAACTTTGTCCGGTATAAGCACGATAAGAACAACGATCATACCATTTCAAGCGATGTAGTCCGTTGTTTACTGCAAGACAAGGAAGGCGCTATCTGGATTGGCACGGACGGTCAAGGGGTCGATTTAGTTGACCAGGCGAACCAGCGGTTTATACATCATTTCCAAAACAGAAAAGGGCTCAACCTCCTGGGCGATGACTTTGTAAAAGTCATTTTTGAGGACAGCAGAAGAAATTTATGGATTGGGACAAACAACGGTCTTCACCTGTTGAACCGGGCAACGGGTTTATTCACCCGGTTTGAAGACCAAACGCTAAGCGGTAAAGTTCAGGGCAAAAGCACGGTGAAGTGCATTTTCGAGGACAAAATGCAAAATCTGTGGATTGGGACCTACGGCGCCGGTCTTCGTTTGTTCAATCGCGATAAGGGCGCATTCACCGACTTCGTCAATAGCCCAGGCAATAGCAAAAGCCTGTGCAGTAATTTTATTACTTCCATACAGGAGGATGATGCGGGGAGTCTCTGGATTGGGACCGAAAACGACGGCCTTAGTATTTATGATCCGGCCAAAAGGTCCTTTAGAAATTACGTTCATAGTGAGATAGAAACTACCTCCCTGAGCAGCAGCTCTATTAATTGCGTCTATAAAGACCGGAAGGGTGAAGTATGGATCGGTACGTATAACAGCGGTGTTGATTTTACCAGTGACGAAGCCAATCGATTTGCGCATTACAGGCACAACCCATTAGTCAATAGCCTGAGTAATAACAGGGTGCTTTGTATCTATGAAGATTCGGAGAAAAATCTCTGGATTGGTACGGACGGGGGAGGGTTGAATTTGTTTGACCGGAAGACCGGCAAATTCACCATCTATCGGCATCAGGCGGGGAATAGAAACAGCATCTGCGGAGATTATGTACTAAGTGTCTGCGAGGACCGTGACCATAACCTATGGATTGGCACGTGGGGAGACGGGGTTAGCGTGTTTAACAGGAAGAAGAATATCTTCCATCATTTCAGAAATGATCCGGGCGATTCTTCCACCCTAAGTGAAAATAATATATTTGCGATCTTTGAGGACAAGAGCGGACAGGTTTGGTTAGGCACCCATGAAGAAGGGTTGAATTTATATAAACCGGACACCCGTACATTTTCACATTATAAGCACGACAACGCCAATCCGAACAGCATTGGCAGTGATAATATATTAACGATCATAGAAGATCGCCAGGGAGATATTTGGATAGGGACCAATGGGGCAGGGGTCAGCCAACTGGATAGGAAGGCCAACCGCTTTATCACCTACCGGCACGATGACAAGCGGAACAGCCTAAGTCAAAACGCCATAGGATGCATCCTCGAAGACAGGCAGGGAAATCTTTGGATGGGCACCTTTTCCGGACTCAATTACTTCAATAGAAAAGATAATCAGTTCACCGTGTATCACACGGGAAACGGTCTGCCTAACGAAAAAATACAAGGTATCCTCGCGGATGGCAAGGACAATTTGTGGATCAGCACGAATAACGGAGTCTCCAATCTTAATACCAAAACCGGAACCTTCAAAAATTTTGGGATTAGCGATGGCCTCCAATCGTATGAATTTACACGGGCCAGTTGGAAAAGCCATTCCGGGGGCCTGTATTTTGGCGGCAATAACGGATTCAACGAATTTTTTCCAGACGACATTAAAGAAAAATCACGTGACGCTAGCGTTGTATTGACCGATTTTCAAGTATTCAGAAAGTCGGTTCTCATTGCCGACGGTTCCGACACGCCGTCGCCGTTGAAAAAACACATTACAGAGGCGCAAGCTGTAACGCTTTCGCATGAACAGCCGGCGATCACGATTGAATTTTCATCCCTTAACTATTTCAATCCGGAGAAGATGCAATACCAGTATACCCTGGAAGGATTTGACAAGGACTGGATTAATCTGGGAACCAAGCATTGGACCACCTACACCAACCTGGACCCCGGGGAATATGTATTCCGCGTCAGAGGCCTGGATGGCAATGGCAAATGGTCAAAGCTGGTAAGGTCTTTAGCGATTTCCATTACCCCCGCGTTTTGGCAAACCTGGTGGTTCAAAGGCTTATCTGCTTTTCTGATTATTGGAGGTGCCCTCTCCTTTTACGTCATCCGGATGAAGGAAATCCAGGCTCAACAAAGGGACCTCACCCGATTGGTAAAGGAGCGAACTGACGAAGTAGTAATGCAGAAGGACGACCTCCTGACCCAATCGGAATATTTGCAGAATGCGAATGATACCCTTGTTGCTCAACGAGCCGAGATCGTGTGCCAGCGTGAACAAGCCGAGAAGGCCAAAGCCGAAGCAGAGCAGGCCAACAAGGCCAAAAGTGTTTTCCTGGCTACCATGAGTCATGAGATCCGCACGCCCATGAATGGGATCATCGGCATGGCCGCGCTCTTGTCTGAAACCAGGTTGAGTCATGAGCAGCAGGAATACACCGAAACGATCCAAAACTGCGGAGAGGGCCTGCTGGGCGTCATCAATGACATCCTCGACTTTTCAAAGATCGAGTCGGGTAAAATGGAACTGGAAAATAAGGATTTTGATTTGCGCGGATGTATCGAGGATGTGCTGGATGTGTTTGGAAGCAAAGCGTCACAAGCCGGACTGGACCTGGTTTACCAGTTGGACTATAATGTTCCCCAGCAAATTATTGGAGACAGCTTACGGCTAAGACAAATACTGATCAACCTGGTAGGCAATTCGGTCAAGTTTACTCATCACGGTGAGGTCTTTGTGGGTGTCCACCTTCTCCATCCCGATAGTCATCAGTACGATAACAATACGTGCACACTGGGATTTGAAGTTCGCGACACGGGTATCGGCATTCCGGAAGATAAGGTGGCCGGTTTGTTTAAGGCATTTTCACAAGGCGATTCTTCCACCACGCGCAAGTACGGAGGCACCGGGCTGGGGTTGGTCATCAGTGAAAAATTAGTGGGCCTCATGGGTGGTTCTATTTCGGTGGAAAGCCAGCAAGGCAAGGGAACTACATTTTCTTTCACGATCACGACGGGAGTCAGCGTAAAATCCATTCCAACCTATGTGACCTCCAGCATGACCGGCCTGGAAGGGAAGAAAGTCCTTGTCATCGATGACAATTCCACCAACCGGACCATATTAAAAAATCAACTGGAGCACTGGAAACTGATCGCTGTCCTTGCACGCTCCGCGAAAGAAGCGTTAGAGATACTATCTCCCATTTCTCCGAAGGAGTCCGGAGTCCTTCGGACAGGTTTCGATCTTGTCCTTACCGACATGGAGATGCCGGACATGGATGGCATTCAATTGGCACAGGCCATTAAGCTATCCCATCCCGCCCTTCCGGTTATTTTGTTGAGCTCGGTAGGGGATGAGCGTGCAAGGGTGCATTCTGATCTGTTTTCTTCGATCCTGACCAAGCCTGTTAAACAAAACATGCTGCGCCAGAACATTCTTAATTGTCTCCGGAAGCAAGATAAACCGGTGTTGGATGAAAAGCCGGCCAGGCAGTTGCTTCCGGCCGATTTTTCGAAACAGTATCCCTTGCGCATCCTTATCGCCGAAGACAATGCGGTCAATCAAAAACTCACCGAGCGCGTCCTGAATAAGTTGGGGTACAAACCGGAGATCGCAGACAACGGGCTGGAAGCACTGCAGGCTGTAACACAACGGTCATTTGATTTGATCTTAATGGACGTGCAAATGCCAGAGATGGACGGCCTGGAAGCGACCCGGCAAATACGGCTGCGCGTTGGAGACCTTGGTCATCCGATCATTATTGCCATGACGGCCAATGCCATGCAAGGCGACCGGGAAGAATGCATGCAAGCCGGTATGGATGATTATATCTCCAAGCCGGTAAAGCTGGAGATCCTGGTGGAAAGGCTGGAGCTATGGGCCTCGAAGCCAACATCAAATGGAAAGGCAGCACGGGTAGGAAACAGGTTAGCCGTGTAGCCATGGCACTGCGATTTAACCATGGTGTTTTCCTCCTGCTCTTCCAGGTAGTTTCCATTGTTGCTGTTTCTCAAAAACAAACTTTGCGATTCGACCACCTGGGGATTGAAGATGGACTCTCGCAAAGCAATGTTAGCTGTATTTTACAGGATAGCAGGGGGATCATGTGGTTTGGAACGGGAGAAGGGTTGAATAAATATGACGGATATAAGTTTACGACCTATTTCAAGAAGGATAAAAACGAAAAGGGAATCGGCAATAATACCATCAGCAGCATAATAGAAGGTCGTGACGGAAATATCTGGATTGCCACCATAGGGGAAGGCTTACGGATGCTGGACCGGATGCAGGATCGTATTGTCGATTTTAATGACGATCCCTCTGTCAAATCCTTACGAAGTGTATTTGAAGATAAGGAAGGAAATTTATGGGTGGGGACCGATGACGCCGGATTATGCTTCGTGGATAGAGTAAATAAAAAATTTATCCACTATAGCCACCGGGCAGAGGATACCCGGAGTATCAGTAATAATTATGTTAACTGTATCGCTGAAGATGGCGAACATAACTTGTGGGTAGGGACAAGTGATGGATTGAATTTATTCGATAGAAAAAATAAAATCTTTACCCGGTTTAAGCATGATGACAAAAATAATAAATCGATAAGTCAAAAGAATGTATTAAGCATTTTTGAAGATAGCAAAAAGCAACTTTGGATCGGCGGATTGAGCGGACTTGATCTGATGAATAGAACAACGGGGGAATTCAAACGGTTTCAAAAAGGAGGAAAAAACAGTTTATCCGTCAACCACGTCACGGCTATCCGGGAAGACCCGAAAGGATACCTGTGGATTGGAACGGAAAATGGAGGCTTAAATTTACTGGACCCAAACCGGGAGACATTTTACAGCTACCTGCAGGACCCTGCCGACAATACCAGTTTGAGCGATAACTCTATATATTCTCTTTGCCTGGATAGCAAAGGGAATATGTGGATTGGCACCTTTAATCATGGGCTCAGTTATGCCAATGTGGATGCGAATAAATTCATTCACTATAAATCAAATCCCTCCTATAATAGCCTGAGTAATAATAGTGTCTTAAGTTTTTGTGAAGACTCAGATGATAATTTCTGGATTGGTACGGATGGCGGAGGCGTCAACTTGTTTGACCGGAAAAATGGGACATTTAAAGTTTACCGGCACGAAGAGGGAAATAAAAACAGCCTCAGCGGGAATTACGTACTAAAAATAATTGAAGACAGCAATGGAAACTTATGGATGGGCACATGGTACGATGGTGTAACGGTATTCAATAGGAAAAGAAATACGTTTACCCATTTCAAGAATAATCCGGATGATTCCACCAGCCTCAGTAGCAACGATATCGTGAGCATGTATGAAGACGCACAAAAGAATATATGGATTGGGGCCTTTGTAGGAGGGCTTAATTTGTATAATCCAAAGGGAGGTAATTTTTCCCATTATAATACAATTCAAAATGATCCTTCCCGGTTTAGTAACCGGGGCATAAATTCGATATTCGAGGACAGTAAGGGGAATTTGTGGGTGGGAACAGAAGGGTTGGGGTTGTGTCTTCTGGATAAGGGTACTAAATCCTTTACGGCCTTCCGGCATAGCAACACCGCGAATAGCATAAGCAGTGATAATATACTTAGTATAGTGGAAGACAGCAGAAAAGAATTATGGATCGGCACCCGCACCGGATTAAACCTCTTTGATGTAGAAAAAAAACAGTTCGTCAACTTCCATAAAGGGGACGGTTTGCCGGGGGAGGAAATCTCAGGAATTCTGGAGGACACCCGTGGAAATCTTTGGCTGAGCACGAGCAAAGGTCTTTCCAGGTTTAGTCCTAAAGGCAAAACCTTTAAGAATTTTACGGTCGCCGACGGCCTGCAATCCAACGAGTTTACAAGGGACGCCAGTTTAAAAAGTCGTACCGGCGCCCTGTATTTTGGAGGCCCTTACGGGTTCAACGAATTTTTTCCCGATAGTATAAAAGAAATAGTGTATGACCCTCCACTCGTTCTTACCGGCTTCCAGCTATTTAATAAACCGGTTCCGATCCTCAGGGAAAAATCTCCATTGCTACTGCCAATCGGGGAAACAAAAGAGATACAGCTATCTTATAAGGAGTCTGTAATTTCATTTGAGTTTGCTTCATTAAACTATACGTCCCTGGAGAAAAAACAATATGCTTACAAGATGGAGGGGTTTGATAAAGATTGGAATTATGTGGGAACGGCGCATTCGGCTACTTACACTAATCTGGATCCGGGAAAGTATATTTTTAAGGTAAAGGGGTTGGATAACGAAGGCAACTGGTCCGCCAATACGATTGATCTTACCCTTACCGTTACACCGCCGTTTTGGCTGACCTGGTGGTTTAGAATACTCTCCGGGTCATTCATTGTGGGATGCTTTGGTGCTTTTTATTTAATGCGGGTTAACGTTATCAAAAAACAAAAAGAGGAATTGCAGCACCAGGTTGAGATCCGCACCGGAGAATTAGCCCTATCATCAGGACAAGAACGAAAGGCAAGGCGCGAAGCCGAAAAAGCCCGGCAAGAGGCGGAGACGGCCAACAAAGCTAAAAGTATTTTCCTCGCTACCATGAGCCACGAGATCCGCACGCCGATGAACGGGATCATTGGCATGGCCTCGCTCCTGAGTGAAACCAAATTGACTCAAGGATTTTGATCTGCGCGGATGTATCGAGGATGTGCTGGATGTGTTTGGAAGCAAGGCATCACAAGCCGGGCTGGACCTGGTTTACCAGTTGGACTATAATGTTCCCCAGCAAATTATTGGCGATAGCTTACGGCTAAGACAAATACTGATCAACCTGGTAGGCAATTCAGTCAAGTTTACTCATCACGGCGAGGTCGTTGTGGGTGTCCACCTTATCAAGACATATAAGAATTTGTGCACACTGGGATTTGAAGTTCGCGACACGGGTATCGGCATTCCGGAAGATAAGGTAGCGGGTTTATTTAAGGCATTTTCACAAGGCGATTCTTCCACCACGCGCAAGTACGGAGGCACCGGGCTGGGATTGGTCATCAGTGAAAAATTAGTTGGCCTCATGGGTGGTTCTATTTCGGTGGAAAGCCGGCAAGGCAAGGGGACCACATTTCATTTTACCATCACGGCCGGCGTCAGCGTAAAATCCATTCCAACGTACGTGACGTCCAGCATGACCGGTCTGGAGGGGAAGAAGGTCCTTGTCATCGATGACAATTCCACCAACCGCACCATATTAAAAAATCAATTGGAAAACTGGAAACTGGTTGCTGTTCTTGCACACTCTGCGAAAGAAGCGTTGGAGATACTCTCTCCCGGCTCTCCGAAGGAGTCCGGAGTCCTTCGGACTGGTTTTGACCTTATCCTTACCGACATGGAAATGCCCGACATGGATGGCATTCAATTAGCGCAAGCCATAAAGGTATCCCATCCTGCCCTACCGGTAATTTTATTGAGTTCAATAGGCGATGAGCGGGCAAGGACTTATTCGGATTTGTTTTCATCGGTCCTGACCAAACCCGTCAAGCAAAACATGCTGCGTCAGAACATTCTTAATTGTCTCCGGAAGCAAGATAAACCGGTGTTGGATGAAAAGCCGGCCACACAGTTACTTCCGGCCGATTTTTCGAAACACTATCCTTTGCGCATCCTTATCGCGGAAGACAATGCAGTCAATCAAAAACTCACAGAGCGCGTCCTGAATAAATTGGGATACAAACCGGAGATCGCAGACAACGGCCTGGAAGCCCTGCAGGCGGTGACGCAAAAATCATTTGATTTGATTTTAATGGACGTGCAAATGCCTGAAATGGATGGCCTGGAAGCGACCCGAAAAATCCGGCTCCGCGCGGGAGATCAACCGGTCATCATCGCCATGACAGCCAACGCCATGCAAGGCGACCGGGAAGAATGCATGACCGCAGGTATGGATGACTATATCTCCAAGCCGGTAAAGATTGAGATCCTGGTAAACCTGCTCGAAAAGTGGGCTTTGGAAGTCAAAGAGAAACGACAGAGTATACAATAACATTGAATGCGCTCCCTGAACCTGGTCCTTCCTCATCAGAATAGATCCCTTGCCCGGATCTCCCGTTGTTTTATTCCGGTATTTCTGGTCGTTATTTCAGTTCCTGCATTCACCCAACAACAAAATTTAAAATTCGAACATCTGGGCACACACCAGGGCTTGTCGCACAGTAATACCATTTGCATGTTTCAGGACAGCCGCGGGTTTATGTGGTTTGGTACGCGTGACGGCCTGAATAAATATGACGGTTATTCGTTCACTGTTTACCGGAATAAAGATGGTGATAAACATAGTATTGGCAGTAATAACATTAATGACATAGTGGAAGATTCAAACGGCATGCTGTGGATAGCAACCTGGGGGGGACTAAGTAAGTATAACCGGGAAAGTGAGAAATTTACGCAGTACCGGCATGATAAAAACAATACCGCTACAATTTCAAGCGACAAGGTCAACCGTGTTTTGATGGATAGCAACGGAATTTTATGGATCGGGACAGACGACGGTGGTTTAGATAGCTATGATGAAAAAAGCAATACGTTCTCTCATCACCTTGATGACCACATCGATCTGAAAAGCCCCGGCCTGGGCTCCGTAAGGGATCTCTACGAGGATAGCCACCATACTCTCTGGCTGGCAACAAGGGAAGGACTAAATCTATTTAACAGGAAAAGTAAAACGTTCACCCGGTTTAATCACGATGAAAAAGACCCTGCTTCCTTAAGCTCAAATGCGGTAGAGGTAATTTTCGAAGACCGTCAGCACGAACTCTGGATAGGCACGCGGGGAGGAGGACTCAATTTATTCAATCCCGCAACAAAGGAGTTCCAAAAGTTCAGGAAGGATAGCCGGAACAGCAACAGCCTTACGCATGATTTCGTTTTGGCCATAAATGAAGATGACCGGGGAAACCTGTGGATCGGAACAGAGAATGGCGGGCTGAGCATCTTCAACCGACGCGCCGCTAGCTTTGAAAATTACCAGTATGACGAAAATGACCCTGATGGCTTAAGCAACAATTCAGTTTGGGCTATTTACAAAGACAAGCACCAGGATATGTGGGTCAGCACCTATTCAGGAGACGTAAATCTTTGGAGGCGGGATGGCAATAAATTCACCCATTACAGGCATCATTCATCCAAAAACAGTTTGAGTCACAATAAGGTCTTAAGCATCTATGAGGATTCAAAAGACAATCTCTGGATTGGCACGGACGGAGGTGGCTTAAACCTCCTTGATCGGAAGACAGGTAACTTTACCCGCTACCGGCATGAAGAGAATAACCCGCACACGATCGGCGGTAATTTTGTTCTCAATATAGTGGAGGACAGCCGTGGTAATTTGTGGATCGGTACATGGGGTGATGGACTTACCGTGTTTGACCGTGCAAAAAACACTTACAAACAGTATAAGAATGATCCGAAAAATCCGCATAGCGTAAGCAGCAATAACGCGTGGACGATCTTTGAAGACAGTGACAAGAACATCTGGGTAGGTACGTATTTTGGTGGCCTTAATTTGTACGAACGCAGCAGTGATTCCTTTGTCCATTTCGGGCATGTTGAAAATGATCCCGGCAGCATCAGCAGTAATTTAATACTTTCGGTTTTCGAAGACAGAATGCATAACCTTTGGATTGGAACAGACGGGGGAGGGCTAAACCTTTTCAACAAAAAGACAAAGCGTTTTACCAGCTTCCAGCACGAAGTGGGTGAAAATAGCATCAGTAATAATAGCGTTGGGGACATTCGCGAAGACGCCACCGGAAATCTCTGGATTGGAACCTCCTCCGGGTTAAATTATTTTGACATAAAAAGTCAGGTGTTTACAGCGTTTCGCACCGACGACGGTCTGCCCAATGATGCCATTTTTGGAATACTGGAAGATAACCGGGGCAACTTGTGGATCGGCACCAACAAAGGATTGTCCCGGTTCAACCCCTCGACCCGGAGTTTTAAGAATTTTGACGTCACCGACGGAATACAGTCCAATGAATTTAAATGGAACGCACGCTGGAAAAGCCGGTCCGGCAGATTGTATTTTGGAGGAAACAATGGATTCAATGAATTTTTTCCGGATAGTATAAAAGAAAAACCATATGCCCCGCCGATCGTTCTGACTGATTTTAAGTTGTTCAATAAATCGGTCCGTATCGGAGATCGTACTTCAGGAGAGCCCATACTGAAAGCGGATATTACAGAATCACGTGAGATAACCCTTCCCTATGATCAATCTGTAATTTCGTTTGACTTTGCTTCTCTCAACTATATCAGTCCGGAAAAAAAGGAATATCAGTATAGGATGGAAGGATTTGATAAGGACTGGAATAACGTTGGAACCAGGCATACGGCCACCTATACTAATCTGGATCCCGGAGAATATACTTTCAGCGCCAGAGGCCTGGACAGCAATGGGGAATGGTCAAAGAAGGTAGTATCGCTGCAACTGAACATCATACCGCCATTTTGGCAAACGGGGAAGTTCAGAGGCCTGTCTATTTTTCTGATCATTGGAAGTGCCTTTGCTGTTTACACGATTCGGATGAGAAGAATCCAGGTGCAAAGAATGTCCCTTGAAAGACAAGTAAAAGAGCGGACCGAAGAGGTGGTCCGGCAAAAAAACGACCTCCTTACCCAATCGGAATACTTGCAGAATGCGAATGATACACTGGTTACTCAACGGGCCGAGATCGTGTGCCAGCGTGAAGAAGCAGAAAAGGCCAAAACCGAAGCAGAGCAGGCCAACAAGGCCAAAAGTGTTTTTCTGGCCACGATGAGTCACGAGATCCGCACACCCATGAACGGGATCATCGGCATGTCTTCGCTCTTGAGTGAAACCAAGTTGACCCATGAGCAACAGGAATACACCGAAACGATCCAAAACTGCGGAGAGGGCCTGCTGGGCGTCATCAATGATATCCTCGACTTTTCAAAGATCGAGTCGGGTAAAATGGAATTGGAAAATAAGGATTTTGATCTGCGCGGATGCATCGAGGATGTGCTGGACGTGTTTGGGAGTAAAGCGTCACTAGCCGGGCTGGACCTGGTTTACCAGTTGGACTATAATGTTCCCCAGCAAATTATTGGCGACAGTTTACGACTAAGACAAATACTGATCAACCTGGTAGGCAATTCGGTCAAGTTTACCCATCACGGTGAAGTCTTTGTGGGTGTTCACCTTCTCAAGACCGATAACACTACGTGCACACTGGGATTTGAAGTTCGCGACACGGGCATTGGTATCCCCGAGGATAAAGTGGCACGATTGTTTAAGGCATTTTCACAAGTCGATTCTTCCACCACGCGCAAGTACGGCGGCACCGGGCTGGGGCTGGTCATCAGCGAAAAATTAGTGGGCCTCATGGGGGGGGCTATTTCAGTGAAGAGCCAATCAGGCATGGGAACTACTTTTTCCTTCACGATCACCACCGGCATCAGCACGAAATCCATTCCAACCTATGTAACCTCCAACATGACCGACCTGGAAGGGAAGAAGGTCCTTGTCATCGATGACAATTCCACTAACCGGACCATACTGAAAAATCAGTTGGAACACTGGAAACTGATCCCCGTTTTGGCAACCTCCGCAAAGGAAGCGTTAGAGATACTATCTCCGGTTGCTCCGAAGGAGTCCGGAGTCCTTCGGACTGGTTTTGACCTTATCCTTACCGACATGGAAATGCCCGACATGGATGGCATTCAATTAGCGCAA
>Ga0193718_1000071_pt1 | contig 20420 bp, 10 predicted proteins | sample U2a1metaG_FD_144918 | JGI IMG/M metagenome (GOLD analysis project Ga0193718, IMG submission 144918) | Soil microbial communities from a riparian zone of the East river system, Colorado, United States - U2a1 | ecosystem: Environmental > Terrestrial > Soil > Riparian zone | place: USA: East River... | reverse complement strand
TCGAAAAAAAAAAAAAAAAAGGAAGATATTAATCAGAGTAGAAAACAAGAAAATTTAATTGATTAATCTCGAAATATAAATCCAGCGCCTCGTAGTTCGTACTTCGCTACAGATATTAATAGAGTTATTTAAACTTTAAAGAATATAAAGATATCACATCTATGACTTCACACGCATTACTCGTGTATGAACGCGATCAATTCATTAAAGAATTAAAAGTAAAATTCTATTATCTTTTTCATTCTCCCACTCCTACGGACAGACAGCGAGACGACTAGACAACGTTACTGGACTCAATTATAAAAAACAAACAAAAAAATAATAATACTAAGTTCTATCTATTTTTATAAAACATTGCACCTAGATGTAAACCGTGGAATCATTAATAACACTGTAATTAATTTTAATACTGAATATTTTTATGTTGCTATTGCAATAACTAACTGACCCTCGTTTTCTACTACGCTAAATATATAATAATACTTACACAAATAGGATCTAAATATCAACAAACAGACTTATCTTTTATTACTTCTGTTAAATTTAAGACTTTAACACTCAAGCGTTAAATATTTAAATCAATTACTATAAATATATAACACAGCACCTCTAACGTATTCGTAAACTAGTACAAAAACAAAAAAATAGAAAAAATAGAGAAAAAAGAGTAAAATTTACAACAAAATTTCTAAAAATTTTAGCACACATTTTTCTAATTTCATTGAAAGACTTATAATAGACTGAAGAATTATCTTATATTTTTAATCCAGCCATAGAATATAATAAAGAAGGAAAATAAAGACAGAAACCCTTTTCAAGTAACAAGAAGATAATTATACAAATTGTATTTAAGCTATTGCTCTTTTCTATCCCCCGCGTAGCTATCTGCGCGCGTAGCTGTCTTAAGACACTTCGTTGGATTAGCACGTAGCAGTGTACCTACCCAAATAATTTAACATACTACCAGCCTGTAAGGCCCCTATGGGCTGAGAAAATTGAGGGGCAGAACTCAGCAAGCTGGGGAATGGTTGCTGTATTATTTAGATTATTCTTAATATAAGCTAGCATAGCAATGGCTATCCTGTAACCTCTTCTCTTGGCGTTTCAAAAACAAAACTTAAAAATAAGTATACAGGGGTCAGAAGTAAGAGACAAGATCTATTATAAATAAAATAGAGTACTCTATTTTTGTAACTAATATTAACCTATATCGTCCCCTTTCTCGTACCTTTACACCCTCTATGGTAACCGCATAATGAAGTATAAACAAAACAAATAAAAGTATTAACGTAATAAGACTCTAAAACCATAAAATTATAAGACTATAAAAATAGAGGGTAATTAACTCTAAAAGAATAGAGGGTAATTAGAAAATAAAAATTAAAATCATAAGGTATTAAGTTACCTCAAAAAATTTAAACAAACAACCCCACATTTATTACAGGAAACAATAATGAAAATTTAAAATTTATATTAACAAAAAAAAACAAAAACATGAAACAATTAATTTGACAAAATTTAAAAAAATTCGCGATACCTGGTCTTTTAGGCGCTGCTACGATGGATGGATGGCTTACTTCAAAGAGAGCTTATTATCATGATCAATATATGAGATTAGCTTTGAAAGAGGGTTTAGCTGAAGCAGAAGCTTCAAAAAAAGCTGCTATCCAAACAGATAGGGCAATGAATCAATTAAACCAAAATATTTTTGCTGTTAATGATCGCTTAGAATCTGCTACTCAAGCAGTAAACGAAAATGGAAATAATATTTCCAATATAGCCAACCAATTAACAGATCCAAATCTGGATCCTCAAAAGAAACTAGAATTAACTTCACATTTAGATTACTATCAAAAATGCTATCAATCAGCCATAATAAAACAAAACGCAGCCAGTGAAGAGATGAAAAATTTATCTAGTTATAATGACCCTGATATTATAAAATCTGATTTCTCAGAATTATTTAATCATTTAACAGATTTCATAGATTGATATAGAGAATATATAAGTAATTGTTCTCCTGAACAATTAGTTATTTTATTAAATCTCTGCGGATATAGCATATTAATTATGCTATTCACATCTATTACGTTTTTATTAATAGGAGATCAATTAATTAATTATTTCGAACTTGAAAATAAATACCCTAAGTTTGCTAAATATATCCATTTTCAACTGACATTACGTAAGTATTATTTGAGGTTTTATATAGTTTCTTTTTATTTAACACTAATAGTTTTAATTTCTGTCAATATCTTTATGTTCACGTATAATCTTATATTTTTAGTTTAATATTTAAAATTTAATTCTCTTGGTTCACCCGTTTCACTCTGTTCACCCGGTTCTCTCGTTTCAAAAAATCTTTTTCTATTAAAGCTCTTGTTAGCTTTGTAGAATAAGGAACTTGCTTTAACGCAAATCCACATAAAATTATTTATAATTATTTATTAAAGTGGTTAAAGGAAATTAGTTTGATAAATAGTTGTAATTTTTTAAATTGAACCTCGGTAGAAGGTGTTTATCTTTATAAATATAAGTATAAATAAAATTGTTCTTCGGTTATTTTTGTTTTTATACTTGTATAAATAATAAGCAATAAAGGCCGGGTTTGGTCCTAAAAAGATCTAAAACTAAAACTAAAATTTAATCATAATGATAATGATAATGATGATGATAATGATAATCCAAATAAATCTTAAACCTAGTAAACCTAGTAAACCCTAGTAAACCCTAGTAAACCTACAATAGGAGTATATAAAATAAATCTCGAATGCAATAAACCTCCCCTTAAACACAAAACCCTAAAATAGACTAAAACGGGTAGAAATATAAAATAGGATAAGCGGCTTGGGAGAATTTATATTGTAACAAAACTCAACAAGAAAAATTAAACCTCTTTTTTCTTAGCCTTAGAAATATATCATTTACTTTTCATTTTTAGTTTAGAATACTAGCAAAAGAAAAACTGAATCAGTATTTTGGTTATACTAACTATCTAAATATGTATATCCAATAGCAACTGTGAGTTAAGCCTATTGTTAAAAAATATACGAGAAAAGCTCTTCAATTTAGCTAAATTATTCTATCCTCCAACTCAAAGTTAGCCACCTCACAAACTACTCCTGTAAATAGACTTGCTTTCAACTCAACTAAACAAGTAAAAAGAAAAGATTTTTAGTTTATAGGGATTTATTGGAATTGGAAAGATGAATTAGAATGGATTTGTTTGGTAGGAAACTGTGAAAAATTTTTTATTTGGCTTTATACAACCCCTTTTTTGCTCAGATTTTTACTATATAAAATAGTTGCAATAAGAAACACTGCTAGGGATTTATTAATACTCCTAGTATCAGAACTCGAGCTATCAGCGCTTTACCCTTGCTAGTTCCGCGTACCTTGTTTTTATTATTCGTTAGAACTAGACAAAAATATGCAGACACCTTACTGTTGCTTTGGTTGACCTGACTTGCGTTTTACACAATTGCGCAACCACCCTTGCTTTTACGACAAGGGCCACATATAAATTTCTTTAGTTTGATTCTTAGTTTAATTACCTTAATTTAATTAACAAATACAGCAGGGGGGTTTTTATATTTCATTTCTTTTCTGTAGAGGAGTGAGAGTGGAGTTAAAGGTTGGTAAAGAGGAGAGGTACTGTGAATTACTGGAAACATGCTATTGGTTTCCCTCACCACACCCTAGTTCGTTCGATTCTTGGATTACTAGGGTAGAGTATATGGAAGGGAGGATGAATAGGAATGGTGATATTTAAAATTATGGGACCATTTGAGTTTCTTTTTCTGAGTTTCCAAACATTTGGTTGAGTTTCACACTAGGGGCGGGAGGAGGTAGTATTACACCTATCTTATAATCCAACTGTTATTTATTACCTTTTCCTATCCAATAGTAAACAAAAACTCAATTTCCATATAACACTAACAAATTCTCTAAAAATGGATGAGAGTCGATTACCCCAAAGGACCGCAGGGAATGGAACCCTTGTTTCTCATTTATCACCACACTCTAGCACTACCAACCCTCATTAATTTGTGATTAATCTCAGTATAAGTTAAATACCTAAATAAACAGGATTTTTCCCTCACTCGTATAAATAAAATAAATTTTGTGTATAAATTGACAAAAATGCAGTGGAATAGTCCCATATACGCCCTTTATCCTAGATCCGAGGACTTGTCCTTTATCTAAATAAACATCTGCCCTTACTAGACGCCATCTCCTGATCTTACCTCACTCCCTCATTTAAATATAGATTCGCCATAAAACCGCTACTATAAAAAATACATTGTACAGAGATAACATTGAAATTTAAGTTGCAATTAGAAATACTTCTGACCTTTGCTTCCCCTTTTTTTCTTGCCTCCTTGTTTTAGGAGTGTTATTAGTATTAAATTAGTTTTTATTTTTTAAAGTTTTTTATTAGTTAGTATAACCTTAACAAATATCAGAAAGAGTTATTAAAACAAAACAAAACAAACAAAACTTACAATACTAACAACTAAATATACTTATACTATAATTTGAATAAATAAGTATACACTCCTATATTGATAATATTGAGAAGGGGAGGAACCCTCTATACTAAATACAATAATAATTAGAGAGTAAGAATAAAATAATTGAGGAAAACTTAGGAAAATTAAAGAATAGGGGAGAATAGGGAAAGTTAGAATTAGTAGAGATATTCAAATACACACTGATAATTTGACCCTTTACTAAAATGATGGAATTTAAATAAGAGGGACTAGGCCAAGGCCAAGAAGCGGATGGAGGGATTTTTAATTTATTTCGTTTAGAAACCCTCTGAGCCTTAGAAACCCTCTGACCTTTTGTTGTACTATTTTATAGCGGAGACTTATTATATATATTGTATTATAACTTCTAAAGAACTAGAATTTTAAGTTAATCGATGAACTGCTAATTATATACACTGCAATAAATACTTTTAGCCATTCGTCATTTCGTCTTTTTAGTTTTCTCCCCTCTGAGTAATAATAACCTACAGACCTCCCTTTGTTGTTTTTTGTTCAATATCGGCTCAACTTTCATTATTCTTAAAAAAAAAAAGTATCTACTTGTGATCTTTGAGTGTTATATCAAAAATGTTTACTAGTAGATAAAGTATTCAATATCCCTATTTCTATAAAAAAATAAACTGTGCTTTGGTTGTGAAAAAAGTTCTCTTCTGTAATAATTTACACCTGTGAAAGGTGTTGTTTAAACTACAACGAATTCAGCATATTCTTAGCATTACCGAAGACTTTGGCTAGCTCTACATCTAGCTCTACAATCTACTATCTTAACCCCTTTTTAGTTAATACCGATGTGTAAGTGCTTTTTAGTTAATACCCCTTAGGTTTAGAGTATAGCAAATAGGTCTATATGAGAGGACAAATATAGCTTTCCCTCCTGTGATAATGATGTTCTTGCAACAAATGAATTGATTTTTATCATGATTCACTAAGCTAATAACTTAAAGTAGTTTTATTCGTTGACGAGTCGCTTGCGCTTGGCATTAGTCGTTGACGAGTCGTGGCCCGCACTAAAATTCTTTTTTAAATTTACTTAGTTATTTTTTTGTTTTTTGTTTATATCGTCTGTCCTATACTGGCTAAATTTGTACTTCGTATACGTATCCTATTATAAAAACAACACAAAATATAAAATAGTTATATACTTATATAGTTTTATAACTTAGAATAGCTTTCCTATAAGACTACCACACGCTCTGAATTTCATTTCTAAATTGAATTTTAAAATTTAAATTTATTTGTTATTTATTTTGATTAAAATTTAAATTATTACTATATAACGAAAAAAAACAAAACATCGAATAGAATTCGAATACGAATAGTTACCAATAATATAATCTTATCTTATTTTTATCTTTCTTATTTCTAATATTGATATCTATATCTGTGTTATTTATATCTTTATAGTTTTAATGAACAATCACATCTCATTACTATTTACTCACACCCCTAGAATAACAAAGTAATTTTCTACTTAAATTATTACTATATTACACACTCCTAATAGACAGACTTGTACTGCGAACAGTTACACCGATACAATAGAGTTCTCAAAAATAATACAATAATTCTTTTCTATTCTCTAAATATTACTACCTCCAAACTCTGTAGAAAACACCTCCCTTAATTTAAGTTTATACCATATTATTCAATCACATAAGACTAGACTCCTAAATCGAACTCGAACCATAATAAAATAAATTAAAGAATAAAAATTTACAAATAATTATCCAAATAAAAAAAAACGAACACGAGTAAACGACTACTTAAACATAAATCAAAGGAAACCTAGGAAAGTAATAGATTCCAAATTAAATAAACAAATCTCTCTATGACTACTCTCTCTAGGACTTTCATATCTGGCTCTAGCATAGCACCTCACAATTTAAGTTATTACTAACTCACTCTGTCCTACGGACAGCAGGACTCAAAACTCATACCATACATCTCTAATTAAAACAGTTGACACAATACAAATAATTCTTATCAAAAATACCAAATACAATTAAGATAATTTACTACGCTAGCTCGACTTTTCAACGAGATCAACGAGACACTCCTCACTTATGTATTAATGATTTTATTTTAATTAATTTGCTTACTTTATTTTCTTTAGTTCTTTGCTTTCTTAATAATATACTCTCCCTGAGACTAAAAAACAAATTTTAAGAATGTTACAATAGTAGCATAGAGTTTTCTACTATATTATAATATATTGGGTATTAACCTTAGTTATAGTGACTCTATATCCTTCCTCACTACAATAGTAGTAGTTAGTAAATATTTAAGTATTTTACTTATTGCACTTTAACTTATTACTATTACATATTACATATTACAGGATTAATTTATTTCTGTCTATACTTCTTTCGGCTATTAATTTAGTTTGTTTCTTTCTATATGAATTAAATATCTCGTGACTCGCAATCTTTACCAAGTGCTCCTCTAGAGTAAGTAGTAAGGTTATTTATTTATTAATTTATTTATTTATTACAATAGTTTTTAATATTTTATATAGATAAAATAACTTGTGACTCCTAGACACTATATTTATCACATAGTTACTTATGGAATATTATGCTACTTGGATAGTTTATGTTTTTAGTTATTATTTTATTATTTATTGCTCTCTACACACAGCACACAGTTATTCCATAATTCTTATTATATATTTATTTTTGTATAAAAATAGTTATTCATTATTTATATATATAAAATTTTAAATCCATCTCGTGACTCGAAAACACTACTTGTATTCCTCACACAGTCCTCCCGTAAGGGGGAGTAGTAATTAGTCATTAGTAATTATTATTGATTATTTAGTATAAATTGATTTTATGTAGTTCTGACTTAATTTAATTCTATTAATATACTTAGTGAGACTCCAATTCGAACAATTCTATCACTAATTAGTTACTAATTCTATCTAATTTTATTAATTTGTTATTTATGACTTTCTATATGTATGTACTTTAAATAATCTAATACAATAATGTATATCGAAACATACTACAGATTAAAATTATTGACTACTAGAAAAAAATTAGCTCGTGTGGACTACTAGACTCCAAATCACTAAGTACTTATTATTATTTATTTATTTAATAACTGTTAATATGAAGTTAGTTATTATTTGTAGTTATTTTTATGAAAACATCATTGTTATTACTAAATTCATAGTTAGTTATAGAGTGTTGAATTACTTATATTTTAATTTGTAATATATATATAGAACTCTTATTTCCTCTACGATTGCTCACCTAGATCTTTATTACAAACTTATGTAGTTAAGAGTTATTTAGTTCTTAGTCTTAGTTAATTAGTATTTAGTAAGTAGTCTTAATGCGGTACTAGGAATTAAATAGTCATTACTCACTAGTCTCCTTTAGGAGTATTTAGTATTTAATTAATTTATTTTTGGTCTATATTTAATATCTAATTGACTATATATCGTTCATATTTAAATAACTATATATCACTACAAGGACACCAAACTTAGTGGCTTATCACGGAGTGATAGTGTATTTTAGTCAATTTTTATTTATACACTTGGAACAGAGTAAATATAAATATTTTGTTCCTTACTTACTACGCAACTATGGCTAGACTGCGCCTCGTTCTTCTATTAGTTACCCTGATGGTTGAAATTATAAAATTATTTAATTAGTTTTATAACCCGGGACAGATTTCAATATTTTTTAGTTTTTATACCTCTTTCCCCAGACTGCGCCTCGTTCCTCGTTTCATATCATATGATTATAGAGTTTTAATTATTACAGATATCAGAATATACTTCGTAGTTTATAAGAGATTTTATTTTATCAGATATTATAGATTATTAGATATTAATAAATACATACTAACGTTTGTGTAAAAATTTTCATTAAATTCCAAATTAAAAATTAAAATTTACTATAATTATTCCGAGTGTTCAGCTTGTGTCAAGGTTCGAGCGTATCTAGATCTACTATTATTATTCCAATTTATTTATATTCCTGATAGATCTCATAGACGGTCACCTCGTGGATTTTTCGAAGGCTAACTTTTGTTTTTGTTTGTTGTTTTTTGTAGAAGATACTAAGTGATTGTAATCATTACCTTATATAACGAATCTAAACTTATAGCTAAGAAAAAAGAAGTATAGCAGAGTAGCAGTAGGAGAAGCAATTATTGCCTTTATTAAATTTAGTTATATTTAAAAGTTATTTGTATTTGATTTACACTTAGTTAAGAATAAAAATTAAAACTAATGCAAAAGTTTTTAATCTTAGTTCTTATTTTTTAGTATGAAACAATTGCCTCTTCTCTGTTAAAGCCTAGAGTAAACGTTCCCTTTTTCTGGGCTTGTGCTCCCAGGAGCCCCTAAGTGTACAGAGGCAAAGGCCTCAGTAAATTTTCTAATTATAGAATTATAAGATTTATTTAAAAGTATGCGTAAAAGTATAATTTCTATCTTTAATAGATAAATTAACTAACTAAATATAAATATTAATATAAATATAAATATAAATTTAAATATAAATAAACAAACCCTCCTTTTTACAATGACACTATTACAAATGCCGGTTTTCTCTGTTTTCTCTGTTTACTCTGTTTACTCTGCCCTATAGAAAGATATGAAGGGCAAGGTCCAAACAGCAGAATCTTTGTTATCTAAAATAGTAACTGCATTAAATTTAGTAAATTGAGAATCTTTAAATACACTAACAAACAAACAAAAAACAAACAAAAAAATAGCTGAAAGCCTAAAACAGAAAAATTTAATAATTATTCTCATATAGGTGTTAAGAAAAATTAACAAAACTCATAATTCAGATAAAATTTAGGAATAAAATAAAATAGTTTAATCAGTATCAAGTTTAAAACTTAATTGCAACAACTTAATAAATTAAGTTAATTCATTGTAGGAGCCGTAGGAGCCGTAGGAGCCGTAGGAGCCGTAGGAGCCGTAGGAGTAATATTTTAATTTTAGTTTTAATGATTAATTTTAATTTAAATAGACTAGCGCTTATCTAATCTTCAAATTATTTTAAGAAGCTACAACAAGCTAGAATAAGAACATTCTTTATAAAAGTATTCTTATTTTTAAGATATAAAGAAAAAATTAGACAGAACAAATTAAATTAAAGATAAAAAAGATTTGGTAGGATAGGCACGTTTTGAACGCACACAAATTTTCCGTAGTCAGACTGTTTTGTTTAATTAAGACAATACTGCTAACAGAAAACGACGCACTCATTAGCATGACTGACAACTATCCTTTAAACCTTTGAGGCTACCTTTACACTACCGCATTTTTGCTTTGTCAACTCAACTCTTATACAATTGCACCTATTCGAAAGGATATTAAGTTGAAGTAAAAAAAACCTATGTCTAATTATCACTTATTTTTAAATTTTACACTTATTTACTATAATTTATAAGTTGAAGGGAATGTACTTCTCTATTTGTTATTTTCTTCTGTCTTACAAATGGAACTTACAAATAGGACGCCAAGGACGCCTTCTACCTAAGTAGCGAGAGTAAAAGAGCGTAGGGCAGTATACGTAGTTAACGAAACGTAGCACGCTGAAGGAGAACAATAAAAAGTAATAAGCAGCAACAGCTTTAAACAAGACATAAGTAAAACAAAAGTGAAACACAGGGTCTACCTATATTCAATTAGAGAGTGGTGTAGTAAAGCTACACACAGAGTGGCTAAGGGAGAAATCACTAAAAGACAAAAAGAAGTATCCATATAATATACAGAGCTAGATTTAGGTTGTACACGCCACACCCAGGCGGGTGAGAGGCTAAGTGGCCAAAGTAGAATTAAATTTCTATTCAAATAATAATAATAATTCTTCATCCTCAAATTCTCTCAGTATTAAAGTTTTGTTTTACCTCCCATGCTAATAGATATTTTATTAATTTTAGATTTTAAATAATGTTGAGTCAATTTTACTCCTACAGGAGTAAACCATGATAAAGGAATTTCTAATTTTATCATTAATTTACTAATATTCATAAAAAAATCATAAATAGATTTTAAAGATGGAAACAACTTAAATATTTGATTGTATATAATTTCAGCTATTTTAAAAACTTCCTTTGAATTAAGATATATAGGCGCAATAAACAATTTTACCCTTTTATCCGCTTTCTGCACATTGCTTTTCCCTTTTTTAATTTTCACTTCTTCATTGTAATACTTTGTTATATACTCCGGATCTTCAGTGTTTTCAGAGTTAAATATTTCTCCAGTTTCTCCGCTAAGATTTGTACGTCCAGTATGTTTCAATATATTATTAATAATTACTCCTCCAGGATCGCTAGATGAGAATTTAATCTTTGTACCTCCTCCCAATGAGCTTAAGGAATCGGAGGCTACGTAAATGGTTTGTAATTTATTTTCTAATTGTGCTGCAATACCATATGTTGTAATATTATAAACTTTAGTCATTATTGAAACTTTTAAAATGTCTCTAGTAAGTTTTACGTAAGCCAAAGAAGAGAAATCAGGATTTAAAATACCATAATTATTTATAGCTTTATTAATATCAACCAAAATTTCTGAATAAATATCTTGCACATTATCTGAATTAGTTTGTGGTGTCAGATTAACTTTTTTAGCTAGTTCTTTATCTAGCAATAATGTAGCTAAATGTTGAATTCCAGAACAAGTTGCATCTAAGAAAACAGGTAATTTTACAATATACTTAGGATCCTTATGAAAATTTTTTAATGTTAAACAAAAAGCAGCAAATAAAAATTTACTTTCAGCTTTTTTAATAAATTCAAGATCTAAGTTAATAATTTGTTCGTAATTATCTTTAACCCAATTAATTCTTTCAAGGAAGGGTTTTTTACTTATTGATTGCTCATTTATTTTTGCATTATATAAATTTGCTCCATAGATATATAAATATTCTTGACCTTGTTCAGTTAAAACTTCACCATTATATAACAGTAATAAAGATACACTTAAATCACTTCCTTGATAAGAAATAAAAAAGAATTAGTATATAATCTACCTCTTCAATCAGTATGAGTATTTAAATAAATAGGTATATTCTTATATGTTTCAGCTATTTTTAGAGTAATAGCTTGTTGTAATCTTTCAGATTCTGATATATCCTCATTAGTATACAATAAAGAATTACCTTTTTTAGCTAAAAATTCTAATAAATCTATATTAATTTCAAATTGAATAGAATTTAGATAATTTACAGAGTTGTATAAAAACTCTTTATTTTCAATTTATGTTTATTTGAGGTTGCTTTAGTATAAATTTCTTTTTTTAAAATATCATTTTCTAAAAACCCTCCATATTTTTTATCTCCTCATTTAGCAGGTTCACACAACATAGGTAATGTTGAAGGTGATATAATTAAATTTTTTATTTCATCTAAATAATCTTTATTAAACTTAACTAAAGCAATATTAGATTCTTCTCGATTAAATTCTTTAGATATAATACCTGAAACAATAAAACACCTTAAAAAATAATCACCTAGTAATACTGATCTCTTATCCGTAATATTATTTTTTTTTAATTCATTTCACTCTATATTATCTTTTTTTGATTTACTCTCGTTTACGACTACATTTTTGTAATAATAGTATATAATATTGTTACCTATTTTTTGAGCTAAAGCGGTGTAGCCCATATTTTTATGATAGGATATAATTAAAGCAAAAGTAATTAATACATATTCTAAATTTTCAATTGTATCAGTAAGAACTGGAATAATTCTATTAGATCTTCTTTTGTAATTAGCTAAAGCTACACTTTCTTGAACAAATTTAATTACTTTTTTAAGATTATTAGTTAAAATTTTATTTTCATTCATATTATTTTTTACCATATTAATTCATTCACTCTCTATGTATTTTTTAATTTCATGCTTTCGATTTCAAGACTCTGATTATCAATATTTTCACAAATTTTAAATTGTTGATTAAATCTTCAATAGTTTTTAAAAACCCAAATGTTAAATTATTCTCAGTTTTTATATTCAATGCGTTATTTAATAAAGACTTTGAAACATCTGAACTTTTCTTTTCGAACGCGGAGTATGATGAAGCTTTAATAGAAGCGGAAGCGGTAGTAGAAAAGGGGAGCTATAAGTAATTGAAGCGGTCCAAATGGATGCGTTGGTTGAATAAACATAAAAACCCACCTTTGATATTTCCTTTAAATACGTATTTCTAGAAGATGTGCTATATTTTCTAATACCTAATGCAGGATACTTTTTGTTATTTTTTTTTTTTCTTTCTAGGTCAAACTTGTATTGGTTTAGCGATATCAGAACCCGCAAATCGACTTCGTATAATAATATTATGTATTTTCTGAAGCAAATCAAGGTCCCAATGACCAATGAGATCAACTCTTTTTATCTGATAGTATTGATTTAAAATAAATTAAATTATTTTTTAATTCTTCTATCTCTAATTTTTCTATCTCTATTTGTTTTTCTATTTGTTTTGATTGTGAGGCTAATTCATTATTTTTGTGTTTAATTTTAGTTTTTCCATAATTTGATCTTTCTTCTTTTCTTTCAATAGAGATCTTTTCAATTTGACTAGTTTTTTCTTGTATTTTTTTCTCTATGTTTTTAATTATTACTGGTATATGCATACTCATTTCTTTAATTAAAATTTCTCAAGTATATTTAGCATTACGTAATATATAATTACTTATTTTTCTTATGAATTCCACATCATCGTAAGACTCTACCTCAAATTCATCATTTAATTCTGGTTTCTTTGTAAAAGGTGTAATAGGATATTTGTTTTTAAATTCTTCCAATTTTATTCTATCATATATTTGTCTATTTACCTTGGTAGATAATACTGAAATTGACTTGCTATTTCCGAAAGGATACAAAAAATGCTTATTTAACTCATTTTTACTCGAATGTCCATATAGTTTAATTAAAAACCAAGATAAATTTAATTCTGTAGCTTTTAAAGCACTTCTATTTGAAATGGTTCCCCCACTGATATCAATGTTGCTTATTTTAAACAAAGTAGAAATATTTGGCATATTTAACCCATTTCTAAATTCAAACAAACAATTAGAAGATATATTTTCCCCTGTTTTGTACTTATCAGTAATACATCCAAAGATTTTTTGAATTGGATCTATTTCTTTATTTCTAATACTTGTTTTATCAAATATTAATTTACCTATTAATTCTTCTATTGTTATTTCTATTACTGATAAAACCACAGGCGTACCTCATTGTACTACTGTCATGGGTGTCCTCCTTTAAAATAGCATTCTGGATAAACCCTTATTATTAGATATAATTGATCTCTATCTTTCTCTGTTATATTAGAGATAAACGCTTCATTTCAGTACTTATCATTTAGATAGTCATAATCCCCTCGTACTCCTGCTACTGAGGCTTGTAAATTTATTGTATTCATATTATTATGCAATTCATCAAAACGGCGAATAAATGTAGCAAAGATTATAATTGTATTTGTATTTATATTGGTAATTGTATATTTAAAATTTTATTAATCTTTTCTATTTTAATCTTTACTGATTCTTCTAATTTAAATCCCCCCCCCATTATAATTTTGTATCCCTCCCTATTAACGAAACCTTTTATCCCTATCTCTATACCACCCCTGATAATACTCTCAGTCCTATAAATTCTCCTGTTAGAAAGTAAAACAGAGCCCCTTATACCTTTTATATATCTGTCATAAACTAGAGACAGAAGATCTTTCATATATTTAATATTATTCATTTCTATTATTAGACAAACTAAAAATTAAATTAAATTTAGTTATAATATAAAAGAGAAGCTAATAACGGTTATCCACCCCTTTTGGCTAATAAAAAAAAGGAAAGGAAATTTTATCATTTCTCAGTATGAAATAGAAATAAATACTGATCTTTTAATTTAATTAAAACGTACCCTAATTAAATATTAAGCTAATGTTAATTAAATTTATAAAGATAATTAAAGTATTAGGAACGCATGTATACCTATACTTAAATTTTTAATTTGAAATGATTTAAAGAAATTAAAGGCAAACGCAAACACAAAGAATGCACTCAAAAGAACAAAGTCCTTTAATTGAAATAATAGTAAATTAAATTTAAAAATTATAATCAAATTTAAATTTAATAAAACAAAAACAAATATAATAATATGAATCTGAATTTCTTTAATAATAGTAGAACAGAAAATAAACCTTTAGGAAGTGCAGGGGATATAACAATAAATGAATTAATTAACAAAGGGCTAGAGGTCATTGATACTCCATTAGTACAAATGATAAGAGATAATGTAGATATATCTGTAGTAGGAGGTATTATTTCTTTCGTGGTTCTGTATAAGGCCGTAATGAAAATGTATATGAAAGCCACATATGGTCCCAATGTAAACCCAAATCCTCTTAAAGGATCTAAAGTAGTTATAAACATAGTAGACAACACAGGGTCAGTAGAGAGCACAGGGTCAGAAGGAACTAGTTCAAATATCAGTAATAGTTATTTCTTTTTATTTTTAAATAAATTACCTACCTGAATAAAAGTAATCTTAAGATATCTAGTCTTTTCCTTAATAATTACCTTTATAACAAGTGTAATAGGTTACAATAGTAATATTCTTTATGAAATATCTAGTCAGTTTAATGTTTATTTATTATTTTTTTTTAAATTATATTCAATTTTAAATTTTTTTGTCAGTTTATACTTTCTCGTAAGATTATATATTATAAAAATGTTTGTACAAAATAAAGAATATTTAAACCCAGAAGATTATATTAATTTTATTAAAATAGAGTTAATGGAAATGAAAGAAATTGCCCTTAAGTTGCCACCTATTGAACTAGCCAAAGTTTATAAGCGTTATTATTTTTTAATTATCTTATATATTTCAATAGTTTTATTGTGTTTAACAGCAGTGCTAATAATTTAAAAATATTAAATTCTGTAGTTTTAGTTAAATAACAACATCTTCTAGCTTAAGAAATAAAAAAGAATAATTATAAGTTATAATCCTTCTTATTTTATATTTAGATTTATAATAATTCGTATAAACTAATAGATAAAACCATAACCCTTAAGAATTTAAAAATAGATTAAATAATTCTTAATTTAGCATAAATTTTAAATTTAAAAACAAAAAAGTAAACCCCCTTTCTTAGCTTTAGAATTATAATACTCCGTATAAAAAGAATTAATAAAATCTATTTAAAACTGGATCAGTAAAAATATACTTTATATGTTTAAACCCTTTTGTGCCTTGTATTGTAGCAACTTAACTGAAAAGCAATTGGAGGTGCTCCTTTTTGTATTTTTCGTATATGCCAACTAAAAAGAGAAGCAGGGGTATACCAAACGGCCAATTAAATAGCGAGGACTGCAAAAATTTTTTTAACTGTAGCAATACAAGGCACAAATGGTCAAATGGTCAAATGGTCAAATGGTCAAATGGTCAAATGGTCAAATGGTCAAATGGTCAAATGGTAGTGTGTTAGACTAAAGCAGCAGTAAGTCGTTGACAAACAGCTTTTGTCTATTGCAACGACAAGGCAACTCGAAGAGGCAACTGTTAAACTAAGAATAACCAAGCGAAAAACAAGGTAAGAGTGGGTAGAGGAAGTCAGTTTCAACATCTTAATCTTTTTTCGTATTCTAATTTTATTACTACTACTAGGTCTACTACACCTTCTAGCCTACACTTTTGGTTTGTTTTCTATTTTTTATATATAGCTTAAAGTATAAATAAATTGAGTATTCACAATTAAATTTTCGAGAGTGGATTATTATAAAATAAATAAAAAAAAAAGTAAATATAAATATCTAAATTAAATAAAGTAAATAAAGATATATAGATTAAATAAAATAAAGTAAATAAAGTAAATAAAGTAAAGAGCGTAGAATAGAGTCTTGCAGAGTAACGTCGTTGTATATAGAATAATCTAATTAAAGTTAAGAATACTCGGCAATTTTAGGGTTTACGTAAATCACAGTATAAATATAATAAATTATACTATTTTATATATATAGCGTTTAAATTTTGATTAGTGCTATCGAACAAGTTACAAAAAATATTTTATTTTTCGATTAAAAAAGCCTCTTTGGATAAAAAGGGGGGTATTAAAAATAAGTAAGCCTAGCCTTTAAACACGCTTAGTATAAGCGAAGCTAGTTTAAACAAGGTATTTAATTTATCCTATTAAAATTTAATATAAAAAGCAAAAGTAGGAATAGGGAATAGGAGTAGATAAGTGTAGGGGTGGTTATGCCCAGGGCCATAAATTGGAAAAAGTAGAGTTTAAATTTTAACTTACTAAGGCTAGAGCAGCAGCTAAAAAAGTTAACAGTTGAGCAGCTTGTTACTAATTTTACTCCTAAGTTACCCTAAGTTACCTAAGTTACCTGAGTTACCTAAGTTACCCTAAGTTACCCTAAGTTACCCTAAGTTACCCTAAGTTACCCTAAGTTACAATTAGATGGTATTAATAGAATTGCTAATAAAGTAGATATAATTAAAAAAGGAAAATCTGATTTAATGCAATGTATTTAAGAAAAAAACAAAAAACAACAAAGGTAAGGCTAAAAGGTCCTACTAACATTAAAGATTTAATAAAAAGAGACGAAAGCAGAATAGCAACACTAGACGTGAAGAACAAAAGATCTTGTTAAAGATTCAACGATTTTTGATTTTTATGAATTATGTTATGATCTAGTTTTAAGCTTTGAGCCCTGACGGGGAAACCTAAATGGACTTTTTGTATGATGTTCTCAAGTTATATAGTTTTAGGGAGTATATATGGTATTATATTAGGTATGTCTGGTAACTATTTATTAGGTAGATTTAATTAAAAAATATTACCTAAATTAGCTTTAAACATAAAATATAAAATAAAATTAAAAAAAATAGAAGAAGAGTAAGTAAATATTACATTTATTATAACTTTTAATGATAATTATTATAAATTTAATGAATCTGGTTTGTATCCTTGGTATCACTTTGCTATAACTTATATAATATTATAAATAAATAAAAATATAAAACAACTATGATACAACAATTATTAAAAGATATTGCTCTTTACTTAATATTTTTACATCCTGAGTGTAATATGATACTAACATTATAAGAGAAAACTCTAGTCTTTTTTATGTTAATTATCTCGTATGTTTGTTAAATTTCTTAACTATTTTTAAAATTTTAGTAGTCCTATATTATAATTTAATATATATACCCTAAATTTGTTTGATAGAAATAAATTATAAATCCAAACGCTTAACCCTAGTTCTTATCCCAAATTCATTAAAATTGCAATTGTAGCTGTTACCAGTAGAATGGAAAGAGATTGCAACTAATAGTACTCCGAAAGAGATAGGCCTTAGTTTCTAAACATTTACTTTTAATAAAATTTTATATTTCAATAGTTGTCTTCGGTTTAAGTGCTGGTTTTTCTTGAACCAGTTCCCTAATTCCTCAATTTTTAATTAAATTTAACTTTTAGAATTATCTAATTTTACAATAAATTGTTATTCCGCAATTTTTATCAATTTAGCTAGCCTTTAGCTAACCCATTTTATTTAGCTCTATAATTATTTCGCCATTTTTTTTAATTATTTTATTAGGTTTAGGGTTGATTTAAATTGCGGTTTTTAGTTATTTCTAGCTTTAATATTAGGAGTTTGCTTAAGGTTTTGGCTGGCTATGCCTGTTTATGCCTACCCCTAATTTAAATGTTAGTTTTAATCACTTAGCTTTTTGTTCTCGGAGTCGACTTAATTACTACAAACTTAAACAACCTTCTTGCCATTTGTTTAAATACGATCGTAAGTATTTATTAGTTCGAATTACCCTAGAAGCAACCCAAATAAACAGGTTTAAAAGGGGCGCAACAAATAAATAATTTCTAATTTTTCTAGTGTAATACTACTCTTATTAGGCAAGGTACTCAAGTAACAATTATTCTCAGTTTATAATAGTTAAAATATCACTATATAACGGAGTTAATTTTATCCTTTGCTCGTTGTAGTTGAGTTGTTTTTTCAAACAAAAACGAAAGCACAAGCAAGTGAGATTAATTCTTTAGTAGATATTTACTTAAAAACAAAAAAACAAAAAAATAAGAAAACTAAAAAATATAAAAATAAGATGAATAACCTTAATAGAACTCTTTTTTAATAATAAAAATACGCTGTACCTACAATAATTACGCTTATAAAGTGGATAGTTGGATGCTAAGTATAAAAGTCATTATAAAAATAAATTATTAGAATAAGTTGTGAAAAGAGGAATGCAACAGGAACAAGCATTAGAATTAGCAAATAACCAAGCAGAACAGGTTACTAATTAAAAAAATGAAAGTATAAACTTCAGCAGAAAAATAGACACTAATACTACAAAGGCGAACATTTTATTCAGAAAATTGAGCTAGCTTATTCACCTTTTAACTGAAGGTAACCTTGACCATTTAATAGCAGAGGCACACATAAAAAAATGAGAATACTATAAGGGTGTTTATAAACCCCGTGTAAAACAAACAAGAGGATGCTATTAGAAAATTGCAAAATTTAAGTAGTTCTAATGAACTTGCTCTTATAAAATATTATTTCTCATAATTCTTTTTTAATTTCATTGATCATTGATCATTGATCATTGATCATTGATCATTGATATTTGTAAAGATCATATGAGTATGTATTATAAATCAGAACAATGGTAATTCTATTTAATATTTAAGGGGCAGCTATTTCGTAGCTAGCAAGAGTAACAGTCGCTAAGCGAGAGAATTGTTAATTCTGATATTAAATTTATTACGAGTGTTTTAATAGGAGAGCAATTAATTCAATAATTCAATCTTTAAAACTTGAAGCTAAATGACCTGAGTTAGCTAATTATATCAAATAACGCTAAACAATAAACCAGCATTATTTTAGATTTCACATAGTTGTCGCATAGGACTAATCTATTTTATAATAATATTATTAATATCTGTAATTTTTATTTTTTATTTCACATACAACTATTTTTATCTAAAATTACAAATACTTTCTTCTTAAATGTCTAAATTTACTTTCTTCTTATACACTAAGCTAATTTAGTAATATACTTGGTAAATCTTGGTAAATAGGTATTTAGAAAATAGGAATTTATATAAATTATAATAAAATAACAATGATCAATGATCAATGATTAGCTTTAATATATTTTTGTTTGTTGTTTGTTTGTTGTTTGTTTGTTTGTTGTTTGTTTGTTGTTTGTTTGCTAGGCTATTAAAATAAGTAGATTTTTGTTTTAATTTATCTTATAGCCCTGGCGAGTGGGAGGGCGGTTACTAGAAAAGCAAGGTCCTTAAATTGGTGGTTGGCCTTTAAGTTAGAAAAACCTTACTTTATGTTGTATGGATATCTAGCAGTGTAAAAATTAAGTAATAAAACTAACTTAATAGTTTTTTGCTTTGGGTAGTTTTTTATAGTTGCTTTTAATAAGAACCCAGGATATGTATTTAGATAATTAAAATAAAGAGTGAGTGTTTTAACTCAGTCACTCATTTTATATTGCGTAAAAATATTTATTTGTAACAGTCCTTGATAATGTTTTATGTTGTCATATAGTTAACTTTTTTTCTAGTTATTAATATAAAATGGCTTAGTATATACTCCTAAATTTCTTGAAGGATTAATTATCAATTATCAATTATCAATTATCAATTATCAATTATCAATTATCAATTATCAATTATCAATTATCAATTATCAATTATCAATTATCAATTATCAATTGATTAATAAATAAAATAAGCTTTTAGATGTATCTTTGTAGTTAGGTAAAGATTTTTGTTATTGATTATCTATTTGTAAAATATAAGCGGGAGCGTACAAGGACAGAAAAA
>Ga0193718_1000070_pt1 | contig 20850 bp, 22 predicted proteins | sample U2a1metaG_FD_144918 | JGI IMG/M metagenome (GOLD analysis project Ga0193718, IMG submission 144918) | Soil microbial communities from a riparian zone of the East river system, Colorado, United States - U2a1 | ecosystem: Environmental > Terrestrial > Soil > Riparian zone | place: USA: East River... | reverse complement strand
GAGGTGCCGGGCGTGTTGTCGAACTCATAGGCATATGTCATGTGTCTATTAAATTCGTTCCAAACATATAGATAATTCGGGCCACATGGACCACCGCAACTTGTTGACGTTTGTGGTGTGAACTCCAATTTTCCAGCAGCGTCGGTCGCTATTGTGCCAAGGTAGGTTGCCTCATATTGTGCCACGTTTATCGTCGCCGAATTTGATGTTCTGCATGTCATAGCCGATGCGTTGCTGTTCGTGTATTCGCCGTTGTATCTAGCAAGGCTCCCGGCGGACGTTCTTGTATTAGAATCCGTCCATGCAGGCCCTGTGCAGAGTACCGGCACGCCGCCGCTTAGAGTGGCGAACACGTCGTAGACGCTATTGGCCGACCACCCCGACCCCCACGTCCCTAGCGTTAGACCGACGGTGTCGGTAGGACCAGACGTGAACTGGTAGTTCGCTTGGGTGCTGCCGTTATAGATGGAGACAAACGGCGAGACATAAGGGGCGTAATAGAGGGATGTGGCCGAGGTTGTGTTTCCTACCATTACGGGGCCACTTGCCACCAGCGTCAGCCTGCCTCCGTGTTCCAAGATGTTGGTAACCGTGCCGCCGCCACCGCCAGAAAAAGTCGTCGAACTAGCAGCGGTTAGGCGCCCTTTGGCGTCTACAGTAAAGATTGGGATGTGAGTTGAATCGCCGTATGATCCAGCGGTTACTGCCGTGTTCGCAAGCGTCGTCGCGCAAGAGCCTGACGCAGTTGTGATATCGCCTGTTAGCGCCGGGAGCTGAGCGCAAGCTTCCAGCCCAGCAATATTGGAGAACGCTATTTGCGCCCCGCCGATCTGATAATTACCAGAATTAAGATTGAGCCCACCGCCGCTAGGCAAAGTGAGAAGTACGCCATAGGCGCCACCGTTTATCGAATCGCTCCAAACCAGATTGCCAGTTGGGTTAGCCGCCCCCTGAACCGGCTGTAGTTCTTCGATGAAATCGACCGATTGGCTGCCTGCGGTTGCGTTTGTCTTCCAGCCCTGCCCTGTCCAATGCACACGCGGCGCCCATTTCTGGGCGCCAGCGCCTGCTGCCGTCGGGTTTGCCAGTAGCAGCCCGTCCGTGCTTATTGCCCCAATCGACTGGGATTCGTTGATAGGCCCAGAAAGGCCTAGATTTACCAGAGTCCCCACGCTCGTTAGCGATGATGCGGTAACGCCAGATGCGAGCATCGAGCCGGTGAGCGTGCCGGCTGCTGCAGCAGCAGCAGGTCCACCAACGGTCGACCAAGCCGTTCCATTAAACCATGCGAGGCACTTTATGCTCCCGCCGCCTGTGAAAGCCACGCCCACCGGCGGGCATGCCGTTGTTTGATCGGTTATGATGACCTCTTGGCCAATCGTTGGCGTCAAGGTCGTCAAGCCTGTTACGGTGTTCGCACCAATCCCGTAGATATTTTGAAGTGTCGTTCTCGTCCCGTTGTTGTTCTGAAGGTCTTGCGTCGACGCCCAATAAAACGGCTGTCCGGCTTGCCCGACTAGGACGTTTGGGTCAGTGGAGGTATAGAGATTTCCTATCGACGTACCATAAGACGGACCGCCGGCTTGAAATATTTTAAGCGCCTTTCCTGTATCCTGCCCTATTATATTTCCGATGAGATTAATGGGGCCGCCGCTCCACCATTTTACGGCATATCCATCAGCATTTAGATTATTGCTCGCCCACCTATTCCCAATCAGCATCACCGGAGATCCGGATGAGTTCCACAGGGCAGACGGCTGTTCTACAAACCTATTCCCGCCCTCAAAATTGCCACCAGAAATAATAAGCACATCGTTTGGCTGGCCTATATAAAAATCAGCTTCATGAGCGTTTGTCCCGCCGCCGCCATACCAAGCAAAACTGCCGCCCTCCGTCGAGGTTCCAAGCGCTGTTGTAACGCCATACAGTCCGGTGCCACTAACCGCGCTGTAGGAGCAATCGAAGAAATTATGCCCCTTCGACTCGCCGTGCTCAAAACTCCACGCAGCCGTTCCAAAATTGGTAATAAAAACTTTCTCGAAAAGGCTCGTGTCGTTGCCGGCGTCTATTCCACCCGAGCCCTCAACAAAGGCAAATCCCTTATCGATCGCCGATGTAGTCCCGTTCATGATAATATCGCGATATGTATTTGTTCCCGTCGACCCTGACGGCCCGGCCTCGGATTGGATACCTACCGCCAATGGATTGGTAGCAGACGCTTGAATTTTAAACGCTTCGAAAACGGAGTGCTGAAGATTGCGTATCCGAAACATTGGCGTGGTGGTCGAGGCGCCAGTCCACAAAAACTCTGTACCTAAAGTGCTCACAACCCCCTTGCCTTGGCCAATGAAATTAATGACGGATATAGAGCTGGGTGCTATGGCAACGGTGGAGGAAACAAGACACACCCCCCTTGGGGCCTCCAAGGTGCCGCCCGTCGCCACAACAGCGTTGAAAGCGGTCTGAAGTGCCGATGTGTCATCCGTCACGCCATCGCATTTGACGCCGTAGTTTGTTGCGTAAAGCCTTGGAAGGTTGGTGATCTCAGACAAAGGGATAGACGGAGTAACGGCGCCCGAGGCCGTCATTAGTCCCTTGCCGTTCGATGTGAACGTGGGGATAGAGTTTGAACCGCCAAACGATCCTGGGGTGCTATTCACTGTCGCCAGGACGGTGGCAAGAGTACCGCCAGCTGTCGTGATGTCGCCCGTAAGCGCAGGGAAATTCACCGCTTGGAGCAGAGTTTCGCCACTCACGACCGTGCCAGCAGCGGCGTAATAGGCTATTTGGTTTAGGGCTCCCGCGCTGACAGTGCCGCCGCCGCCACCAATCGTGCATGCGCCTCCAGCATCCACCAGATCCAAGCTCGCGCCGATGGAGACGCAGTGCCCATTTGTAAGAGCGCCACTAACTGTACCAAAAACTGTCGTGCTGCCAGAGCGCGTTCCTTGGGTAAGATTGCCAGTGCCATTCCCTAGAATTGGCAGGTTCGCCGTGAACGTGCCAACTCCGGTGCCGCCAAGGGTTACAGGGACAGCGCCGCCAGTTAAGGTCAGTGCGGACGCCGAAGCCGTACAAGACGAGCCTAGCGTGCACAGGACACCATTGACGGTCGTCGACGCACTTGATAGCCCAAGCGTCGTGCCCGAGAACACAAGCGGAGATAGTATCGTGATTGGCGTTGCCGCAGCTGGAGACCCGGTTGGATTGCCAAGGAGCGTATCGGCCGCGATGTTAGATACTGTCCCCGCAAGATCTGCCACTCCGATCGCTCGGAGGGTCAGGTAGCCTGTTCCGGAAACTGGTGTAGCCCAGAAGAGATTGGGCGATTGCGCTGTGCCCTGGGCGAGCGCTCCTTGCGACAAAAGAAGGAGCGCCGCGAATGAAGCGGCAAAAACCCTGGGATGCGGCACGAGAGGAGCCTTACTGGAACGTGGCGTACAGCCCCCAGGCCTCCCCAGTATTTCCTACAGTTGCGGTGCCATATGAAGACGGCAGAACTGAATTGCCTGATGTATCGTAGTAGTAAGTTCCGCTGACGTAGTCTCTTTCTAATGGCACCGAAGTTCCAGCCGTACCCAACACAACAGGCCAGAAAACCTCCCCACTCGTGAGTGACGGATGGGTGGTAGTAGCAACTGTGTTCCATCCGGCAACAAGTGACGTTGAAGCCGTGGTCGCAATTAGCGCACCAGGTTTACCGCCGCTCCCGGTGGCGTCGTAGACACCAAGGATTCCGGTCACAGCCCCAGTTAGATAGACAGATACCGATTGAATAGCCCCCGCTTGCGGCATCGTATAAGGGCCATTCGCAAGCACATAGGTGAGGGCCGGAGTCTCTGCGCTTGCTGTTGGCGTGGTTGTGTAGCCGACGTTGAACCCAACTAATTGGCACGCAAAGACATTACTGAGCTGCGTGTAGCCGGTCGCGCATTGGGCATTTGCCGCGATGGTAAGCCCCAAAAATGCGATGAAAGAAATAAGAAGTCTGTTCATTGTGTTCCTCTTAGCAGGTATGCGGACTAGACGGCACGGTGCCGGTATGCGGAAGAGTGAAGCCGGGATAGCCCCATACGCCTGGGATGCCCGAAAACGTCACCGGCGGAGTCGCGGCCAGGCTCCCGGCCCCGAGCGTGTATGCCCAGCATGTAAGTGATGGGTCTTCTGAAACTGGGCTGCTGTCTCCGGAAGTGCTGAGCGTCCCGGAGCCGTAATTGTGATATGCATTGTTCGCTACGGTCACCGTCCCGCTCGTCCCGGTGTAGCCGCCGGCGGCTCCGTTGCTGATGACGATGTTGTTTTTGAATGAATTGCCGGTCACCGTCGAGCAGCTTGACGATTGCTCCCGCAGGATCGGCATTCCGAGCGTGGCAAGATCAATCAAGTTCCCAGAGACGACATTATGGCTGCCCCCGTGGATCATGATGTTATTGCCACCATTCTTCCCGGTTAGGACGTTTCCCGTGACGGTATTGTTTGAGTCGCAGTCATCCATATAGATGGCCGCGCCCCAGCCGGATATCGCCGCATCGAACACGGCGCCGTCGTGAACGTAGTTGTTCTTGATCCGCTTGTTCGTCGATGTCTGCGCCAAGTCATCGACATATATCGCGCCGCAATCCTGTAGCGAGACGCATGTCTGGTAGACGACATTGTTCTCTATGTCGAGATTGTTCAGGTCACCGTTCGCATTGGTGAATGCGATGCCGAATGATGCCATGTCATGAACGACATTGTTCGTGATCGTCGCACCGGTGCATCCATAACATTGAATGGCCGCCTCGTTCTGCGTACTCGTGCAATTGCCGGAGTTCACTACGCAGAACCCGTTCGAGACAATATTATTGGTCACCGTCAGTGTGTGGTTGCCGCCGCCGCTCGATATCCCGGCATAGCGGAAATGATGAAGGTTCAGGCCATTGATCGTGACACCGGTCGTGTTGCCGACGAAGAAGATGTCATATAGCCCGGTCGAGTCGGAGGTCGCGCCGCCGGTGATGTCAGCACTGTCGTAGCCATCCGGCGGGTAGTATGAAAAGGTCAGGTTATTGTCGCCGGCCGCTGAGGACATGCCAACCGCGCAAGTGGTCGTCCCGTTGCAGATAGAGGCGTCGGCGGCAGCGGGCGCATAACTGCCGCCCCGGACATAGCAAGTCTTTTTGGTCCCACTCGCCTCCATAGACACCTTGCATTGATGAAGCGTCAGGAATGGTGAGGCCAGCGTGCCAGCGTTGGAATCGTTGCCGGTCGTCGAGACATAAAAGGCGGGAGCCAGCGGTGCGGCCGAAATCTGAAGAATTACGGCGTGGTCGCTCAGTGTCAGTGGGATGGAAGAGGTTCCAGCGGTGAACGATACTGGTGATGTTCCAAGCGTGGTATCGAACATCGCCACGTTCGCCGCGCTGCCGAGAGTTACGGTGATGCTATCGGTTGTCCCCGACGTTGTCTGTTCATCCCAGATGACTAGATAGAAGTCACCATTGACCTTTTGAAGGAGCATGTCGTGGACGGTCGATGGTTCGCTTGCAATAGAGTAGACAAGCGATCCAGGCGTAAAATTCCCCGTGTCTTGCAAAATAGTGGTGAGGTTGTGGAGGTAGGTTGCTCCGAGCTTCGCAACATTATTGGAATCGTAGAGTCCCTGATTGCCGGTCGATCCCTGCGCGTCAACCATCTCGTAGATGAACGTCCACGCGTTGCCTCGCTTGTATCCGTCAAGGTATGTCAGTTCGATGATCTTGCCTTGGTAGTCGACGGTCGAGCCGGTAGTTGAACTATCCCAGCCAGTCTCCGACGAAATGCGCGGCACTCCCGGCGCCTGACCGGTCGAGTAGCCGTTGAAGTGGCCGCTCCAGGTGACGATCTGATCGCCGTAGAACCCATCCCAGCAGCTGTTGAGCAGCTGGTCCATCGCCTGCCATGCCTGGTTCGCTACGCGGGAGCTGAACACGCCGCACGAGCCGTTGCCCTGCACATAATTGTGAACGTTCGCATAATCCGCATAAGCGGTGTTCGCCGCCATCAGCGTCACAGCCGAGGCACCCGCGCATGAGCTGTTCAGGACTAGGCACTGAAGGCCAACGTTATTGAATTCGCCGCCAGTTTCGGACACATTGAAGACCGGGAACGCGCTAAGCGACGATCCCTTCATGGCCGTATCTAGATCCCTTTGGAATTGAGCGACAGGAACCCATGTGATTCTGTCACCGCCGGCGTTTCCGCCATAGGTGATAGAGAAATTGTTGGGCTCGTTCGGGCCTTCGGCGCCCATGAACGCCCCGGCGGTGTTAAGCGTGGTTCCCTCAGACACGATCGTCGAAGGAGCATCTGCGAGGATGTCCATCTTGACGCCCGGATAGGTGCTAGATGCGGTATTGTTGTGCAGATTTACAAGGCTCGTGGAAGTGTAGTAGTCGCGCGCGTTGCGGACGCCGGTGAAGGTGAACTCTGGCTCATAAGCTGCCTCGGAGAAGCCCTGGCTGATGTGAATGTTCATCCCAAGAGAGCCGAGGAAAGTGTTCGCCGGGATAGCCGTCACGCCGCTGCCGTTTGGCACGCAAATCGAGACCGCAGAGACCGGCGTATATCCGGACGCACATTCCGCAGATGCTGGGCCGCCAAGCACGCAAATCGGTATAATCGCAAGAGCGGTACCAGCAGAACACGCCGCGCGAACTGGCGAAGCAAGAGCAAGGAAAAGAGCTACAAGAAAATATTTCATTACATCCTCATGATTGAACCGGCTGGTCGGAGGAAAAAACTCTCCACACACCCTGAAAATAAACTGGGCACCCAGTACCAGCGCCAGTCAGCTCGCCTACCTTGAGGCCGTTGGTTGCCATTGCGGTGCTACCGGCGGTCGGTGCCACAGGCAATGAAGCCACGGCGAATAAGCCGAGATAGTTGCCACCACCGCTGCCGCCGCCAGGCGCCTGCCATGTTGGCGGTACCCCCGACCCCTCTGTCGTGAACACATAGCCAATGGGGCCGGGCGCTAGGATATCCCAGTTAGTAGGGCCTCGATAGAGAACATCGCCAACCGCAGGTGTGACCACGCCCGATGTGAATGATGTCGCGAGAAGGTTACCAAGAGCATCGATCGCGAACGATGCCGCTCCGAAAACTGCGCCGCCAAGCCCAGACAGAAGCCCTGATACGCCCAGCGTACCAGTGACGGATGTGTTGCCGCTATGGCTAATGCTGGTTGCCGTATCTGTGATAGTCTGCACGGCCTGTCGGATGATGTTTCCGCCGGACTTATGCGTCATATCCCCGTCAGACGTATGGGATATCGATCCGCCCTGATTATTCTGCTTGGTAGCAGAATGCTTCATATCCCCGCCGGTCGCGGCATGTGTGATATTGCCGCCGGTTTTGTCCTGTTGCGAGGCGACGTCCTCGATGCTGTTCCCAGACATCGTTCTGGTGGTTGTGGCCTTCTTGTTGAGATAGCCTGAATGGAAGATACCATCGCTCGGCGAAAAGCGCCTATTGCTGGCAGGATTAGCCTTATCTCGCTTTGCTATATTCGAGCTTATGTCGCGGTCATGAATTATTAGAGATCCAATATCTCCTACCGCTGGCTCCATAATCAGGGCATGCGGCCCATTCTGGAACCTAATATACGGCCGCCCGTATACAGTTCCGTGATCGGTCGCCTTACCCCCTCCATCCATTTGATTAGTAAGCAATTCAACATCGACAGTGCCAGCTTGTCCGTCCTTGCCTGGATTAAACTTTACAACCTTCGCTGCCATGATCGTGCGGATGCGGCCTACCACCTGCCGCATCTGAAAATAATGCATATTGAACCCGGAACCGTCGTCAGTGATCCCGATCTGACCGGTATCAGCGCCGGCCATGTTACGCCTGATCTCCAGGAGGCTGTTCCATTGAACTCGCGTTGAACGCCTTTACTATGCTAAACCACCTGCCATGCGGGGTTACCGCGTCTAACTCGTGGACCAGATTAGTAATAGTCCAGCTACCATTGGCTGGAGTAAGCTCGCTTTGCACCTGGATTTTCCCACCGAGCTTAAGGGATGGGTTAAACAGCATCGTAACAATTATCCCGCCTTGAAAAAACGCCGGATACCCAACCATCCCAGTATCCTTAGATACTATGTTCGATCCGGCCGCCTCTTGTCGCGATTGGCCCGTTGGCCAAATAGCCACCGTACCTTTATCGATTGTCCACTGAATTCCTGCGTGCTCGGCTAACTCCAGCATTTGCTGCCGGTAGGATCCGGACAGATACAGGTTAGATAACTTAACATTAACGTTGCTGTTCTCGAACTGCAGATTCATTTTCTTCGCAATCTGCTGCGCAATCGTCGCTACATCGCCGGAACCCTGCACACTTGTGACCTTTGACGGCATCACGGCCTCAAATGCGCCACCCATTGCATCAATTCTAAAACACACTTCCGGCATGTTCTGCGCGTCTGTCCAGGCTACAATTATTGTTCCCTGAAATATCAGGGACATGTTGCTAGAAGAGTCCCCCGCCTGAACGCTGATCTTGTTATTTTGGACGACGTTTAGATTCGTTCCCAACGTTGTAAGAGAGTTCATCTCTGAAAGCGTCATTCCGTATATCGAGATGTGGGCATGTCCAAATGACACGCCGCCGGCGTCAGTAATTTCGCATGAGGATCGGAGGCCAGAATGTGTAGTCATGCCGCCACCACTCGCCAGGGAAATGGTGTACGTGATGGCTTTCTGCGTGAATGACACTAAAACGGCCTTATGTCACAATGCCAGCTACACCTTCAGCCATTTCTTGATATGCCGCCTGCGCAGCCAGAACTTCTTCTGGGGTGAGATACACAAGCATGAACCTGGTCCCTAGCCCTGTATAGATCGGATTAGAGGTGCCTTGCGTATCGACGAACGCAAGATCGCCGATGAACCCTAGATATAGAGAGCGCACGATCAGATTTATGTTCTGGCATATTTGGCCGCCGATTATTAGCGACGGAAGGGGACCGCTAATTGCGTTGGTAGAATAGAGATCGAGGAAAACCCCATAGAATTTTTGATAAACATTGATCGTGCATTGCTGCGTGCCGAGTGAGACGGCCAATGTTTGCGACGGAATTGCCTGGAGCGGGATTATCTGCATTTATGTGAACGCCGGAAATGTACCTAGATTGCCAGCGTTACCGCCCGGTAGTCCGGCGCCTCCACCAAGAGTCCCGATAGAGTTAGTTGCGGTAACTCCTGGCACCGTGCCCAAATCAATCGGCTGGATCGATCCGTCATTCGTCGGCGAAGCGCCGCTTGGCTGTGCGGTATTGTTCTGAGATGAACTGGTCACCATGACCTGCTCAAGCCATACATCGATTTCGATCAAGCCAACGCCTCTGGTTGAGGTCCTTCGATAATCAAAGTGCTTGATGTTGCAGCCGATATAAATAGCCTCTGGCGAGGCCGCGTCATACAACGTCAGGTTACCGGCTATCGCCTGCACCGACGCCAATAGCGCCGCCCTATTTGCTTCTGAACCTCCGGCAACAAACCTGAATCTCGCATCAAACGGCGTAAAGACTTTGTCGTAGCTCCGAAACGCGCCGCCCTCGACCGGGAAGTCACTGAGTACCCATTCCTGCCGATATTCGAACGCGGCTACAGTGTCCGCAGTGACAACTGGGATGCCGTTCTGGAAGATTCCCCATTGCTCTTGGAAGACGTTGCTGAAATACGTGAACGTGTCAGCCGTCATGAGCTGAAGTGTTGCCATGACATTTGTCCTTGACAGCGCGGGGCAAATGCCCCATATCTAGATTAGAAGAAAGAGAACGATAAACATGAGGAAGATAATCATTATAATCGCGGTGGTCATGGCCCTTCCAGCAATGGCAGACGGCACTCTGCTCCACGGCAATCGCGATCACCGCCACGACGACAATGTTGGCCGTGACGATGGCTTCCGTGGCTGGCGGGACCAGAACGGCTTCCTGCACGGAAATTCCGAAAATCCGAACATGCGCGGCACGGTATACTGCTGGGCTAATGGTGTATGGATATGCCCATAAAAGTAGAGAGATAGATAAAATGAGGAAGATAATTCTATTTGCCGTCGCAACGATCCTGACAACCGCCCCGGCTCTGGCCGCTTCGTCACAGAAGTCAAAAGATATGATAGCCGTATATAACTCACTTGATGAAGGGTGCCGTGGTGGCCATGGCGATGATCCGGCAACAGACCGCGCTTGCGACGCACGCAATATAATTTCTAAATCGCTGCGTAAAGACGGGTATTGTTACCAACTAGAAACCGGCTGGAATAAGTGTCGCTAAGCTAAGCTATAATTCCCATGCATAGCATAACTTGTCCGATCGATCGCATCTTTGACCGCTTTCGCGATTTCGTGCGGATTACCCGAGCTTGAGTTAATAGTTATATGCGCTTGATGCGAGTTGTTCGTCGTCGCATTGCTAGAGCTTGGAGACCCGCCAGATTTTGGGAAATAGTCATGGAACTTAACAGCGTTCGGATCAAAGCCCGGCTTGTGTGGATCGGTCTGGCCTGACGTTGTCGCTGAGCCGCCGCCCTTGCCTATGCTACCAATGCCTCTTGCCGTTTTGTCCGTGAAGTTATCTCGCCCAGTTCCACTATTGTATCCTTCGGCCCTTTCGAACATGCTGGCCCCGGTTGCGGCCTCGTCAGCTGTTTTGGCAGCATTTAATTTGCTTAACGCTGCACCCTCTGGGCCGTGCAGTTCCTTGACCGCATGATCAAGCTGAGCATCAAAGTCTGGGTTCCCCCATAGCGCTCCGGCTCTAGCGCGGCTCCATTGACCAATCCCATAGTGCCCGCCGCCTATTGCATTCTGAGCGGTTGGCCCCCCTGTAGCCTCAACATTCATCCACCTAGATACGAGCGCCTTAGCACCTAGCTCAGACACCCCTCCCGCCTGTAATTTCTCAATTGCATGTGAAACCCTATCAGCAGTCCACCATCCTCTCGTTCCTGGCGATGACCCACCACGATCTCTCCCTGAAGACGTGCTACGATTACTGCCATATCGTCCAGACTCGCCGCCGCCCGTAGACTTCGGCGTCGACCCATAGCCAAGACCTTCAACGATAGCGCCACCAGTTGTGCCCGCATCGCCGAAAGGAGGATGGCCGAAAACGGCTCCCCATATCTCATTGAAGCTTTTCTTAAGCCACAGGAACACACTGGAGAATGCTTGCTGAAACATGCCTAGCAAGAAGGAACCAGACTGCCCGATCTTATTGCCGAACTCGCCGAAGGCGTGCTCCATCTGATCAAGCATTTCACGCCAATGATTATCGACATAGGCAAAGTCAGGCTCGAATATATCTACCAGTTTATGCCAGCCAGCCGTTACCTGGTGTAAGAACGCATCGAACTTAACATACCCTATAACGAGCCAGTTTCCCCAGTTCGTTGCTGATCGTTGCAACCACTCATTAACACTCAATATGGCCGGAGTTAGGATTGATCCTATCACTCGCCCAAGATAGCTGCCAGACTGCGCCGTATCGGCGTAAGATTTCTGCAACTTTTGCGCATTAGCTATATTCCCAGCCTCGGCGATGCCCCTCTGTTTCTGCTGTTCAAGCAGCTGCTTATTAACCTCCCGCCCCCTCACCAAAACGTTAAACAGCGCTTCATTGATGCCAATCATCTTGGCAAGTTGGAGGGCAACAGCCGGGCCTTCTTTATCGGAAATCCTCTTCAGATTGTCCGAAAGATCGAACATCGACTGATCAAGCGGCTTGCTCCAATCCATCGCCTTGCCACCTAGCGCAGCAATCTTGAACCATCCCTCTGCAAACTGCTCAGAAATATGCCCAAGTTTAACGTTTGCAATGCTGGCCGAAAGAGCCTGAATCGATGACGTTGCGTCCTCGGCCTTACCGCCAGATTCCCTTACGACGTTCTGCCACTCGGAAAGGGTGTCTGTCGATACCTGTAAGTTCCGCGCTGATCTACCAAGCGCGGCATCAGCGTCCGTAATGTATTGGACAAATTCTCTTGCTGCCTTTCCGCCCATGAGCATTGTGGCGAAAAGTCCTAAAAGCTTAACCGTCGAGTTACCAACCGCTTCGCCAAACTTGGCGGCTTGCTTCTCGATAAGCTTGCCTTGCTTATCAAATTCTTCGGCGGTTTTCTTAACAGCCGCATTAGCTTCCTTCTGGCCTTTGGTAATTTTGGTGGTATCGAATCCTAGTTCGAGAAAGAGAGAGTCGATGATGGTGGCCATCTAATCTCTCTTCTGCTGCTTGGCCATTATGCGCTGGTTAGCGATGTCAATCATTACGATCTCGATAAGATCGTACATGTCTTCGGTGCCGTAGATTGTGCTTAACTCGTGGAGCGTCGCTTTCCCCGAAGAGACGACGAACCCGATTGAGCGGGGGACGTTGGCGTAGTCTTTGAGGCCGGCGGCGTCTCCGACGTCCCCCCAGTCGATGGGACGCCGCGTATAAAAAAATCTAGGTGGAGACCGATCGCTTCCTTTTGCAGGCGAAATATTGTCGCCATCTCTTCAATGTCATCACCCGTACCGTTCATGACGAGCGGCCTGATCACGGTAGGATGATGCGCGTCAGGCAAAATTTGAACACAACCCATCATCTCGTCCAAGAGCGGCTCGGCATCATCAAAGCGCATAGTCTGGAGAACCTGCGCACCGAAGTACGCTATCGACGCCATACCGCCGCCTTTTAAGCCCTCCGGAACATCGATGCCAACCCTGCCGAGCGCGAAAAGAGCGCGCATGGCCCATTTGGCCCCTTGCATGGCGGGAAGTTCCGTAATTCTAAACCGCTTGCCGTTGTCGCGTCCCTCATCATCGATGATGACGTCTAATGTCTTGAGTGCCATCTGTCCTCGTTACTTACGTGATCGCCGCCGTGATGTGCTGCCATGCGATCGTGTATTTCCTAGGTTTCAACGTCTTGCCCGCGTCAGCTAGTGCCTGGTACGTTTTCAGCACCCCATTCGACATGGTGTATTTCAGTTTGATGCTTGGAAGAGTGATGCTGCCGGTGGCTAAGAATACGTCTTTCTGTTCCTGCTGATTAGCCCACCACGTGTCGAAGACTGAACTGGATACAGAATCGGCCTGCAGCATGATGGTCTGCATAATGGGCACAAAGATGAACCCGGCCGACAAGACACCATCCACGCCCATCATTATCTCGGCGGATTCTAGCGGGTCGGTTGCATAGATTTCATCGGTTGAGAAGCCCTGTAGCTGCTGCGGAATAGGGTAGAGCGCCGATATGCTGAGAAGATAGACGGCGTTCGCACTAGTGATCGATGCCATTTACGTAGGCTCCTTACTGAACATCAATGCTGTTGATTGTGATCTGCTGAACGCTTTGCCCATCGACGTAGAAGAAGAAAATCGGCGGGGTTTGTCTAGCCTCACGTACTTGCGGTGTCGCAGGCTGCACCTGGAAATACCATCCCTGCACCGTTAGGATCGGCGCGACGTTGGCACCAGCTGCGTTATTCACTTCTATGATCTGCGCATCCGATAATGGCACACCAGTTCGGAACGCACCAAAATTAAGGCCCGCGTTGATGGGATCCAAACACGCGGCCTCGATCATGGCGTAGCCCGCCGCATTGTACGGGATCGATGGAATGTTCTGCAGCAACTCCATAAGGGCCAGCTGCAACTGAGAATTCAGCCAAATCTGATTGACGTAGCTGTCCAGCCATTGGAATGGCCCGGAGACCGAGCCTGGATAGAACCACAGGAACGATTGGTTGGCCGTCGCGAAGGCGCCATAGAGGTTGTACCCATTGGCCACGAGATTGGCCTCAGCCGTCTGGTTCGTGACAGACGCCTGAATGCCTGGTTGGCTGCGGAACGCTGCTGTGGTTCGCCCGTTCGTGGCGCCAAAATCAAGCGATGCCGCGTATCCTGCCGCTAGCCAAGCTAAATAGCTGTTGTTAGGATCATAGATAAGACACGTGCCAGCATAATTGTTGCCGTTCGGGCCAATGAGATAGCCAAGGCTATTGGTGGCCGAAGTGCTTTGCGTTGGAGAGATATCTGTATCAGAGCAAAGGAATGCATAACGGCTATTCTGGCCACTCGCCCATGCCGCGAATGCAAGCTTTTGCGTGTTTCCGGTTCCAAAATCCGGATCGAACGCAAACAGGAACGTTGCCCAATTCTGGGTGAGGCCGGATATGCTTGTCATGAATGCGGACGGGGTTGCCGCCTCGGCCCCCTGCGATAATGCCGCGCCGGTAACAGACGTCATCAATAATGAAGCCGATAAGGTGCCGGTTGCAAAAGCGACGGTCGAGGCCGCCCCCAACACTGCAGATTGGACGATAAAAGCACCTGACACTGAATCGAATGTCACGGTAAGAGGCGTAGAAGATGCTGTGATCGCCGTGCTAACGACCGTCTGGGACGGCGTGACGTAATAGGTCCCGGTTAGCCCCGTGCCTGTCCCAAGGCCAGTGATCAGCGTTCCTGCGGTGGTTGTGCCGCCGGATAGCGTCTGACCAACCGCAAGTGTTCCGGATGCCACGGCCGTGGTGGTCATTGTTCCGTAGGTGCCGGTAATGGCCTCGCTGGCAACGACCTGCGGAGCAGACGCGGTGAATGCGTAGGTGCCGACGCCTCCAGCTGGCCCAGTTAGCTGGCTCGTAACTCTAGTGCCGGCCACGATACCCGTGCCCGCCAAGATAGTGCCAGGGACAATCGGGGCACCGCTGGCGGCTGTGACTATCAAGATGAAGTCATTCAGCGAACCGGTTATAGTCGCCGTCGAGATGGCAATCGAGCCAGTCGAGGTCGCCCCAACAACTGGGGTAGCATTCAACCCGGTCTGGATAAGCGCGGCCGCAGCAGAGAAGCTATTCGCCGCCGCTAAGCTCAGAGAGCCCGCCGTGCGCGCATAGCCGTCCACGACAACCGTAAGCGAGCCACTCATGGCTTGTAGACCAGCCACTCCAACGGCGGTGATGTTGCCGCTCCGAAGATAAGCGGCAACAGCTGTCGAATTGTATTGGGCGAATAGGAGTGCGCCTGGCTTTTGCGTCGAGTTGCTGTAGCCGTTGAAATAGACGGTCGCGCCAAGGGTTTCGGTTGCCTGCGCCCCGAAATATGACGAGACATTCGAGGCAGCTGGGAACGATTGCACAGTTCCCATTGGGACTCGCGTGCTCGACGTAAGGACGAGGCCATTTAGGAATAACGAATTACCGCCTGCGTTTAGAACGCTCGGAAGGACATTAACAACGGCTGATGCCGGAATCGTGGCCATTTTATAGAACCTCTTCCAGAGTCACTAAGAGCTGATCTGCGTAGTCTTGCGGTGGCGCGATCACCTGATTGGCCTGCAGCACGGCCTCGACGATATAGCGCGTCTCGTATTGCTGCTCTGCGTTTAGGAACGGAACCTGCTTTGGATCGTCGGCATAGAGTGGCCGAACGTCGACCCCCGATTTAAAGAAAAACAGGGTTGCGAAATCGTCCCTGAACAGGGTCGATATCGTCTGTGAATTGTCGGCGCTGTTTGGCCCATGAACATCAAGCTGGACTGTTATGCGCGTTGGCTGCAGATCGTTCTGCGTCCCGCATGCCATCTTCTCGCTGGCGACATTCTGAGATGGAAAGATCGTATAGACCCCAGGGCCACCAGGCGCACCAGATGTCTGGGATTGCACCGTCGTGCCTATGGTGACGTTCGTCCCGAAGAGAATATTAGGAACGGAAATCAGACCCAGGATCGAACTCGCGACGGTCATCACCGTGCCGCTTATCGATGCCATAAATGAACAATCGTTATGGGTATCGACATTGGTTTCGATGCGTTCGCGCCGTATCGTGGTCATTACGACAAAGTCAACGTGCTGAGGCTCAGGAACGTTGTTGTCCTGGCCTTGGATCACATCCACGCCTGACGGGAGAACTCCAATGAGGAAGTTTCGCAGAACCGTTTGTATCTGCGATTGCGATGGAACAGGAAGGAATCCCACGTTTCACCACTGGTTCGCGTAGAATTTCTGGGTCGAAGTTCCGGTGATCGAAATCTGATCGGTCTGCACCCCAAAGCCTATTGCACAATCGAATGATGATTGAGCCGCCACAATCTGATAGCTACTATCCTTCGTAGCGCTCGCTATGGGGCCAGAATATACATACATTGCAGCTGCGCCATTATTCTGAACCTTACATCCTGTACGAGTCGGATTGGCTGCAAATACAGACTGAAATGTATCCGTTACCGTGATTGTCCCGGACGCATTGACGCTAGCCCAGACAACGCAGGTAGGCCACGCAATCAGGATGGTGATAGCTATGAGTTTCCGCATTATCAGTTCCCCGTGCGCTTCTTCGCTTCGGTCAAATCCGCCGATTTGCCCGGCGCGGTCGCGATGTAGGCGGCCACAAGCGCGGCCGCATTTGCAGGGACAGCTGGCGCTAAGATGCTCGAAATGCCATTTGCCTTCAGTTTGATAGTATCCATGATGGCCCTCGCGCCAAGCTCATCATAAGCCGGGCCGGCCTGATCCTCCGTCCAAAAATTCGGCATGAATTACCCCTAGTTCCCCGGGCACATATCTGTTTGGTCTTGAAGCGTGACAGCAACGCTGACCCAATCAGCCCAATATTCTAGGACCATGGCGACCTGCCAGATAAATCCATCCGGCGTAGTGATGCGATCTCCGCCCTTATTATCCACACGAACTAGACCGTCCACACGGCCGCTGATGTAAATCTTGCGACGCTCGCCTTGGATGTTTAGCCCATCAAGCTGCATGACGTCCGTGTATTGAAGGGCCTGGATATCCCCAAATACTATCTGCGCGTTCGCGTAGGATGGTACGCGTGATCCGTCTGGGTTTGTCGTGTATCCGGTGCTGACCTGTACGATCAGGCGAATGTAAGGATTTATCGCCTGGATGTTGCCGGAGACGACTTGGTGAAGGTTCATTACGCGCTAACGACACCTAGTTGGGCCGAAATCCAGTTGTTTAAAGAGGTGCAATAATAGATACAGCGCTTCGCCTGTGTCAAAACTACTGCGGTCCCAGCTGTCCCACCATCAATCTTATCAGCCGCCTGCGGCCATACTGCTGCCGCAGCTGCGCCATTATTGAAAACAATAAACGAATCTCCGATCATCCCCGCACCAGCAGATGGGAGAGCCACGGCATCTGCGATCGTGGCACAGACTGCGATAACATTGATCTGCGCAGTAAGCGGAACCGCCCCGGCGAGCGTGTGCGTCGTGCCAGCGGTGATGGCCGGCAACACGCTATTGGTAATCACCGTTGCGGAAACATTAGACGTGTCGCCTATCTGTCCCGACCATACAGAAGTAGCTGATGGCATTGTTCCAATCCTTCTATTTGACTCGATAGTCTACGGAATTGATCATCTGGCCTGTGTCGATGAGCGGCTTGTCGAAGCCCTTGGCTGCGATCGTCGATGACTTAAGTGGAGGTGAGTTGGTGTCGACAATGCTTTGCTGCAGCTGGCCCTTAATGCCTTCGCCCATCTTCTGAAGCGTCCTAGTGGAATCGTAGTTGTTGTCGACCAACAGATGCCTAGCGGCATCTGGCCATTCGCCCTTCTTTGCGGCGATCATATGCCTGAAGAATGGGCGCGGCGGGATACCGCGCGACGACGATCCGTATTCTTGGACAGCCGCAACAAGCGCAACCTGCGTCCCGTCAGGATAACTGGCATTTTCCAGGAACCCAACATCAACCACGGACGCTTTTGTCATGCCTTCGGTAACGCCTCGTATAAAGTTGGCGAAGATATTGCCACCCTTGATCGTGGCCATCACCTGTTGCCCCAGGAACCGCCCCCGAACGAGCGCCATGGATCGAACTGTCGCTGCTGCCCTGGCATATACCGCATCGTCCGGTATGGCGCGGTAGCTTGCCAGTAAGCGACGCCGTATTTAGTCTGAGCAAACCAGGCGGCCGAGCCAGGAAGATTCATCTCTGTGCCCACACTAACAGAGCCCTGCGAGGCACTATTGATGCGCCCGACAATCTGGGATGAGTCCTGGCCGTTTATCGCCGCATTGAGCTGGCAAATATGGGCTGTCAGCATATTAAGCAGAGTTGTCTGGATAGCGTCTGTGCTGACGGGACCGCCGCCATCATTGCGGCAATAGATCGTCGCTTCGTTAAAATACGCCTGCACAAGCGTCGGATCGACTCCGGTGAACTCCGGATATCTAGCCGCCCATGCAGGGTAATTGAACGTTACGACTGCGCCCATTACGCCGAGTCCCTCGATGCTTTCTGAATGGCCGTCGTGGCTGCGCTGGCTTTTTTGGGCCAGCGAGGGTCAACCTGCGTCTCGATATTGTTCTTGAAGGTCGTCTCGGTATTTAGAGGCTCAAGACCGCTTAATGTGTTTTTGTGATCCCTAGCCCTCTTCTCGACAGCTTCGGCCTTATCATTGAAGAACACAATATTGTTCTTCACGAGATCGCTTTCAGAGTTTTGCCTGAACCATTCCGACATAAACTCTGCATCGACATTGTACGTTAGGGCATACCCACCCACGATCCGGGTATCCGAATATCCTAATGGGACAGCGAACCCCTTCAGGACAACTTCCTCTGGCCTACCGGGCTTGATGCTGCGATGTGCCTGCTTGCGCGTGCGCACACCGCCGCCAATGACCTGATCTTCAACTTCATGGAAGTCCCAGATCCTGAGCCGGAGGCCATTTGGCATCCGGCATGCTACCGTCACAGTTCCTGGCATGTTAGATACCTACCATGCTAACAAAGCAGACCGGCATGCGAATAATCGCACCCCAAGTGCCGCTCATCTCTTTCTGCTTCCACGAAGACATTTCTGGAACAATCCGGAACGAACGCATCTTTTCGTTGAATGCGCAGTAGCCGGTATCCTGGCCTTCCAACTCTTCAGCGATCAGCTGCATGAAGTTGCCTGCCGCTACGCCTTGTGGGTTCGCAGTCGAGAGCTTCCCATACTGCACCGCTGTTTCGATGCGGAGACTCGGGAAGTTCTTCTTCAGCATATCATGCACGTCGACATTGAACGAATTGATCGACGCCAAGGCCACCTCAGAAGCAGGCGACATGGAGAGAACCATCTTCGTGTCTGCGCTGACAAGTCCGCCAGTCTGGAGGACAAGCTGCTCGTACATAATCAGGATGTCCTGATAGACTTCGTTCGGCGACGCAAAGATACCGGTGGTTGGGTTAAACCACAGGTTCCCCTGGCCCGCTTCCGATTTAGCAGCTGGCGTAAGAGAGGCAGCAAGGTTAGGATCGTTGAACAACCCATAGTTCTGCAGATTCTGAATACCATAGAAGTACGTCAGATTCTGGAACTTGTTCAGCTGGGTCGCAGCGGATCTATCGATCTCGCTAATCCAGCTTAGCTTGGCTGCCCCTGCACGTGCAACTTCCCGCTCACCATATTTCTTGATGATCTGGAAGATATACGACTGTCTCTGTGGCCAGATCGCATTGACGTTGACCATGCCATTGTTGGCATAATCGCCGTAGCTGGACACTTCGCCATCATGCTCGACGGTCGGGAACATAGCCGTATCGTCGATCCAGGTTCCCTTGCGCTGCTCACCGAATATCATGGTCGCCTTGTTCGGGGCGAACAGGATCTGGTATACGACCGGATCCACCATGTTGGTGAAGATCCACGGAACACCGGAGTTTGGGTCCGTCTGGATTGCCGGCTGGGCATCAACCGCCAGAGATAGATCTGACGCCCACCCGGATGGGAGGTACGTCTTTGGCTCTACGCCTTCCTCCCAGCTCACGCCTTGCTGCATCAGATGAGCCTTGTGAGACTCAAACGACTGCCTTGCTTCCTGAAAATTCATCTAAGTCTCTCCTTTAGCCCAGCAAGTGATCGCTGATTTTGATAAGTTCCCCAGCCAGGCCAGAGGACATAGCCACCCATTTAGTCGCGATATTCGATCCGAGCACAATCGTGCCGCTAGCAGCAGTGGTAGGAGATACGCCGCCAACTGGTGCGATCGGATAGCTTCCTGCGCTTGGCAGGTTCAATTGCGTCACGGAGGCGCCGATAACGCCACCGACATTCGCGCCGCTGGACGATACGATCGTCTGTCCAACGACAACGCCGGAACCGGTGCCAGCAAGAATAAATGGCGTTGCAGTCAATGCCGTAGAGGCAACAGTCTGCTCGCCAATGCTGACGGCATACGTCCCAGCCGCGCCAGCAACGCCGGTTAGCTGAGACACAATCAGGGTGTTTGTGGCAACACCGGTTCCCGTAACTCTCGCGCCCAGATAGATGGTATTTGTTACCGTTCCAGCCGTGAGAATATTACCGGAAATAGTACCGGTGAATGTAGCCGCAGTGCCGGCCGCGATGGTGGCCGTCGTCAGGGTTGCGCCAGTCGTAGGTGCGCCCGCCCCCGCAAATGTAACGAGACCATTTGCGAAGTTTGCATATGCCGTCATTCATGAGAGTGACGGGGAACCCAGCCGGAACAAGCATGCTCGCGTCGGAGAGGAATGCCGTGATCAGGCCCTGCTGCTCGCGGTGGACGAAACCGCCCACTGGCCCCGAGCCAAAGTTGTTAGCAATTGCCGGAGCGCTGTCCGCATCAAGCGGCTGGCTTAGCCACGCAAAGGCCCCAACCGTGACACCGCTGGCCCCGGCGATAAGGCCGCCAGGCCCGGCATCTACTGACCAGTGGTGGTTGGCCGAGGCCCAATCGCCCGCGACGCCAACACCTGGAACAGTGTTAACTACCGTCTGAAAATTTCCCATTTGTCGATCTCCTTATGGAATGACGATGCGATCGGCACCGGGGAACATCTCGGCAAAGCTTTTCGCTCCAACGGCGT
>Ga0193718_1000069_pt1 | contig 20877 bp, 21 predicted proteins | sample U2a1metaG_FD_144918 | JGI IMG/M metagenome (GOLD analysis project Ga0193718, IMG submission 144918) | Soil microbial communities from a riparian zone of the East river system, Colorado, United States - U2a1 | ecosystem: Environmental > Terrestrial > Soil > Riparian zone | place: USA: East River... | reverse complement strand
AATCAATACCCCGGCAATCATTTCACCGACCACTTGCGGCTGGCCAACCTTGCGCGCGAACCAGCCCACGCCGCGGCAGACTGCCAATATGAAAAACATCTGCAAAAAGAAAGCGACAGATAATTGTGCGGCGGTCATAAGCGCCTATAAGTTTTCTGGCAAAGTGGCGTTGCCAGAACTTTCCGCCATGGTTTTATAGCGCGCAAGACAAAAAGCCTCGTGCTTTTTGCCGGTGAGGAATGACCGCAAGAATACTCGCGGGAGTTTAATCCAACCCCAAAACCTTCCGGCCCTGCTCGGAAATCATCGAGTGATGCCACGGCGGATCCCAGACAATTTCCACCTGCGCTTCATCGACGCCGGGGAGCGCCAGGATTTTTTGTTGCGCGTCGCCTGCGATGACTCCCCCCATGCCGCAGCCGGGCGCCGTCAAAGTCATTTTCACGGCAACCATTTTTTGGCCATTCGGCATTTGATCCACATGCATGTCATAGACCAAACCAAGGTCCACGATGTTGACGGGAATCTCCGGGTCAAAACAGGTCCGCAACGCCGACCAAATCAATTCGTCGCTGAGCTCGCCTGCAATCACCGCGCTTTCGGGCGCGGACTCTATCGGCGCCCCCAAACCAAGCGCATCGGCGTCTTTGGCTGCAATGCGAAAGAGCCCGCCTTCAGCATGCACCGTGTAGGAGCCGCCCAGGGTCTGGGTAATATCCACGGGTGTTCCCGCCGGCAGGATGACGGAATCACCTGCCGGAATCCGCACCGCCGGGCAATCGCGGGTTAGCTCGACCGAAGTCACGTTCTGCATATACAAAACGTGCCACGAATTTCGTGGTTTTGCACGGGGGAAATGCAGGGGAGGGCGAAACACGCAAAAACCGCCGTTTGCCCCGATTTCGTGAAAATCCGTGAAATTCGTGTCCCGCAATTTCCACTTGGAACCCAAAACAACCCCGCCTAAACTGTTTTCATGGCGAATGAGTATCCATTGGTGAGCGTAATTATTCCGGTGCATCCGGCAAAAACCGAAGCGCGCTCCGCCGTCGCCAGCCGCCTGCTGGATTATCCCCGCGAAAAGCTCGAAATCCTGGTCGTGCGCAGCACGGATCTGGCGACCTTTCCCTCGATGAAGCGCAACGCGGCGATTCGCGCCGCGCGCGGGGAGCTGATTTATTTCCTGGATGACGACTCCGTTCCGCTGCCGGGCAATTTGCGCCGTGCCGTCGCCCATTTTGCCGACCCGAAAGTTCAAATGGTCGGCGGGCCAAATGTTTGTCCAGCGGATGCGCCAACCATTGAACAAACCTTTGCGAACGTCATGGGAAGCTGGCTGGCGTTCGGGCCGAGTTGCGCGCGTTATCGCGCGGTTGGAAAACTGCGCGAATCGAGCGAGAAGGAATTGATTTCGTGCAATCTCGTTTCCCGCCGCGACGTGCTGCTGGAGGCCGGCGGATTCGATGAGTCGCTTTATCCCAACGAGGAAAACGCGCTGATGGACGCGGTGCTCAAACGGGGCAAATTGCTTTACGATCCGGAAATGATTGTGCATCGCCGTCCGCGGTCGAATTTCAAATCGTTTGCAAAGATGTTATTTTCGTATGGAGGCGGACGCGCGCAACAATTTCGGCTGCATCCCACAGCAGGGTCGGCGATCAATTTCGTGCCGCCGGCATTTTGCCTTTATTTGCTGGTGGAATTAATTCTCGTGCCGGCGCGTGTGTTGCCGCTTTGGTCATTAATACCGTTGGCGCTTTATCTGACAGCCGTGCTCGGGCAGACCGCGGCGGTGATGATGAGGACCGGTTTCATGAGCGCCTTGCGAGCGCTGCCGTTGTTGGCGCTGACGAATATATTATATGGCGCGGGCGTCCTGCGGGGGATGTTCAGCCGGATTGCACATGTGAAACCGGGAGGCGCGACGGATATTCGATTGGAGACTGTGGCGGTTTAATTTGTTTCCAACGGACTTCAAGCTTGACCGTTCCATGCTGAACCAATAACAAGCAGCATTCAGATTCACCGTCACATACGATGAAAGTTGCAATTCTATGCGGAGGCCGCGGCACCCGCTTCCGCGAAGTCAGTGATGTCATTCCCAAACCGATGGCGCCGATTGGCAATCGCCCAATCCTGTGGCACATCATGAAAATTTACAGCTTCTACGGATTCAATGAATTCGTGTTGCTGCTGGGCTATAAGGGCGATTACATCCGCGATTTTTTCCTGAATTTTGCGGCGCTGACCAATGATATCACCGTCGATCTCGGCAAGAACGGCGCGGACCGCATCACCTTCCACGGCCAATCCGCTGAGCCGTGGCGCATTACTTGTGTGGACACCGGCGAAGATGCGATGACCGGCGCCCGGTTCTGGCGCGCGCGCAAATATCTCGAGCAGGACGACATGTTTCTCGCCACTTATGGCGATGGCGTGGCGAACATCGACATCCCCAGGTTGATTCAATTTCACAAGGCGCACGGGAAAGTCGCGACGTTGACCGGGGCGCATCCGCCGGGACGTTTTGGCGAACTGGATCTCAAGGGCGACCACGTTCTCAAGTTTAACGAGAAACCCGAATTCACCGGGGGCTATTTGAACGGCGGATTTTTTGCGTTCAATCGCTCCATTTTTGATCGTTACTTGAATGATCAGGAGAGCCTGATTCTTGAACGCGAGCCCATGCAACGCATGGCGGCCGACCAGGAGTTGATGATTTATCGCCACGACGGCTATTGGCACCACATGGATACGCCTTACGAATTTGATGTGCTGAACAACGTCTGGAAAACGGGCAAAGCGCCCTGGAAAATCTGGAAATGAAATCACCCACAAATAATTTTTGGAATGATCGCCGGGTCTTCGTGACTGGCGCGACCGGCATGGTTGGCTTTTGGCTCGTGAAGGATTTGATTGCTGCCGGCGCGCGCGTCGTGGCGCTGGTTCGCGACCCGGATCCGCAGGCGGGGTTTTTCCGTTCCGGCGATTATCGGCAAGTCTCGCTCGTTCAAGGAAATATCGAGGATTATTCCAGCCTCGAACGTGCGCTCAATGACAACGAGATTGACACGGTTTTCCATCTGGCGGCGCAACCGATCGTGAGCGTCGCGCACCGCAATCCCTTGCCGACGTTTGAAGCGAATATTCGCGGCACCTACAATCTGCTCGAAGCCTGCCGCGTCCATTCCAATCTGGTGAAGCGAATTGTTATCGCGTCCAGCGATAAGGCTTATGGCCCGCACGACAAATTGCCTTACACCGAGGATATGGCGCTGCAAGGCAAGCATCCCTACGAGGTCTCGAAGAGCTGCGCCGACCTTATCACGCAGGCCTATCATCACACCTACGGTTTGCCCGCCGCCATTCTGCGCTGTGGCAACATTTATGGCGGCGGCGACTTGAACTGGAGCCGGATTGTTCCTTATGCCATCCGCTGCTTCCTCGAAAACAAACGGCCGATCATCCGCAGCGACGGCAAATTCGTCCGCGATTACATTTACGTTAAAGACGTGAGCCATTCCTACATGACCACGGCGGAGCATCTTTCGGATAAAAAAGTCCACGGACAGGCATTTAATTTCAGTCTTGAACGCCCGGTGACCGTGCTGGAACTGGTCGGCATCATTCAGGATTTGATGAAAGCGCGGCATCTTGAGCCGGACGTGCAGAACAATGCCTCGGGCGAAATTCGCGAGCAATACCTCACGGCCGAGAAAGCGCATCGCGTTTTAGGGTGGAAGCCGGATTTCACTTTGGAGCAGGGCCTGAACGAAACGATCGCCTGGTACCGCGAATATCTTGCTTCGCACAAAGAGTAAGGTGCGTAGTGGCACGGGCGTCTCGCCCGTGCGTTTCAGTGGGATTGAGATAGGAACTCACGGGCGGGACGCCCGTGCCACTATCACCCGTCGTGATGAAAAACTCGGCTATCGCTAAGGCTATCCAATCCTCCGCCGACCCGGAGCGCGCCAAACACTTTTTCGATCTGCTTTCCGAGACGGACGAGTGGAAGGCGCTCGGGAAGATTCCGGCGCCCCAGGCAGATGTTCTGGCAGCGTTATTCAGCGGTTCTCAATTCCTCGGAAATCTGCTGGTCGCCCATCCTGACTGGTTGAGCAGCCTGGAAATTGAACATCTGCGGTTTTCGCGCCGGGAGCAGGGGTTGCGCACCGAAGTGCAAGGCTGGCTCCGAGGATTTCTCGAAGCTAAAGATTACGCCTCCGCCTTCGGCCGCATTCGTGAATTCAAACAACGCGAAATGCTGCGCATCGCCGCGCGAGACCTTGCGAATCTCAGCAACGTGCCTGAAATCACGCGCGAGATTTCCAACGTGGCGGATGTTTGCCTCAACGGTGCCTGGCAAATCTGTCAGCGCCAATTAACTGAGCATTTCGGCCAGCCATGGCACCAGGATGCGGAGGGCGATTGGCAGCGGACGGAATTCTGCGTTCTCGGCATGGGCAAGCTGGGCGGCCAGGAACTGAACTACAGTTCGGATGTAGATGTGCTGTTTCTTTATACCGAGGAAGGTGAAGTATTTAAGGACGCGCCTGGAGGGGACCGGATAACGGCCGCGCGTTCGCGAGCGCAACGCCGGCGGGACGCCGGCGCTCCCAGGGCCGTGATGAGCAGCCACCAATTCTTCAACCGCCTCGCCGAAGCTTTTATTGCCGAGGTCTCGCGCGTCACGTCAGACGGGACATTATTTCGCATCGATTTACGGCTGCGGCCGGAGGGCGATTCCGGGCCGCTGTGTCGTTCGCTCGGCAGTTACGAAAATTATTACGCGCAATGGGGCCAGACCTGGGAACGGATGATGTTGATCAAAGCGCGTTGCGTCGCGGGAGACAAAGGGCTGGCGGCGGAATTTTTGGAGACCGTGCAGTCCTTTCGTTATCCGCGCGTCATCAATGAGGGCGTGCTGCACGAAATCGGCGCGATGAAAGACCGCATTGAAAATGAAGTGGTGCGCGCGGGTGAATTGGAGCGCAATGTGAAGCTCGGGCGCGGCGGCATTCGGGAGATCGAGTTCATCGCGCAATCGCAACAACTGTTGCATGCCGGCAAAATGCCGTTCCTGCAAGGTGCTCAAACGCTTCCCACCCTCGAAAAACTCGCCCAATATAATTTGCTCACGGGCGAGGAATCGCGCTCGTTGCGGGACGCGTATTATTTTCTGCGGGACGTGGAACATCGGTTGCAGATGGAGGAAAATCTTCAAACGCACACCATCCCGGCCAGTCGCGTAGCGCGCGAACGCATGGCAAAGCTGATGGATTTTAAGAGCGCCGGCGAATTTGAAACCGCGCGCCGCGTCCAGACGGAAAGCGTCCGCGCCATTTTCGATAAATTATTTAAATCAGAAAAATCCAAGGCCCCGGTCGAACGGCTTCCCCGCGAATTCACCGGTGCGGAAATGGAATGGCAGAAGTTACTCGCGGAGCATTCGTTTCGCGAGCCCGAGAAAATGGTTCCCTTGCTGCGCGAATTTGTGGAGGGGCCGGGCTATGTGCATGTCTCTTCGCGCACGATCGAACTCGCGCGCCAACTGCTCCCGAGGTTGTTCGCAATGTGCCCGCATAAAGGTAGGACAGGCGTCCCGCCTGTCTCCATCTCAAAAAAGATTCAGGAGAAAAAAGAAATTAGAGACAGGCGGGACGCCTGTCCTACGTTATCCGACCCCGACCGCGTCGTCACCCGCCTGGACAGCTTTATCGCCGCCTACGGCGCGCGCTCAACCCTGTTCGAGCTTTGGAATATCAACCCTTCGATTTTCGATCTTTTGCTTTTATTGTTCGATCGCTCCGAATTTTTGGCGGAACTCGCCATACGAACGCCGGACGTGGTGGATGTGCTGGTGACGAGTGGGCGGTTGCGTCAGCGCAAAACTTCCGAGGAGACGTTGCGCGATTTGCGCCATGGCTTCGCCGACGCGGACCAAAAGTTGTGGCTTCGCCGGTATCAGCAGACGGAACTGATGCGCATCGGCTTGCGCGACATCCTGGGCCTCGCTGACCCCGAGCAATATCTCACCGAACTCTCCGCGCTCGCCGATGCGTGCCTCCAATACGCCGTGGAAGTTACCATGCGAAAGCACAAGCTGAAGACCGCACCGTTTTTCATCATCGGACTCGGTAAATTGGGTGGCGCGGAAATTGATTATGGTTCTGATCTCGACATTATTTTCGTCGCGGGCGCCGCCGCGAATAATCTGCCGAAATTGGGACGCCTGGCGCTTGAAGTCATGGATCTGGTGTCGGCGCGCACCGAACTTGGCATTGTGTTTCACACCGATGCGCGCCTCCGTCCCGATGGCGAAAAGGGTTTACTGGTGAACACGCTGGCGGCTTACGAGGCGTATTATCGGAAACGTGCGCAGCTTTGGGAAATCCAGTCATTGACTCGCACACGGGCGATTGCGGGTGATTTTAAAATCGGGGCGAAATTTCAATCGGTGATCATTGAGCTTACTGATTTTTCAAGGAGGTCAGGCAAAGGTGGCGCTGCTCGATCGAAAAAATATGGAGACAGGCAGGATGCCTGTCCTACGGTGTCGGATTGGAAAAATAAAATCCGCGACATGCGGATGCGCATTGAAAAAGAACGCACTCCCGCCGGCAAAGACGAGCTGGCGATCAAAACCGGCAAAGGCGGGTTGATGGACGCGGAATTTATTGCGCAGACCTTGTGTCTGGAAAATGGCTGGCACGAACCAAACACATTGCGCGCGCTCGAACGTGGACGCGCGGCGGGCGCATTGCCGGACGCGGACCGGCTCATCGAAAATTACCGGCACCTTCGGCGGGTGGAAGGCATTTTGCGCCGCTGGAGTTACGAGGGCGAAATCGTTCTTCCGGATGAACCGGAACCGTTCTATCGAGTGTCAGTCCGCTGCGGATTCGCGACGCCCACCGAATTTCGCGAGGCGCTCGGCTCGTGGCGCAAAAATATTCGTGAGATTTATCAGACGATATTTAGCCCCGCGTCGCAAAAGCGCAAAACAAAGTAGTTTTTTCCTATTCCCCTGACACTCATTCCTCTGACATGTATTCCCTCGCCTTCAGTCCCGCTAAAAGGCATTCCGTTGCCGATTTACTTCATAAAGGAAAACGGCGGCGGCGGCGCCCACGTTCAATGAATCCACATGCGGCGGCATGGGAATCGCCACCGCATCATCGCAGGCTGCGAGCACCTCTGGTGAAATTCCATCGCCTTCGCTGCCCACAACTATGCAGCAATCGCCGGTGAAATCCGCCTGGGATAAAATTCTTTTGTTCGTGTGCGGATGCGCTGCGATGCAACGGATACCGCGCGCGCGCAATTCCGTGAGACATTCCACGAGTGTGAGCGCCGTGTTGTGCGGAGTGAAGGTCGTTGGCCGCCATTGGCCGAGCCGGGCCATCTCAATGACGGGCAATTGTAAAATCGCGCCCATCGAATTGCGAACCGCGCGGCGGAGAAACGGGCTACTGGAGGTTTCACCGACGATTAACGCCTGCACGCCAAACGCCACGCAATTGCGCGTGATGGCGCCCAGATTTTCCGCATTGGTCAACGCATCCACGGCCACGAACAGCCGCGGCGACGCGCTGTCTGCGAGAACTTTTTCAAATGAAACCGGCGCGGGAATTTTGCCGACGGCCAGCACACCTTGAAACATCGAAAAGCCGGTGAGCGATTCGAGGATTTTCTTTTCGGCGAGAAAAACCGTGACGTCTTCCGGTCGCTTTTCCAGCAACGGTTGAAATTCCACCAGCCAGTTTTCCGGGACGACCATGGAAAGCACGGTGAAATTACTTTCGAGCAGCCGCTGCACCACCTTCGTGCCTTCCGCAATGAAAATTCCGTGTTGTTCGTGTTCGCGCGACCGTCGCATGGTCGCGTAAGGTTGGAGCTCAGGCGAATCGAACGATTCGATTTTTCGGACGTGGAACATTGATGAAATCCGGGGCTGCCGCTACAGGCTCAACGTAGGGCAGGGCACATCCTGCAAAGCCAGCGCGAGCGCGACATGAGTTGCGCCGATTTTCTGAAGGCGCTCATTCACCACGCGATGCGCCAGTGCCGGCCGATTGCATTCACGGCTGAGATGGCCCAAATACAAGTGCCGCAACTCGGCCGACATGATTTCCGCCACGCAATCCGCCGCGGCCTCGTTGGAAAGATGACCGTGACGGCCGAGAATTCGCTGCTTGAGACTCCACGGACGCCGCACGCATTCCTGCAACATCTTCACATCGTGATTCGCTTCCAGCACGAGCGCGTTGGCGTTGCGAATCCGGTCAATCACCAGCTTGGTCACGTGTCCCAGGTCTGTGGCAAAACCAATTTTCGTCCCGTTGGCCCGCAATAAAAATCCCACCGGATCCTGCGCGTCATGCGGAATGGAAAATGTCTCCACCACGACGTCATTCAGCTCAAAGCTGTCGCCAGTCCGGAACAACCGCCAATCGAGCCGTATTTTTGCGTCGCTGCCTTCCAGGCCGGTCAGTGCCGGATTCTTTTTGCTGCTCCATTTGGTTTTGAAAGCCCAAAGAGTTGCTTCCTGGGTGGCGCGATTACAATAAACCGGCAGCTTCAATTTCTGCGCCAGCGCCAGCAGGCCGCAGATATGATCGGAATGTTCGTGAGTGATGAGAATCCCGGTGAGATTTTCCGGCACGCGCCCGATGGTGGCGAGGCGTTCGCGAATTTGGCGCGCACTGAATCCCGCGTCCACCAGAATGCGCGCCTCGTCGGTTTCCACGTAGGCGCAATTGCCCGAGGAACCACTGCCAAGAATTGTGAGACGAACAGCCACGGCTGAGATTAGTCCGGTGCGCGAAAAGCGGCAACGGTTTTTCACAAGATTATGGTTGGGTGAGACTTACCTTTGGGCTGGATTCGGGCCAGGTTTTTCCGCGCAAAAGAAACGTGGGTGTAACACCCTATTTTACAGACCGGCCTCCCTGATATTGTTTACAAAACTAAAACCCATGAATAAAACTTCTGTTCTACTGGTTGACGACCACACTGTGGTGCGCCAAGGCTTGCGTGCGCTATTGCAATCGGAAGAAGACATCGAAGTTATTGGCGAGGCGGAAAACGGCCGGCTGGCCGTGCAGATGGCCCGTAAAACGCCGCCCGATGTCGTCGTCATGGATGTCGCCATGCCGTTGATGAACGGCCTTGAAGCCACGCGACAGATTTTGAAGGCGCTGCCCTCCACGCGCGTGTTGGTGTTAACTTCCTATAGCGACGATGATTGCGTCCAGCAACTGACCGAAGCCGGTGTTTCGGGCTATCTTATCAAGCAAACTGCCGCGAATGACCTGGTGAAAGCCATTCGCGAAGTCAAAAAGGGGAATGCCTTTTTCAGCCCCACCATCGCCAAACGGCTCCGTGACCAATGTCGCGAGGCTTTCGCCAACGGCCAACCGGTCCGTAAGAGCATCGAGCTGACTTCCCGCGAAGCTGAAGTCCTGCAACTGATCGCCGAAGGTTTTTCTAATAAACAAATCGCAGCGGAACTTTGCATCAGCATTAAAACTGTGGAGAAACATCGCCAGCAGGTGATGAACAAATTGAATATCCACGATGTGGCTGGGTTGACGCGCTATGCCATCTCCAAAGGCTTGATTGACAGGGGAATTCCGGCTGGCGTGGTCAATTAAGACCGGTTCCCAGGAAGCTCCAAATGGTTGATTCTTCGGGTTTTGCGCCGCGCAAGCCAAAGTCATGCCAAGTTTTACTTGTGCTTAGTGCCTTGGAAGTTATGATTGGGCCCACAAATGGCAGGCCTACAATTATCGCAACGGCTCACGCAGTCGCTGGTCTTGGCTCCCCAACTCCAGCAATCCCTTGCGCTGCTTCAGGCTCCTACTCTTGAACTAAAAGCTCTCGTCGAGCAGGAACTGCAGCAGAATCCGGTCCTGGAGGAAGCTGCCGTTACCGAAACCGACCTGCAGGAGCGCCTGACCGGCGATGGCGAAGCGCCGGCAGAAGTCGTGGACCTCGCGGAACCGCCCGCAGATGTCAATTTTGACCCGGCCACGGAAAAACAGGAAGTTAGCGACGCCCCAACGGATGATTTTCAGGCCGAATTTGAAAAACTCGTCCAACTCGACCAGGAATGGCGAGATCATTTTTCCCAGACCAACTCGCCCATCCGGGCTTCCGCGGAAGATGAAGAACGGCGTCAGTTCATGTTCGATTCCATCGTGGCGCCCACTTCGCTGCAGGAAATGCTGCTCGAACAGGTCCGCGAATCGAATTTGCCCGAAGATCAATGGCCCATCGCGGAAGTATTTATCGGCAACATTGACGATTACGGTTATCTCAAAGCGACCCCGGAGGAGTTATCCGCGGCGGCCAATGTGTCCGCGGACAAAATCTCCGAAGTGTTGAGCGTCATCCAGTCTTTTGACCCTGCCGGCGTCGGCGCGCGTGACCTGCGCGAGTGCCTCATGCTTCAGTTGGAGCGCAGCAAGCAGGAAAGCACGCTCGAATACCGCATCGTGCGCGACTACATGGAAGCGCTCGGCAAACGGCGCATCCCGGAAATTGCCCGCGGCACCGCGTGCGAACTGGATGAAGTCCAGGAAGCCCTGGAACGCATCGCTCGCCTCGAACCCCGTCCCGGCCGCGCTTTTCTCCCCGATAACGATCAATACGTCCTTCCGGAAGTGTTCGTGCAAAGAGCGGGTGACGATTTCCTGGTCACGAATAACAACGAGCACATTCCCCATTTGCGCATCAGCAACACCTACAAAGATCTGATGGCGCAGGGTGAAAACTCGGCGGAAGTGCGCAATTATATCCGCGAAAAGATTCGCGCCGGAAAATTTCTGATCAAGAGCTTGCACCAGCGGCAGGCCACCATCCTGAACATCGCCAAGGAAATTGTTAAACGTCAGCACGATTTCATGGACAAAGGCGTGGCTTTCCTGAAACCGCTAACGATGGTGCAGGTCGCGGAAGTTGTGGGCGTGCATGAAACGACGGTCAGCCGCGCGGTTTCCGGCAAATACATGCAGACGCCGCAAGGAATCTTCGAAATGAAGTATTTCTTCACCGCCGGCATTCAGACTGCCACCGGCGACGGCGTTTCCAACACCAGCGTGAAAGACATGATCGCTGAAATTTTCAAAGGCGAAGACACGACCAAACCGTTGTCCGACCAGGAAGTGGTCAAGATGCTGAAGGAGAAAGGCATCGTCATCGCCCGCCGCACGGTTGCGAAATACCGCACCGAGTTGAACATCCTCCCGTCGAATCTCCGCAAAGTTTATTGAGCATGTCCCGGGAGGGCGTGCGCTGCTACAAATCAGACCAATCGACAACCTCCGGAAGCTCCGCGGAGGTCCTGAAATCCCGCCACTTGCCATCGCTGGCCAGATACCCCATGCACCGGAATTCCTTGCATTGAACCATCACGGGTATGCCCATTTCTGGCAGAGGGGGAACCCGGCGCTTGCGTTTGTCAGTGAAGAAAAGCCAGTTCAACACGCGCGCAAGCTTTGCAAGATCGTCCTTGCTGATAAAGTCAGACGCGCCGTGACGGAATGCTTCTCCTTTGACGTGCGGCGATACGGAGCCCGAAACAAAGATGAAAGGGACCTCAGGACACCGCTCGCGCGCCAGGACCAGAGCCGACACGGTATCGAAGCCCGGCAATTTCGAATCCGAGAGAATGAGGTCGAAGCCGCCTTGTTGAATCGCCGCCTCGAACCCCTCTTGCGTGCATACCCGGCTCATGGAGCACGGAATATCGTGCTCGGCTAACGCGGTTTCGATCAGTTCCGCGTCCATCGGGTCGTCTTCTAAATGAAGCACCCGGATATCTTTTTTCGTTTGTCCGGATTCACCCGTCATATTTCCCCCGGAATAACTGGTCAGTTACGAGCCAGCGCTGAGACAGTTCCGTCTTGGAACGGGGCATCAACCTGGTTGCGTAGGTTCTTCCGCGGGAACGCAGCATAAATCACTCCAAATCAATGGCGTTGAGGGCAGATCTGCCCTCCGGAACTGTTCAGAATCGGAAGGAAGTTGAAATCAATTTGAAAGAATTGGAATTATTTTTCGTATTCATACTGCCGGCACTGTTTGTCGGCTTCAAAAAGTTAGGGCTGCCACCCTGGGTGGGGCGGCGGCCTTTTTAAACTACCGAACGCCGTTTACGAACTATGGCTAAGATTCTGATCGTTGATGACGATGTGGGAGTGAGAATTTGATCATCACCGATCTTTTCATGCCGGAACACGAAGGGCTGGAAACCATCACGGAACTTCACAAAAATTTTCCGCACGTCGCGATTTTGGCGATTTCGGGCGGAAGCGTCGCGTCGACCGCCATGTTGGCGGTGGCATTGCAACTGGGAGCAGCGAATACGTTGGAAAAGCCATTCGACAAAGAAACCTTGCTGGCGGCGGTGGAAAAAACGCTGGGAGTGAATCCGCGCCCTGCGACGCCTGGCTTTCATCACGGCTCAGATGTCGGGCCAATTCTCCCCGAGAGCCACTGAGGCACCCAACTGAACAAGACCACACTGATTCTACTTCACTTCCTCACCAACGGCTCAATCAGTCTCCAAATTCTCGCGCTGATTTCCTTGACCGTCCCGTTAGCATCCACCGTCCGCACCCGTTGTGGTTCCGCGGCTGCAATCGCCTGGTAGCCCTTTGCCGCGCGTTCGAAGAAATTTCGACCGGCTTCCTCAATGCGATCCCGTCGAATGTCCATCGGCAGCGAGGGTTGCCTCACGAGGCGGCGTTCCTCGGCGACATCGTACGGAAGCAGGAACAAAAGCGTTAAATCGGGTCGTGTACCTCCCACCGCGGCGTCAATGATGCTTCGGACCATTGCCAAATCGAGTTGGCGTCCATAGCCCTGATAAGCGGTGGTGGAATCGTAAAATCGGTCGGACAAAACAATCTCGCCCGCCGCGAGGGCAGGGCGGATGACTTCGCGAACGAGTTGCGCGCGACTGGCATTCATCAGGAGCAATTCCGCCTCCGGCGTCATCGCCTCGTTGGCCTTGCTGTGCTTGAGCGTATGCCGGATTTCTTCGCCAATCGGCGTCCCGCCCGGTTCACGCAAGGTGCGAACATGATGCCCCAGCAAGCGCAGCCGCTCCGCCAACAAAGGGATTTGCGTGGATTTCCCGCTGCCCTCGGTGCCTTCGAATGTGATGAAAAGGCCTTTCATGAAGTAATCCGCGCAAGGAGAGGGACTTGGAAATTTGTCAGAGGAATGTGTGTCAGCGGAATGAATTTTATTCCTCTGACACACATTCCCCCGACTAAAATCTTAGAAGCACTCACCTTTGCAACAGAATGCAAAAAGGCCGGCGAACATCCGACGGCTTTTTCGTTCGATGTTCGGCGTTGAATGTTCGATGTTCGATGTTTCTTCAAATCTTTTTGAGCTTCGGACCTTTCGCGGTGTCCTCGATGGCCCAGCCTTTCGCCTTCAATTCCTCGCGAATGGCATCCGCCCGTTTAAAATCCTTGGCTTTCTTCGCCGCGGACCGCGCCTCGGCCAATGCAATTATTTCCGGTGGAACTTCCGTTTCGGTCTTCGCGCCGACACCGAGGACGGTGTCAATTTTTTCCCACGCCGCCAGCGCCGCCGCCGCCTCGGCAGGTTTCAACGTGTTCTCCGCCATGCGCCGGTTGGTTTCGCGCACCCATTCAAACACCACACCCCAGGCGCCGGAAATATTCAAGTCTTCATCCAGCGCATCGGTAAATTGTTCAACCAGTTTTCCGTCCGGAGCAGCCGACGAGCCGCTCGCGGCCTCGCGCAATTTGCCCAGGCACTCATCAATCCGCGCCAACGCTGTTCGCACGCCTTGCAGCCCGTCCAAAGTAAAATTAAACGTCTCGCGATAATGCGCCGTCAGCAGCAGGTAACGCACTTCCCGCCCCGTAAAACCCTTGTCCAACAAATCGCGCAACGTAAAAAAATTGCCGAGCGATTTGCTCATTTTCTTGCCTTCAACGAGCAAGTGCGCGCCATGCACCCAATGTTTCACGAATCGCTGTCCCTTGGCCTGCATGCCCGCGCCTTCGCTTTGGGCGATTTCATCCTCGTGATGCGGGAACACCAAATCCTCGCCGCCGAGGTGTAAATCAAAACTCGGCCCCAGAATTTTCATGCTCATCGCGCTGCACTCGATGTGCCAGCCGGGCCGGCCTTCGCCCCAGGGGCTGGGCCAAAACACGTTGCCATCCTCCGGCGCGCGCGACTTCCAAAGCGCGAAATCAGCGACCGATTCTTTTGCGTAATCATCGCTTTTCACGCGTTCACCGACGCGCATTTCGTCAAAATTCAATTTCACCAATTGGCCGTAAGTGCAACCGCAGCCGCGATATTTCTCGATGGAAAAATAAACCGAACCGTCGGCCGCCTTGTATGCAATTCCGCGCTGGATGAGTTTTTCAATGAGCGCGATGATATCGCTCATGAACTCGGTTGCGCGCGGCGTCTGGTGCGGCATGCGGCAATTCAAGGTCTTGAGATCCTCCACGAATTCCGCTTCGTATTTGCCGGTGAATTCCTTCAGGGTCGTTTTCGTTTCGTGGACGCGTTTGATGATTTTATCTTCAATGTCCGTGATGTTCATCACGTGGGTGACCTGGTAACCCTTAAATTCGAGATAACGCCGGAGCAAATCGCCGAAAACGAACGTGCGCCAATTGCCGATGTGGGCGAAATCATAGACCGTCGGGCCGCAGCAATACATGCCCGCGAGTTTGCCTGCCGGGTCGAGCGGCGTGAATTCCTGCACCGAACGCGAAAGTGTGTTGAATAGCTTAAAGGCCATCTGCGCCGCGCAGAGTAAGCAAGCGAAGCCCAATCAAAAAGAAAATTTCTCAATCACTTTGTGAAGACGAATGCTCTTCACCGGAGTGCGCCCGTCCCGGGCGCAGCAACGTGACCTGTCGGGCAGGGCAGACGCATCTAAATTCCACAGAACGCCAAGAGGAAGTTTAAATGGATTTAGTTCAGTCAATGGAATGTCGATGAATGAAGCAAAACTGACCAGAGGACCAAGGATTATTTTGCGCGGAGATTAGCCCCGGCACTGGCGAGAGTGGAACCGTCGAAAAAACAGCAAAAAAAACTCAACTCCCCCATTTGAAATAGAGGCAAATGGGGGAGTTGCAATTTTAATCAGGAGCAATTCCGCGTCGAGCCAAAATGCCAACAAAATATTAAATTGCGGAGATTTTAGATGCGCCTGCCCTGACCTGTCGGGCCGCTCGATAATCTTCCATCGCTGGCTTCCGAACGCAGCTGCGCCCGAGGCCGGGCGCGCACTCCACACGCCTTTCACGAAACTTCGATAAAAATCGCGCTGGCGATAATCACCGTGAGTCCGATTCCCGCAATGGCGCATAACGCCCCGATTCCCAGGTAGCGCTCGGCGGGGTTCCACATGGGCACCATGTGAAGTTTCACCTGTAAGAAATCGCTCAACGCCACCACCGCGAACGGAACGCCGATTCCGGGGAGAAGGCCGGTCAGGCCGAAGGCAAAACAGCGCAAGGAACGCTCGATCACCTGGGCTTTATCAAATGATTTGCTGGATTTCATGGCGTGCTCATCGATCTGGGGGCAGTCGATTGAGGCACGGCATTGGTCCCGGCGTTGTTGATGCGGCGAATTTGTCTTTGTTCAATTCTTTTCAATTCACCGTGAAGATCGGACAAAGTGTTAAAATTTGCCACCACAAAGGCCAGGATGAGCCCCAGCAGTATCAACATGACAATCACAGCCACGCCGTCCTCGCGTTTTCGAGCTGTGACCGTTGCTGGATTGGGAATTTTCATTTTGCCAAATTGTTGGTTGCCACTGCGACGAACGTAAACAGCGGCCGGGTGCGGGTGGTGCTTTTGCGATAGTGTTCCAATTCGAGTTCCCAGCGCCAGGCCGACACTTTTTGCCGCTGGTCAGCCACAAACTGCGCCGTCTTCACATGCTCCAACACCGGGAACCAGTCGCCCTGGCCAACCCGGCGTGAGATGGAATTGGACGAATAAAGATAAGTCACCTCCGCTTGGGCCTGTGGAATATGCAAGACGGTTTCGTTCTCACCGACGGGTTCGAGTCGAATCGGCTGGGTCGCATCGCGCACGTCCTCTCGCCAGTGCTCTCCGGCTTCCACCGCGCGCGTGATGTCGGTGGCATTGCGGCGCAGGCCGGTGGACGCATCCATGCTTTTATACATGGCCAGGTAACCCATTCCAAGAATGACAAACAACATGGACATGTAAACCAGCGTTTCGATGAGGGTAAATCCGCCCCGGCAATTTTTTCGCGCTCGATTCATTTCAGCATCGCCTCCCGCGCGACGGGTCCGCCGTACCGTTTAACGGCCGGCTGCCACTCAAGGCGCACTTTGTTGGTCTGAAGCGTGACCGTGAATTGTCCGGCCGGAAGATTTGCCCGCGATTCCGCCTTCACCTCGTACGGATGGGTGCCCGGCGTGAACGCGCGCCATTCCCCCGCCAGGAGCACTTCCATTTCGCCGTCCACGATCTCCATCGCAACGGCGCGGCAATAGTAAGCGCGCGCAAGGTGACTTTCCGCGTCATACGAATAAGCCACGGGCAATATCACCACGATCAGGATCGCAATGGCCACCAGCAACTCGGCCATCAACGAGCCACGTTCGCGCCCGATCTGGTTGTTCGTGGGAATTACCATAAGGTTGCGGCGTTAATCAAAGCGATGAGGGGGAGAAACAGCCCGATGACGATGCAGGCCACGATGAAACCGTTGAACAGGACCAAAGCCGTGGTGGTGATTTGCGCCGCAGCCTGTTCCTGCTGGAATGCCTTGGAATCCAGCGCTTCATGCCAGCCATTGAGCGCGGCGAGGAATCCCCGGCCACGCTGCAGCGCATTGGTCAACCGCCACTGCAATTCTCCCGCGTCGTCGATTGTGCGGATGGCCTCCGGCAGCTTTACTCCACGGGCGAGTTGCGCGCGAATCTTCCCGGCCCGCCGGCGCACAATTGAGTTCGCGGTCGCATCGGCAGCCAGCGCCACCGCTTCGATTTCCGGCACCTGCGCGTCCAGCAGCACGGCAAGCATCGCCGAGAAATCGCGTTGCAAACGTTTGCGCCGCCAGGGCAGATGAAAATAAATCCAATCCGGCAGGCCGCCCAGCAGGAATCGCGACCAACTGCGGACTCGCGGTCCACCAACGTAGGCGAACAACAAAAACCAGGTGGCGGCTATCACCGCGAATTGAACGAGCAGCACCATGCGGCTGGAGCCCATCACCAGCCGCGTGAATGCCGGCAAGGCAGCTCCCTCCAGCATCCCGGCAAAAACTTCTTTGAATTTCGGAATCACCATGACATTCAAAATTAGGGGAATGATGATTGCGGCTGGCGAGACGACCAGCGCGAGGATCAAAACGTAGTTCAGCGCGCCGCGCACCTGCGAAACTCCGTCGCCAACGACTCTCCGGCAGGCCGGCAAAACCTTGCCCACATCGCCAATGCGTTCGCCCGCCGTCAGCATCGCCGTTGCCTGCGGCGGCAGCAGTCGAGGAACGCGCTCCAGCGCCGCGCCGAGGTGCATGCCATTTTGTAAATGCGCTGCAACCAGATGAAAACGCGCGCCCGCCGCCATGTCGTTGCTGGAGGCGGCGTTGATGATGGCATTTTCCGGCGTTTGCCCCTCCTTCAACCCCAGTTCCAACAAGTCCAGAAACAACCGCGCGCGTTCGTTCCGGCGCATGGGGATGGTGAGGAAGAAATAAAGGGCGTAGATCAGGCTCGCTTCAAACGCGAGCCCGACCAGCAGCGATGCCACCACCAGCAGAACCTGAAAGAATGCGATGGTGGGATCGGAACTGAAAAAGTCTGAAGACATATATGCGTTAGTCGCCCATACTGCCGCCGAGCGAGTTCATCATCCAAATTAACAATCGGAATACCGGCGTGACCTGCCAGATAACCAACTGGCCCAGCAACAGGACCGAGATTGGCAATGCGCCGTACAAAAGAAGTTCAATTTTATACGAGGCGCGCGAGCGATAAATCTCCGCCGCCTTCTGGAAGCCCGCGCTCAGGTCTTCGCCGCCCTTGCGTACCAGCCACAGAAACATCGGCGGAAATGGACGGAGCGATTGCGGCCATTGCGCGGGTTTGCCTTGTCCCTCTTGCAAAAGAAAACGCCACTGCCTAAGGGCGCCGGCGGCGGGCGATCCGGCTTCGATCGCCTCCGCAAACGCGAGGGCTTCCGGAAACGGCGTGCCGCTCTTTAACATCAACGCAATGGCAGAGGCGAGTTGCGCAAGGCTGGTTTCGCGGAACCCGGGAAGCCGCCATCGGGCCTGCGCGCGCCAGGTGGGAATGCTCAACACCACCAGAGCCGCCACGAGCAGCAAGGCTATGATTATCGGTGGTATCCAGACCGCCGATAGCAAGAAGGGAGGCGTGCTGATCCAATCGGTAGTGGTCAGCTCCACAAATTTCTTCGCCACCAGCCAGATGACAATGGTCAGGCCGAGCGAAACGATCAACACCAGGAACGGATAAACCATCAACCCTTTTAACCGGTTCCAAACGCTATTGGTGCGTTGATAATAATCGGCCAGCAGTGTGAGCATGCCCGGGAAATCATTGCTGCGCGACCCTGCCGCAACCATTCGCACATAAAACTCCGGCAGCGCCCGGCGCGCGATTGCCTGGTCGAGCGGCGTGCCGCCCGCGAGGTCTTTCTCGAGTGCGTTCATTTGATAGCTCAGAGGGCCGGCCTTCATTCCGGCGCACAATTGCTTCAAGGCTCCTTCGAGAGGGATGCCGTCGCGCAACATCGCGGCCAGTTGCTGGTTGAAAAAGGCCAATTCGTCGTAGTTCATAAGCTTTCCGAAAATTGCTGCCGAAGGATTTGACCAGGCAACGCGTGTTTCCTCACGCGGCATTGAATCCCAGGACGCGGCGTAATTCGGTTTCGTTGGTCAAACCGGCAGCGACGAGCGACTGAGCATTCTCGGCCAGCGACGGTTTGACCGTGAGAGTTTCGATGACGCGCAAGGCGATGCTCCGCCGCATGTCTTCCGTCACGCGCAAACATTCCACGGCGGGCAAGCGCCCGCGATAACCGGTTTGCACGCAATATTCGCAGCCAGCGCCGGAACAATTTTTGCAAAGCCGCCGCACGAGGCGTTGATTCACGACGAGCGCAATGGAGGATGCCACGGCGGATTGATCGGCGCAGAGCACGAGCAGACGTTCGAAGACGCCTTTGCACGAGCCCGCGTGCAGAGTGGAAATAACGAGATGTCCGGTGAGCGCCGCGCGCACGGCGATGTTCGCGGTTTCTTCATCGCGAATTTCCCCGATGACGAGCACCTGCGGATCCTGCCGGAGCAGGTGGCGCGTAGCTTTGGCGAAATCCAATCCGCGGGCTTCGTTCACCTCGGTTTGCATGACGCCCGGCACAATTTGTTCAGCCGGATCCTCGACCGTGATGATGTGGCGCCCGCCCAGCTCGGTCAGAAATCGCAGGCACGCGTAAATGGTCGTGGTCTTCCCGCTCCCGGCCGGACCCGTGAGCAACAGCAAACCGGATGTCTGCCGGAGAAAATGTTCGAGCTCGGCGTGCGCGTGTTCCGGGAAATCGAGTTCGTTCAGTTTTTTCGCGGTGGAAGAATTGAAGAGCCGCAGCACAATCTTTTCGCCGGTCACCGTCGGATACGTGGCCACGCGAATATCATTCGCGCTGCCGATTTCCGCGTGATCGATTCTTCCATCCTGCGGCAGCGATTCCTGGTAGGTTTTCAGGCGCGCGAGGAATTTGATTCGCCCGACGACCCGTTCGGCGACTGCGTCCGAAAGTTTGCTGACCGGTGAAATCACTCCGTCCAGACGGAAAGCCACCTCGGCGGCTTTGCCGAGCATTTGCACGTGAATATCGCTCGCCCCGGCGCGTTCAGCGCGTTGCACCAATTTTTCCAAAATATCCGGCGCGTTTTCCGCGTCGGTTCCGACGGAATCACCCGGTTGTTTTTTATCGTTCAACCCTGCTGCCGCGAGCCTGTTGCGCATGAGGAATAGACAGGGCAGATTCGTTTTCCTCACGCACCTTGAAAGCGGCGGAGGGCCGCCGCACTCCAAAACCTGGCGGATAGTCCCACGCTCCTTAAGTCGCGCTAGCGTCTTGGACTGCGCCAGCCCTCTGGCGCTTTTCGGAAAAGGGCCTTGCCGCGCACTTGCTTGATTGTTCCAACAATTGTTTTATCCTCACGGTGCCTATGGACCAAACTGTGGCGAAATACCGCCGGCTGGACCCGCAAGAGATCATCAACACGGTCAAGGCGCTGCACGTTCGCATCGAGGGCAGATTCCCCGATTCAGGGCTGGGCAAAATTTCAGCGGAGCTTCTCCGCGTGGCGGATGAAAACGTGACGCGGGTGCAATGGATCCAAAAACCCAATTTCCTGCTGCGCTTCGCGGCGGTGTTGCTGAGCGTGGGGATGATCGCCATGGTGATTGATCTGGTGACGCACATTCATCAATTCCAGATGAATGATTACACGAATTTCATCCAGGCGCTGGATGCCAGCATCGGCTCGGTCGTTTTTATCGGCGCGGCGATTTTGTTTTTGGTGACTTGGGAAAATCGCCTCAAGCGCGATCGTGCCCTGAAAGCGGTGCATGAATTGCGCGCCATGGCGCACATCGTGGATATGCACCAGTTGACGAAGGACCCGGAAAATTATTTCGGCCGCGCCACGCGCCCGGCCGCGCCGCCGAAACGCGAGATGACGCCGTTTGAGTTGAATCGTTATTTTGATTATTGCAGCGATTCCCTCGCGCTCATCAGCAAAATTGCCGCGCTCTACGTGCAAGGATTCCAGGACCCAGTGTTG